>JABLTO010050790.1_pt1 | contig 62132 bp, 58 predicted proteins | sample 7160091 | NCBI WGS metagenome assembly JABLTO01 (sample SAMN14651225, study PRJNA627086) | human gut metagenome | isolation source: feces | host: Homo sapiens
AAACCAAGTATCGCCAATTCTTCTTGTCGCACTCCTGTACGGCAGCTACCCTATGTCAGTAATGTTCTCATACTGTCTTATTGGAAACTACCTTTCGGCTTGCTTTTTTTCATTCTTCTACATGGTCCATGCCCTGGCTGACTATCGTGCGGACATGGTCGTCGGCGAGGGAGTAGTACACGGACTTTCCCTCACGGCGGCTTTTTACGAGCCGGTTGTTCTTTAAAATTCTAAGCTGGTGCGATATCGCCGAGTCGGTCATGTTCAGCACCGACGCAAGGCCGCACACGCACGCTTCCGATTCGAGTAGGACGAAAAGTATCCTCATCCTCGTCGAGTCGCCGAAGGTCTTGAACAGCTCCGCCAAGTCGTAGATATCCTCCTCGGGCGGCATTTTCTCTGCAACAATTTTTCTGAGCCGCTCGTGCTCTTTTTCATCGTCGAGCTGCTCGGTGCGAATTTCATCGGACATTTTCGTCACTTCCTTTAATCGTATTATACAACATTTTGCCCTAAAATCAAAGGTTTTTCACATTCAGCGCACGGATGGCGTTGAGCACGGCGATGACCATGACGCCGACATCGGCGAAGATGCCGACCCACATGTTCGCAATACCCACGGCGACAAGCACAAGACAGATGACCTTAACACCGATTGCAAAATAAATATTCTCGTGCACGATGCGCAGTGCCTTGCGGGAGATGCGGATGGCCTTTGATATCTTGCGGGGATCGTCGTCCATGAGGACGATATCCGCCGCCTCGATGGCAGCGTCCGAGCCCAGAGCGCCCATTGCTATGCCGATATCGGCACGGGACAGCACAGGGGCATCGTTTATGCCGTCGCCGACGAACGCAAGCTTTTCCTTACCGCCGAGTCCGCCTAAAAGCTCCTCGACCTTGCTGACCTTGTCGGCCGGCAGCAGCTCGCTGTACACCTCGTCGATGCCGAGCTGTGCTGCCGTTGCGTCGGCAATGCGCTTAGCGTCGCCCGTGAGCATGACGGTTTTCTTAATGCCGCTTTGCTTGAGGGCTGCGATTGCATCCTTTGCGCCGTCCTTGAGCTTGTCGGAAATGAGGATCACGCCGCAGTAAGTGCCGTTGACCGCCACATGCACGAGCGTACCCGGCTCATCGCAGGGAGGCACCTCGATGCCGAGGCTCGACATGAGCCTTGCGTTGCCAGCTGCGACGGACTTGCCGTCAAATACCGCCGTGACGCCGTTGCCGCTGATTTCATGCACATCCGCCACACGCTCGGGGTCGACGGTTTTGCCGTAGGCGGCCTTGAGGCTTTTGCTTATCGGGTGGTCGGAGTAGCACTCGGCGTAGGCGGCGTACTCCAAAAGCGCCGCTTCGTCAACGGTGTTATTATACACGCCGCTGACCTCGAACACGCCTCTTGTGAGAGTGCCTGTTTTGTCAAACACGACATGGCGCACCTCGGACAGACCCTCGAGGTAGTTTGAGCCCTTGACGAGCACGCCTGCGTTGCTTGCACCGCCTATGCCCGCAAAGAAGGTGAGAGGGATGCTTATAACGAGCGCACACGGGCAGCTGATGACGAGGAAGGTCAGCGCACGGTAAAGCCACACATCCCAGCCCGAGGGGTTGCCCATCGCAAGCGATACCACCGGCGGGATTATCGCCAGCGCCAGTGCGCCTGCGCACACTGCGGGGGTGTACACCCTTGCAAAGCGGGTGATGAACGCCTCGGAGCGAGACTTTTTCGAGCTTGCGTTTTCAACAAGATCAAGTATCTTCGAGACGGTCGATTCGCCAAACTCACGGGAGGTCTTTATCTTAATAACACCGCTCAGGTTGATGCAACCGCTGAGCGCTTCGTCGCCGCATTTTGCGTCACGGGGGACGCTCTCGCCGGTGAGGGCGGCGGTGTCGAGCGTGGTGCTGCCCTCGACGATGGTGCCGTCGATGGGTATCTTCTCGCCGGGCTTAACGACTATTATCGAGCCTATTGCGACCTCATCGGGGTCGACCTGCTCAAGCTCGCCGTCGGCGTTTTCGATATTCGCATAGTCGGGGCGGATATCCATGAGCTGGCTTATGTTGCGGCGGCTCCTGCCGACGGCAATGCTCTGGAAAAGCTCGCCGGTCTGGTAAAACAGCATGACCGCTGCCGCTTCCTTGTAGTCGCCTAAGCCCATTGCGCCGAGCGTTGCGACCGCCATGAGGAAGTTTTCGTCAAACGGCTGTTTGTTCCTGATGCCCTTGCAGGCCTTGATGAGGATATCGTAGCCGATGGTGAGGTAGGCGACCAAAAACAGCACGAAGCCGAGCCAGCCTTGGGGGTCGGTGATAACAAATATCAGCATCAAAACTGCTGCGATTATAATTCGCAGCAGAACCTTTTTTTGCTTCTTATTCATAGCGATCACTCATTAAAGGAAGATCTCGCAGTCGTCCTCGACCTTCTTGCAGTTTTTCAGGACCTCCTGCATGACGGCCTTGACATTTGCGCCATCGACGAACTCAACGATCATCTTGAGCGCCATGAAGTTGACGACGCAATCGGCAACGCCGGCGGTGTCCTTTGCGGCCTGCTCCATCTTTGAAGCGCAGTTTGCGCAGTCAACATCGATCTTGTAGGTCTTTTTCATATCATTATTCCTCCAATAAATCATAATTGAACACTTGAACGATTGTTCAACTATGTTATACTACTGCCGCTGTCAATTGTCAATGCCCAAAACAAATTTTTTGCGAAAAAAATTCAGCCCCACGGAGGGGCTGATCTCATTTCATTAAGCTGATGGGAACTTCAAGGCGGTTTTGCTCGAGAAGCGCCTTATTTGAAAGTATCTCGTCGGTCTTGCCGCTCGCTGCGACCCTGCCGCCGCCTAAAAGCAGCACACGGGTGCAGGTCTCACGGATCATTTCAAGGTCGTGCGAGGCGATGAGCTTGGTTTGCGGCAGCGTGTTTATGACATTGATGACCGCCCGGCGATTGTACGGGTCGAGGGACACGGACGGCTCATCCATTATAATTGCCTCGGGCTGCATGGCAAGCACCGTTGCGATAGCCGCCATGCGCTTTTCGCCGCCGGATATCTTGTGGTTATACTTGTTCTTAAGCTTCGTGAGCCCCAGTGTTTCCAAGACCTCGTCGACACGCTTTTCGGCATCCGGCTTCGACATGCCGTAGTTTAAAAGGCCGAACATCATGTCGTCAAAAACCGTGGGCATGAACATCTGATTATCCGAGCTTTGCAGCACGAAGCCGAGCGTTTTGCGTATCTCGGCGAGATTTTTCTTGCACACCGGCACACCCTTGACGAGCACCTCGCCCTCGTGCGGCAGCAGGCCGAGCAGCACCTTGAGCATGGTCGATTTGCCCATGCCGTTTGCGCCGATGATGCCGACCGTCTCGCCCTCGGCTATCTCAAAGCTCATGCCGTCAAGCACGGGGATGCCCGGCTCGTATGAAAAAGAAACATCCTTAAAAACTATCATATCGCACCTCACATGACCATATTGCCGAGCGCCTCGGCAATGTTAAGATAACGCAGCGCAAAAAATGCCGCACAGGAAATGAGCAGGAACGCAAAGTCGGCTGCTTTCAAATGTCCGCAGTCGGCGTAGACAAAGTCACCGTTGAAGCCCCGCAGCTTCATGCTCGAATACAGCTCCTCGGCTCTGTCCATGCTCCGCAGCAGAAGCTGCCCCAAAAAAGAGCCCCACGCCGAAAACTGCACGCCCTTCTGGTGCGGCGCTCGCAGGGAGTAGGCGTCTATCATGACCGAGACCTCCTCCATCATGACCGAGATGTAGCGGTAGGTAAGCAGCAGGAGCGTAACTATAAAGCTCGGGATGTGCAGCCGCCGCAGCGCTGCGCATATGCGGTCAAACGGCGTTGTCGCAACGAGAAGATACGATGCCGTGACGCAGAAGATGCCCTTGAGCATGAGCGTTATCATCGAGATAACGCCGCCCGTGACCGTGACGCTGCCGAGGGCGAGCATCGGGGTCTTGTCGAGAAAGGGGTTTAAAAGTCCCACGGCGCACACCAGGGGCAGCACGATGCGCAGCTTGTACAGACACAGTGCAAGCGATGTGCCGCTCAGCTGGAACATCAAAGCCGGGTAGAGCACCATCACGGCGAGCGTCGCAAAGTCGTACTTGTCGATAGACACGACAACGAGGATGTAAACAACGGTGACGATGAGCTTCACAGCGGGGTGCAGGTCGTGCACGGGCGATGTCTCCGCCGCCAAAGCGTCTATTTCCTTCAATTCACTTATGGCATGGTCAATTTTCTTCATATCAAATATACGACATTAAGGAGCACCATCGGTGGTGCTCCTTAATGCTTTGGGTTTAAAGAAGGGGTGGTTATATATGGGGGTGGTTATTATTTAGCTTTGTGTTTCTTTCTGAAAATGCCGCCCAGTGCGCAGACACCGATGGCGACCGCTGCGACTATCGCCGAGCCGACAAGGCCGGACACGCTCGTACCGGCGGCGCTGTCGCTGTCGGCAAAGGAGTAGTCGGGCAGGAATGCGGTCTTTTCCTGAATTTTAGCGGCGCTGTCGGCAGCGGAGCTGGACACGCCATAGTTATCCTCGTCAAGGCCCATGTTTTGGCTGTAGCCTGCGTCCGAGTTTCCGAACAGCGACCACTCAAGCCCGTCGGGGTTCGAGCTTGCAAAAAGGCTCAGTCCGCCGCCGACGACTATGACAACGACTGCCAGCACGGCAATAAGCTTTTTCATGCTCATCTTATCGGTCGTTTCGGCCGAAACCGAGACATCCTTTATAAGCTCGGGTCTCGACTCATACACAAAGGTGAGCACGGCCGCCGTCACAAGACCCTCGATAAGGCCGATGGCGAGGTGTATAGGCTGCATGATGCCGCAGAAGGCAGCGAAGGGAAGCTCGGTAATGCCGGAAAGCGAGGTCTCCACGACAACGGAGAATGCGCCCAGCTGAAGCGTGAGCACGCAGCCGAGGATGGATGCCGTGATAATTCTTGCACGCTGCGCCGCCTTGGGTGCCATCTTGCCGAACCAATTGCTGCGCATGATGGGTCTCCAAATGAGATAGTAGCCGACGAAGCAGCCGTAAAACGCCATGTTCCAAACATTTGCGCCCAGCGCCAGCAGTCCGCCGTCACCGAAAAACAGGCATTGTATCGCCAAAATGACTATCATCGATAAAAAGCCCGCTTGCGGGCCTAATAGCCCCGTGAGCAGCATGCCGCCGCACATATGACCGGAGGAGCCCGTGCCGGGGATGGTGTAATTTATCATCTGTCCGGCGAAAACGAGCGCCGCCGTGACAGCCATGACGGGGAGCTTCTTTGCGTCCTCGTCCTCTTTTTTGAGCTTGTGAACGGATGCTCCGGCAACTGCGCCGGAGGCCACATACATCGTTGCCGCAACCGCAGGTGCGAGCAGAGCGTCAGCCATATGCATATCGGAAATTCCTCGTTTCTTTTCTTAGGTTGTTTACACTTTAACACACGGGTTTTTGCTCCACAAGCCCCCCCGGGGGATAAAAATTTCAAAAAAATTGTCCCTTGATGCCTTAGCATCAAGGGACAACCCTCAACCGTGATAATTGCCGGTAGCTGAATCAACGCATACATAGGGGACGATCTGCCCGTTTATCTTTACATAAGCCTGATAGCTCGTGCCGCCGATAAACTCGTAGTGATCGACCTCAACTCCGTATTTCTCCTTGAGGTCGGCCTCAAACTCAGCCTTCCACGCATCGCCTGAGGGTGTGGGGGTGGGCGTATCGGTGGGCTTGGGGGTGAACGAAGGGCCGACGGGATCCATGGTCATCTGCGGCGTGGCCTTTGCGCTGACAGGCTGCGTTTCCGGCACGGAGGTCGCAGGTATGCTCACGGAGCTGTCATACCCGCCGCAGGCGGTGACCGAAAAAGCGGCTATAAGTATGATTACGAGCGCCAATGCTATGGCGGGTATGTGTCTTGCTGACATGTTAGTCTCTCCTCTCAGGGAATTACGCTGAAGTCAAAGATATCCGCAAACGCTTCCATCGTCTCACGGGAAAGCGGGGCGGCCTCGGTGTCGCCCGGGGTGCGCAGGAGGTTGATGACGACATAGGATTTGCCCAGATCCGCAATGATGAGCTGCTTGCTTGCCGATGTGCACATCAGAAGCTCAACGCCGTTGGGGGTCGTGTGCTGCCACTGGGTGTAGTCGTCGATGCTTCCGACATTCAAAAGTGCCGTCGAGAACGAGCCCTTCATGTTGCGGATGAACTGATAGCTGACGGGCTGCTTGAGGTCGGTGCCCGTGATGGCGGCATCGCCGTCAAAGCGGAACGAACCGTCGGCGTAGACAAAGCCCTGATTCACGGTGTTGACGAAATTATTGCCGCTGGGTGCGTAGATAACGCCCGTGCCGGCAAGGGAGAAAAATTCGTCCTCCGTTGCGGGCTCCTTGAAGCCCTCGAGAAGCTTCAGCGAGTATTTTTCGCAGATGCGGTCGATCTCGTCTGCCATCTCCTGCGTGTAGCAGATGTAGGCGTTGTACTTTTCCTCAAAGCCCGTGCGCTTGTTGCCTACCGAGGCGAGGATGCTGCCGTCGACATCGTAGCTTTGCAGGAAGGTCTGCCACTCGGCGGCCGCCTGCCATTCGGGGCTGTTTTCCTTGCCCTGCAGGCTGATGTAGTCGCCTGCGGCAAAGCCGCCCTGCGTCGTCTCGGGCTTTGTCATCAAAAATGCGTCACGCAGGCCGAACCAGTCGGCGGCGTATGCTGTGGCGGCCAGAGCAAACATTGCGGCGACCACGGCGGCAATGAGGATAAGCTTCGGTTTCGCCGAGCGGGCCTTATGCGGAGCCTGCACGGCGGCACTTATATTCCGGAACATCCTTGCCTTTGCAAGCTCGCTCGGCGACATGGCGTCATAGGCGTTTCGGATATGGTCGTTATTCATAGGAACATCTCCTTTCATGGCGGCTCAGGCGTCGGCGGTGCTGCCGAGAGAGCGCTTGAGAAGCTTGCGTGCCCGTGCAAGTCGGGTGCGTACAGTCGCATCCGGCCGCTTGAGCATTTTCGCTATCTCGGGGGTGGAGTAGCCCTCGTAATAGTACATGTATACGATGGTCTTGTACTCGTTCGGCAGCGCCATGATCGCCCGCAGGGTCTCGCCCGAGTCAAAGTTCTGCTCGAAGCCGAGCTCAATGTGCTCGTCAATATCCTGCGTTTTTCTGCGCCAGCTCTTGATCTCGTTTTTGCAGAGGTTCGATGCCGTCACGATGAACCATGCCTTTTCGTGGCGTTCCGACTCGAACTTCACATCACGGTCCAGATAACGGAGGAAGGTGTCCTGCGACAGATCCTCCGCATCCGCACTGTTTTTCAAAAAAGAGAAGCAAACACGGTAAACGGCGTCAATGTTGCGCGCATACACATCGGAAAATCCCTGTTCGGTTTCGCTGTATGAGTTCGGGATAACGCTCACCGTCCTTTCGATAAGAATGGGGGCTGAAGCTGGTAGTGAGTTATATGTTAAGGCCATAAGGTTTGTCGGAAGCGTTTAAGGTAATTTGTTGTTTGCTTCAACTCCCATTCACTTAAGAGACAAACGAAACGGCAAAAGCGTTTCAAAAAATACAAAATATGCGCAGTATCAGACATACTGCGCAGTTGGCGACCCCTTGACTTTGCGGGCTGTTGGTGGTATTATCATGAACAAGAGGGGCGACCGCTGCAACGGTCCCGGCTAACCTCGTTAAGTTTATAGCTTGGAAATTAACCGTTCTCGTGCGTGGGGGCGGTTATTTCTTTTTAGTTATGTTGATAACTCCAAAGATAACAACGGCTAACAGGTTGAGCAGTGCGATGACTTCTGAAACTGTCATGTTGTCACCTCCTTTATGTAGGAGGCTCGCCGTTCCCCTCTTGCTTGTACTAATATAGTGCATTCGGTCCGTATCTGTCAAGTTTTGCAAACAAAATCTATATACTTTCTGTCGGGGAAATGGTATTATCATAGCCGGAGGTGCTGCAGATGATATTCGTTTACCCCGATTTTTATTTTGACTTTTCCTGCACCGCATCACGCTGCCGGCATAGCTGCTGCCGTGGCTGGGAGATAGACATAGATGAGGACACGCTGGCACTTTATGACGCACTCACGGGCGACTTTGGCGACACGGTGCGGCGGAGCATCGAGCGCACGCCGACGCCGCATTTTGCGCTCACGGAAAACGAGGATTGCCCGTTTTTGCAAGCGGACGGCCTGTGCAGGCTCATACTCACCCTCGGCGAGGACAGCCTGTGCGATATCTGCGCCGAGCACCCGAGATTTTATAACGAGTACCCCGACCGCATCGAGGCGGGGCTCGGCCTGTGCTGCGAGGAGGCGGTGCGCCTGCTGCTTGAAAAAGACACGCCGCTTGAGTTCGTCGTCGAGACCGACGGAGAAGTGCCCGAGCCGACACGGCGTGACGACATTTTCGCCGTTCTCGCCGGGCAGAGTACGCCGCTATCCGAACGCATGGACAGGGCGCTCACGCTTGTCGGGGCAGCGATGCCCGATTTCACGCTCTCGCAGATCGCCGAGCTGTACCTCGGCTTAGAGCGGCTCGACGATGAGTGGACAAAGTGCCTTGGGCGCCTTGGCGGCTCTGCTCCGCTGCCGCAGCCGGAGGGAATAAAGTACGAGCGCTTGGCGGAGTATTTCGTCTACCGCCACTTCAATGATGCCTCTCCGCAGACCCTTTCCTTTGCGTTTTTGAGCGTGCGTCTGCTGTGTGCGCTCGAAAAACTGTGCCCCCAGCCGCTTTCGGAGCTTGTGCGGCTTTACTCATCGGAGATCGAATATTCGGACGAAAATGTCGAAAAGGTACAGAATGTACTGACATAACGGCAAAAAGAACCAACAATTTTCGTCAATTCCTTAACGCTGTCTATTGAAAATCGGGCGGCGGGAGCATATAATTGCTATTATATATAAGGTATAGCCGATGAGATCGGCAACTAATTGCGAATAATCAAATTCTATATACGAGGGGATCATATGGCAAATTATTCGGCGTACATGGACAAGGTCATATTGTTTGACCTTGGGACACAGGAGACCTCGGTCTTGCCGTGGTCGGATGAGGACAGGTGCAGATACATAGGCGGCAGCGCAATGGCGGCAAAGCTTCTTGGCGACAGCAAAAACGCCGCCGACCTTATCGTCATCACCACCGGCCCTCTCACGGGAACGGGCGCACCGGGCTCGAACTACTTCAGCATCTCGGCAGTGTCGCCGCTGACGGGCGAGGTGTCGCATTCAAGCTGCGGCGGCAACTTCGGCCTTTACCTCAAAAAGGCCGGCATCGATGCACTGATCATCAAGGGCTCGTGCGAAAAACCGATGTGGCTCGGTATACTTAACGAGCACTTCACGCTTCACAAGGCAACCGGCCTTTGGGGAAAGACCGTCTCCACGACCAATGCCGAGCTTCAGGCGGCGATCGATGAGGAGCGCAACTGCCGTGTCAAGTGCGGCATGCTCACCATCGGCCCTGCGGGCGAAAACGGCGCTGCCGTTGCGACGGTCGCAAGCGGCGATAACGACGCCTGCACCTGCTCGCTGGGCGCAGTGTTCGGCGCAAAGAAGCTCAAGGCGATAGTCGTCACCGGCAACCACGATATCAGCGTTGCCGACGAGGAGAAGGCGCTTGAAAACCACAAGCAGTGGGCGCAGCATCTGCATGCTCACCCTCTTACCGGCGAGCTTCTGCCCAAGCGTGGCAGCATCGGCTTTGTCGAGCGCTTGCAGCAGGTGAGCCTGCTGCCGACGGAGAACTTCTCCAAGGCAAGCTGCGACTTTGCGCACGAGATAGGCGGCGAGGTGTTTGCCGATAAGTACAATGTCGTCAACCGTGGCTGCACCTACTGCCCGATAAGATGCGAGCGCTCTGCAATGTGCGAGGGCGAGGTCGTAAAAGGCCCGAGCCTGAACGCAGCGGTGCTCCTGGGCAGCAATATCTTAAACTCCGACATGAAGCTCATCGTCCGCTGGACCAAGGAGCTGCACGAGCTCGGCCTTGACCTTACGCATACGGCGAAGGCGATCGCATGGGCAATGCAGGCCCGCAGCGAGGGCATTTGGAAAACCGAGCTTCAGTTTGGCATAACAACGAACATTTCCGACACCCTTGCGGCCATCGCCCTCAAAACGGGCATCGGCGAGGAGCTGTCGGCAGGCTGTGCAGCCCTCGGCAAGAAGTACGGCGGCGAGTTTGCGTACATGTTCACAGACCTCGCCGGCGCAGCAGCAAAGACATATGTTGGCTTTAACGGCGCACTGGCAGACTATGCCGAGCGCTACACGGACGCTGCCCTGAACGCAGGTCAGTGCCCCTATGTTGCGCTGGCGCTCATCCCCGCATTCATGGTCAAAAAGCCCTGCGGCATCAAGGCCGCAGCCGCAAGGAAGCTTGCTCCTCTTGCACCGGTTGCAGCGAAGATAATAAGCGTCCTGCCCGAGACGGTCGGCGATAAGCTGCCCGTGACCTTCCTCACGAGGGAGCTGCGCTACACCGTCGGCATGAGCATGACCCTTGACGCACTCGTTAAGACCGGTACGGCGGACAGCGTCGAGCTTCCCAAGCCCATGCTCAAGGCGTATAAGGCGGCAAACGCATTTTCCGTCAAAGATTGCGCCGCAAAGCTCAAGGAAACCGCCGAGAAGCTCAAGGGCATGGATAAGGACGAGCTTTTAGCCAAGCTCGGCATCAAGGAATAAGGGGGCGAGGTAATGGCATACAGAATTAACGAAAGCGTGTGCAACGGCTGCGACGCATGTGTCACCGCCTGTCCCACGCAGGCAATCTCCGGCGTGCAGCACGAGGTGCACACCATCGATCCGGATAAATGCGTATCCTGCAATCTGTGCATGAATCTGTGCAAGAACTTTGCGATAAGAAGCGGAATGCAAAACGAGATAATCGAGCATGACGAGTGGCCTATCCCGCATGTTGACCCCGCAGTCTGCAACGGCTGCTCGGCCTGCGTCGAGATATGCCCCATGTATGTTCTGCGCATATCCGAGCCCAAGTTCAGGGGCGACACCGGCACCATAGCCGAGCTTACGGACATTGACCTTTGCATCGGCTGCGAAAAGTGCGCAAAGCACTGCCCCGTGGGCGCAATTGAGATGGTCAAGCGCCTTGTCGCAAACGAGAAGGAGGAAGAGTAATGCCCGGGATAGATTACGCATTCATCGACTCCGTGCTCGAGCAGCACGGCTATGACAGAACAAGGATAATCGCTATCATGCAGGATATCCAGAAGCAGTACCGCTATCTGCCCAGAGAGGTCATTGTCTACATCGGCGAAAAGCTGCACATGACCCCGGCAAAGCTCTACGGTGTTGCAACATTTTATAAGAACTTCTCGCTCGACCCCAAGGGCAAGTATGTCATCAAGGTCTGCGACGGCACGGCGTGCCATGTCCGCAAATCGGCGGATATCCAGCAGGCGTTTTACGACAGCACCGGCATGACGCCGGACGACAGCATGTCCGCCGACGGCTTGTTTTCCATCGAGCGTGTCGCCTGCCTGGGCGCATGCGGCCTTGCTCCGGTATGCATGGTCAACGATATCGTCCATGCGCAGATGACGCCGAAAGAGGCTCGCAGACTTATCGCTGAGTTAAGGGAGGCTGAGAAGGATGAAGCTTGAATCACGCAAACAGCTTGACGAGTGGCGCTTAAAGGCCGCCGAGGCGCTTTCGGCGCAGAAGCATAAGATACTCGTGTGCGCAGGCTCCGGCTGTATAGCCAGCGGCTCGCTCGGCGTATATGAAAAGCTTAAGACCGTTTTGGCGGACAAGGGGCTTGAAACGGAAATTTGCCTTGAGGGTCATGTCGACCACGGCGACAGCGTCGGAGTTAAGAAAAGCGGCTGCCAAGGCTTTTGTGAGATAGGCCCGCTTGTGAAAATTGAGCCCGAGGGCTATTTCTACTGCAAGGTCAAGCCCGAGGATTGCGAGGATATCGTAAACGAGACCATCGCAAACGGCAGAGTAGTCGAGAGACTGCTGTACACCTGCGACGATGTTACATACACAAAGCAGGAGGATATCCCGTTTTATAAAAATCAGCTCCATGTCGCACTCGAGCACTGCGGCGAGATAAACGCCGAGAGCATCGACGAGTACATTGCCGTCGGCGGCTATACGGCGCTCGAAAAGGCGCTGTTTGACATGACCGGCGACGAGATAATAAGCGAAGTTTCCGACTCCGGCCTCAGGGGTCGTGGCGGCGCCGGCTTCCCCACGGGCAGAAAGTGGGCGCAGGTCGCAGCGCACAAGGAGACAAGCGAAAAATATGTCGTCTGCAACGGCGACGAGGGCGACCCGGGCGCATTCATGGACTGCTCCATCATGGAGGGCATCCCCCACAAGATGATAGAGGGCATGATAATCGCCGGTATCGCAACGGGCTCGGAAAACGGCTGCATCTATGTCCGTGCCGAGTACCCCCATGCGGTCGAGAGACTTACAAAGGCGATAGCTCAGGCGGAGGATTATGGCCTTATCGGCGAGAACATCCTCGGCTCTGGCAAGACCTTTAAGCTCAAGATAAACAAGGGCGCAGGCGCATTCGTCTGCGGCGAGGGCTCGGCCATGACGACCTCAATCGAAGGCAACCGCGGCACTCCCCGCACAAAGCCGCCCAGAAGCGTTGACCACGGCCTGTTCAACGCCCCCACCTGCCTTAACAATGTCGAGACTTTCGCAAATGTGCCCGTCATCATCAACAAGGGCTCGAAGTGGTTCAAGTCGATAGGCACCGAGGGCAGCGCAGGCACGAAGGCGTTCTCGCTGGCGGGCAATATCAAAAACACCGGCCTTATCGAAGTCCCCATGGGTACGACGCTCAAGGAGATAGTGTTCGATATCGGCGGCGGCGTTAAGACCGGCAATTTCAAGTCCGTTCAGGTCGGCGGCCCCTCCGGCGGCTGCCTAACCGAGGAGCACCTTGACCTTCCGCTCGACTACGACTCGCTCAAAAAGATAGGCGCCATCATGGGCTCGGGCGGCCTTGTCGTCATGGGCGACGATACCTGCATGGTCGAGATTGCCCGCTTCTTCATGAGCTTCACGAAAAACGAGTCCTGCGGCAAATGTACCACCTGCCGCATGGGCATCCCCAAGATACAGGCGATACTTGAGCGCATAACTCAGGGCGAGGGCACGATGGAGGATCTCGATGAGCTCGAAAAGCTTTCAAAGCTCGTCAAGACCTGCTCGCTGTGCGGTCTCGGCAAGACGGCGACAAACCCCGTAATGAGCACCCTGCGTTATTTCAAGGACGAGTACATTGCCCATGTCAGGGACAAAAAGTGCCCTGCCCATGTGTGCAAGCCGCTGTTTGAGATAAGGATAGACCCGGAAAAATGCATCGGCTGCACCAAGTGCGCCGTTAACTGCGCAACGGGCGCAATTACCGGCAAGCTTATGCGTGCGCACAGCATCGATCTTTCGAAGTGCACACGCTGCCGCACCTGCATTGACGGCTGTCCGACCGAAGCGATCGAGGAGGTATGAGTATGAGCCATATTATCATAGACGGCATCAAGTGCGAATTTGAAAATGCCCGCAATGTTCTCGAGGTCGCTTTGAATAACGGCATCGATATCCCCAACCTGTGCTACTGCGAAAGCCTGTCCACCTACGGCGGCTGCCGCCTGTGCGTTGTCGAAAACGAGCGTGGCGGTATCGAGGCTGCCTGCACGATGGTACCAAAAGACGGCGCAGTCGTGCGCACGAACACCGCCCAGCTGCGTGAGTTCAGACAGGGCATTTTGAAGCTGCTGCTCGAAGGCCACCGCACCGAGTGCGCTACCTGCCCGCAATCCGGCAAGTGTAAGCTCCAGGACTACGCAAAGCGCTACGGCGTCGCCGATGTTAAACCCGTTGACTACTGCCGTGAGCCTGTTGACGACAGCTCTCCCGCCGTTGTCATCGACCCGTCAAAGTGCATCCTGTGCGGCAAGTGCACAAGGACCTGCCTGCAATTGCAGAATGTAAATGCGATAGACTTTATAAACCGAGGCAACGAGACGGTGCTGTCCTGCGGCATAGGCTACAAGCTTGCCGACACCAACTGCACCTCCTGCGGCCAGTGTGCGGCAATGTGCCCCACCGGTGCACTGACGATAAAGAGCGACACTGCCCGTGTCTGGGACGCCATAAACGACCCGACAAAAAAGGTCGCAGTGCAGATAGCTCCCGCCGTTAAGCTCGGCATAATCGAGGCGTTCGGACTTCCCGCAACCGCACAGGTGATGGGCAAGATGGTCACCGCCCTGCGTCTCATGGGCGCAGACTATGTCTTTGACGCTTCCATGAGCGCTTACCAGACGATTCTGGAGGAAGCCGACGACTTTAAGACCCGCAAAAAGGGCGGCACGGTGCTCTCATCGTATTGCCCCGCTTGGGTAAAGCATGTCGAGTGCGACCACCCCGAGCTCAAGGACAGACTGTCGGCCGCCGGCTCGCCCATGCAGATATGCGGAACGCTCATCCGCCGCAAGTACCCGGACGAAAATCTGGTTTCCGTTGCGGTCATGAGCTGCGCCGCCGCAAAGGCGGAGGCGCTCAGGGACGAGAATGTAAAGGACGGCAAGAAGCCCGTTGACATCGTCATCACCACGCAGGAGCTCATCGGCATGATCCGTGAGTACGGCATGAGCTTTGCCGCTCTGCCCGACACGCCGACCGACAACTTCTTTGCGCAGGTAACGGGCGACAAGTGCAAGACCCCCGTGGCGCTCCGCATCGATCCGGATAAGTGCATCGGCTGCACCAAGTGCGCCCGCCGCTGCCCCGTCGGTGCGATCACCGGCAAGGCAAAGACTGCCCATGTCATCGACATGGATAAGTGCATCCGCTGCCGCACCTGCATGCTCGGCTGCCCGAAGGACGCTATCGAGAATGTCTCGCTCGACGGCAAGACCAAGGTCGCCGTCGTCAACGGCCTTGCAAATGCCGACAAGCTGCTCAAAAAGATCGCTTCCGGCGAGGAAAAGTACGACTTTGTCGAGGTCATGGCATGCCCCAAGGGCTGCCCGGGCGGCGGCGGTCAGCCGGAGGAGTGCATCTTCGGCAAGATAGACCGCAGCACCGGCACATTCGAGCTTGATTTCACCTTCCCCGAACAGCCGGCCGAGCTCGTTGATGTCAAAACCTTCGTCAAAGGCAAAAACAAAGAGCTCTTCAGAGTCAGATAAAAGCAAAGAAAAAAGCACCCCGAGGGGTGCTTTTTTCATGCCTAAAAGGCATGGTTGTTTAAATTTTATGCCTGCAAGGCATACTTACTGCGGTACGATGCAAACGCCTGCCTAAAGTCCTCGCTGCTTTTGCGGTAGACGCTCAGGCTTTCGTGGAGGTTGAGGTTTCTGTCCTCGGCGTCGAGGACGCAGCCTGCGATGTTCGAGCAGTGGTCGCTCACACGCTCGAGGTTCGTCAGGAGATCGGACAGCACGAAGCCTGCGTCGATGCTGCAAAGTCCGCTTTGCAGACGCTGAATGTGCCGTGTGCGCAGCGCATCCTTGAGCTCGTCCACGACCTGCTCGAGCGGCTCGACCATTGATGCCGCCTTGAGGTCATGCTGCGTGAACGCCGTGTCGGACAGACCTATAATTTCCCGCACGGCGTCGAGCATCTGCTTGAGCTCGGCCTTTGCCGTGTCCGAAAACACGATGCCCTTTTGCTGCATCTCCTCGGCCGATTCGAGAATATTCACGCTGTGGTCGGCAATACGCTCAAGGTCGCCGATGAGCTTGAGGTACTCGGCGGAGGTGAGGCTGTCTGCCTCGCTGATGTGGTGCGCACTGAGCTTGACGAGATATGTGCCGATAATGTCCTCGTACCGGTCGGTTTTGTCCTCGAGCCTGCGAATCTCATCGGCAAGCTCGGGGGTGAGGTTGGTAAGCGAGTCAAGGCTCAGAAGCAGCGCCGTTTTCGTCGCTGCGCTCATCTCGTCCATGAGCAGGCGGCAGCGCTCAAGTGCGAGCGTCGGAGTGGCGAGCAGGCGCTCGTCAAGCGTTTCGTCATGTGCCGGCTGCTTGCCGTCGGGGATGAGGAAGCACACGAGCTTTTCGAGAAAGCCGCCGAGCGGCAGCATGATCATCGTGCATGCAATGTTAAACAGCGAGTGGGCAACGGCGATGCCGAACATCGTTGCGCTCTCGCCGAAGAGCGCCGGAGCGAACACCGCTTTCACGATGCAGAATACCGTCAGCCAAACGACGGTGCCGATGACATTGAAGCTCAAGTGCACCATGGCGGTGCGCTTTGCGTTTTTGTTAGCGCCCACGGAGGAGATAAGCGCCGTGACGCAGGTGCCGATGTTCTGACCCATGATGATGGGGATGGCCGCACCGTAGCTTACCTGACCGGTCGCCGCCAAGGCCTGCAAAATGCCGACGGAAGCAGAGGACGACTGGATGATGCCGGTCAGCAGCGCACCGGCGGCAACACCCAGAATGGGATTGGTAAACATCACAAACAGCTGCCTGAACTCGGGGACATCACGCAGCCCGGCAACCGAGCCGGACATGGTGTCCATGCCGTACATGAGCGTTGCAAAGCCCAGCAGGATGGTACCGCTGTCCTTTTTGCGGTCGTCCTTTGAGAACATATGCAGGATAACGCCGATGAGTGCCAATATCGGCGTGAATGACGAGGGCTTGAGAAGCTGGATAAACACATTGTGACTGTCGATGCCCGCAAGCGAGAGTATCCATGCCGTGACGGTCGTGCCGATGTTTGCGCCCATGATGACATTGATAGACTGGCTCAGGGACATGAGCCCCGAGTTAACGAAGCCGACCGCCATGACCGTAGTCGCAGACGACGACTGAATAATGGCCGTTATGCCAAGACCCGTGAGCAGCCCCGCCCACTTATTGCTCGTGAGCCTGCCCAAAAGAGTGCGCAGGCCGCTTCCGGCTCTGCGCTCGAGCGCCTGACCCATCAGGTTCATGCCGAACAGAAACAGACACAGGCCGCCTATCAAATTTAATACAGAAAAAATGTCCATGCCAATACCCCTTTAGTTGACGGGAGCCGAACCGCTATCGGTTTTGACGGGCAGATTTCCGCTCATGCTTCGTTGAAGCCCTAGCCCATATATGTCCATTATGCCCGTCGGGCTTCGTCTTGCCTGAACGAAAATCTGCTCCGTCAAAACTGCAAGGCATCTGTCAGTAGTGTTTTTCGAGGGATTTTCGACTTTCTTTGGTGAGAATGGGCTGTCGCCCATTAAGACAAAAAAGGCGGAAAGCACCGAAAGGGCACACTGACAGACGATAGGGGTTCGGCTTCCGTCAACTCAACTCTATTATTGTTTCTTGAGCTAAGGGTATCAGCAATATGTCAAATCCAAGACCGTCAAATTGTAAAATCCGTGTAAAATCGTAATTTTACAATTTATAATTTCAATTTACATCCGCAATTTCGCCCGTCTCGACGAAAATGACCCACTTTGCGATGTTCACGGCGTGGTCACCGATGCGCTCGAGGTATTTTGCGATCATCAGAAGATCGATCGCACACGAGCCCATGCTGCGGTCGGTGCGGATAGTCTCTATAAGCAGCTCCTTCATGCCGTCAAAGTGCCGGTCTACGACATCGTCATAATCCATGACCTCGTGCGCCTGCTTGGTGTCGTTATTAAGAAACGCCTCCACGCTGCCGTTGACCATCTTTATTACCGACAGCGCCATGTCGTGCAGCGCCTGCTTGGGCGCATTGTCCGGCAGAGCGCCGGTCTGCACTATCTCGGCAATATCCGCCGACTGGTTGCCGATGCGCTCAAGGTCAGTGACCATTTTAAGCGCCGCCGAAACGGTGCGCAGGTCGGTCGCAACCGGCTGCTGCAACAATAAAAGCTTCAGGCACAGCGACTGCACATCCCGTTCGAGACGGTCTATCTTTTCCGTTACGCCGTGCACCTCGTCGGCCAGCGCAAGGTCATTATCCTGCAGCGCCTTTGCCGCCTTGGCGATGGCAGCCTCGCAAAGAGCACTCATGGTGCTCAGACTTTCGTGCAGCGTGCTCAGCTGCTCGTCGTATATGCTTCGCATTATCCGAACCTCCCCGTGATGTATGCTTCCGTTCTTTTGTCCTTCGGCATGGAGAACACACCCTGCGTGTCGCCGAATTCCACAAGCTCGCCGAGCAGGAAAAACGCCGTGCTGTCTGAAATTCTGGCGGCCTGCTGCATGTTGTGGGTCACGATGACGATGGTGTAATCCTTTTTAAGCTCCTGCGCCAGCTCCTCGATCTTGCCGGTGGAGATAGGGTCAAGGGCGCTCGTAGGCTCATCCATCAAGAGCACCTCCGGCGCAACGGCGAGGCTTCGTGCGATGCACAGTCTCTGCTGCTGGCCGCCGGACATGCCGAGGGCGGACTTTTTAAGTCTGTCCTTGCACTCTTCCCAGATAGCCGCACTTTTGAGCGAGGCTTCGACTATCTCGTCGAGCTTTGCCTTGGAGCGCACGCCGTGCAGCCTCGGACCGTAGGCGATGTTGTCGTAGATGCTCATGGGGAAGGGGTTGGGCTTTTGAAACACCATGCCTATCTTCGTGCGCAGCTCGGTCACATCCGTGCCGTCGGCGTAGATATCCTCCCCCTTAAAGCTTATGCGGCCTTGGATGCGGCAATTCGGCACAAGGTCGTTCATGCGGTTAAGAGTTTTTAAAAATGTTGATTTTCCGCAGCCGGACGGGCCTATGAGGGCGGTTATCTTCTGCGGCATGATATCCATGCTGACAGATCGCAGAGCCTGATGCTCTCCGTACCACAGCTGTAGGTTTTCGGCTTTAATGATAGGTTGTTCCATTAGCTTTTTCTCACTTTCTTGCCGACGAGGGAGGCGGCGAGGTTAATGATGAGGGTGATGCAGATGAGTATGACGGCGATGGCGAAGGCGACATCGAACTTGCCCTCCTCGCTTGCGTAGATATAAAGCGCCACGGTGAGCGAGGCCGCCGAGGACTGAAGCGCCTTGGCAAAGCCGAGAAGCTTAAGCCCGAAGCCTGCGGTGAACAGCAGCGCCGCCGATTCGCCGACCACTCTGCCGACTGCGAGGATGCAGCCGGTGACGATGCCGTCAACGGCGTTCGGGAGCACCACCGTGCGCACCATATGCCACTTGCCCGAGCCGAGCGCCAGCGCACCCTCACGGTACGACCGCGGCACGGCGAGAAGGCTTTCCTTGGTGTTGCTGATGACCGTCGGCAGCACCATGATTATAAGTGTGAGCGAGCCTGCGAGGATGCCCTGCTTGAGCCCTAATATCTGCGTGAAAAACAGCATTCCGACAAGGCCGAAGATAATTGACGGGATGCCCGTGAGCGTCTCGACGGCAAAGCCGATGGCGTTTGAGATGCGCTTATTTGACGCATACTCGGTGAGATACACCGCAGCGCCCACGCCCAGCGGCACGACGATGATCATAACGAGGACTATAAGGTACAGGGTGTTTAAAATGTTCGGCAGTATGCCGATGGAGTCTGAAATGTAGCTTGTCTGCGTCGTGAGGAACTTTGTGTTTATGCCCGGGATGCCTCGGTACAATAGATAGCCTATCAGACCGATGAGCAGCAGGCAGGTCACGGCGGCGCAAAGCGACATAAGGAAATTAAGAGTTTTGTCCTTAGCTATTCTCATGCCTCAGTCCTCCTTGTTGTGCGATATCATGTGCAGCAGCGTGTTGACCATCATGATGAACAAAAACAGAACTAAGCTGATGGAAAACAGCGCATTTCTGTGCAGCGTGCCGTAGGAGGCGTAGGACATTTCCGAGACGATGGCTGTCGTGAGAAAGCGGACGGAGGAAAACAGACCAGGCATGTTTGCGACATTGCCTGCGACCATGATTATCGCCATCGCTTCGCCCATCGCTCTGCCCACGCCCTGCACAACGGCGGTTGCGATACCACGCTTAGCCGCCGGAAGCGAGACCTTGAAATAAGTCTCGGTCCTGAGCGCACCGAGCGCAAGCGACGCTTCCTCGTACTCGGGCGGGACAGCGTCCAGCGCCGTTTTCGAGATGTTTATGATGTAGGGCAGGATCATGACGGCGAGCACAAGAATTGCAGTCAGCAGGCATGCGCCCGATGACAGGCCGAACACGCTCTGCACCGCCGGTACAACGACTATCATGCCCACAAGGCCGTATATGACCGAGGGGATGCCCGCCAAGAGCTCAACTGCGGTGTTCACGAGCTTTGCGATCCTTGGCGGAGCAACCTTTGAAAGGTACAGCGCCGTCATTATGCCTATCGGCACGCCGATGACTACCGCTCCTGCGGTGCCGTAAACGCTCGTGAGGATAAACGGCAGGATGCCGAACTCGTTCGTGCCGGCATTCCATGTGTCGCCGAACAGGAAGTCAACAAGCCCCACCTCACGGATGGCGGGTATACCGGCGATTATGAGGTAGATGCTGATAAGCAGCACGAACGCCACCGCAATAAGACCGCATATTAAAAACAGCAGGCGAAAGCCCGTTTCAATCGTCTTTTTTCGTTTCATGGACAGCTCCTAAAGTTAGTTGCTTAATTGGAATGCCCCGTGTTCGCACACGGGGCATTGTTTTTGCTTTGCCGAAGCTTACTTTGCTGCGGGGACTGCGCCTGCGCTGCGGATGAGGTCGGCAGCATCGGTGCTTGTTGCAAAGTCGAAGAATGCCTTTGCTGCGCTCGAAAGCTCGGTGCCGTCCTTGGTCACGAGGACGAAGGGGCGCTGGATTGCGTAGCTGCCGTCGAGAACGGTGGCCTCGGAGCAGGCAACGCCGCCCACGGTGACTGCCTTGATGCCGGTCTGACCTTCAACTGCCGAGAGGGAGGCGTAGCCGATGGCGTTCTTGTTGCTGCCTACTGCGGAGATGACAGCGCCGGTGGAGGTGAGCTCCTGAGAAAGCTTGCATGCGTCCTTGGTATCGGTGACGGACTCAAAGCCGTCTCTCGTGCCGGAGTTTGCTTCACGGCCGATGCAGGTGATCTCGAGGTCGTCGCCGCCGACATCCTTCCAGTTGGTGATCTTGCCGGTGAAGATATCGGCGATCTGCTGGACAGTGAGGTCTGCGACCTTGTTGTCTGCGTTTACGATGATTGCAATGCCGTCAAGTGCGATGGTCGTGCCGGTAAGGCCGGTCTCGGTGTCCTTGAGTGCACGGGAGGAAAGGCCGATGTCGCACTTTCCGGTGCTCACGGACTCGATGCCGGTGCCCGAACCGGTGGGGTCGTAGGTGACGGTGATGTCCTTGTTGGTTTCCATGAACTTTTCGCTAAGTGCGCCGATGACCTTCTCCATGGAGGTCGAGCCGTTGGTGGAAACGGTCTGAGGCTCAGAGCCGTTGCTGCCGCAGCCGGCCAGAAGTGCAATAGACATAAGTGCTGCCATGCCGACGGCTATAATACTTTTCCTTTTCATTTTGTATACTCCTTTGTACAAAATCGTTTTTGGATGTTCTCCTTGGGTACGGTCATAGATTACCGTTTCTTCGTAAAGGCTAATATCGTGTTTTTGTAAAGAGTTTGTAAGATAAAGCTGACGAAAGCCGCAAAAAAGCCGCAGGGGAGAGCCCCTGCGGCCGAAAATTCAGTTTTACTTGCCGTTTGCCGACTTTAAGTTGACGGGAGTCGAATCCTATCGTCTGTCAGTGTGCCCTTTCGGCGCTTTCCGTCTTTTTTGCCTTAATGGGCGTCAGCCCATTGACACCAAAGAAAGCCGAAAATCCCTCGAAAAACATCACTGACAGATGCCTTGCAGTTTTGACGGAGCAGATTTTTGTTCAGGCAAAGATAAAGCCCGACGGTCATAATGGAGATATATGGGCTAGGGGTTTAGCGAAGCATGGACGGAAAGCTGCCCGTCAAAACCGATAGTGTTCGGCTCCCGTCAACTTAACAAAAGAGCACCCCGCGGGGTGCTCTTTTGCTGTATTCAGAATTCAGAATTTTACGAAGCCGGTGAGTGTGCCGAGGGGATAGCCGAGCGTCCAGTCGTTCTCGCCGCACTTGGGGCAAACCGTGCCCTTTTCGTGCAGCTCGTCGATGTATGCCTCGGCACGCTGGATATACATATTGCTCTTTGCGACATGCTTGCACTTCTGGCAGTAAACGAGATAGTTTGCAAAGCTGTCGTATATGCCCTTTTTGCGGTTTTCCTTTTCCTCATATGAGAGCGCTCTCGGGAGAATGTTCGGATTTTTATAGCTCATAGTCCACGCTCCTTATATCAGATGCTCACGCTTGACGCTGTCGTGGTGCTTATCCAGAATGGGCACAACGATGCTGCGCATGAGACGCATATCGAGATTATAATAATAAACGGCAAACAGCGCAGCGAGCGTGGCCGTGCTTATGCCCATGATCTTGGCGATAACTTTCATACTGCTGCTCCTTTCTTACCAGCCCAGCTCGTCGTCAAAGTCAACGAGGGTCGGGTCAATGGGCTCTTCGTGCAGAACCGACTGCATATACTGATTTACGACCTTGCGTGCCTCATTTGTCGGCACGATGCGGCAGTCCATCAGCGAATGCGGCATCCAAACGATGTCGAACTTATCACGGTGCTTGTGGAACTCCTCCTCAAGCAGCCCCTGAGCGCCTGCCATGCCCTTGCAGCCGATATCGTCATACATGATTATCATGTCGCAGTTGAACTTCTCGGCAGTTTCCCACATCTGCATGAGGTGGCGGTTGCCGCCGACGGTGTGGGTGCGCATGGGGGTTCTTGCATGCCAGTCGGCAATGTCGCTCATCATGGTGTCACGATCGGTGGTGTCGACAATGTTGTGGCCGGTAAGCGAGTCCATGTTGATAACGGTCATGATGCCCCAGCAGTTATACAGCCACTGAACGCCGTGGGCATAGTAGGTCGAGCCGCAAGACCAAGCCAGCGCACGGTGGCGGGCAAGCGGGAACGGGTGGATGTTCTTGCGCACGCACTTTTCAAAGACACGGTTTATCTTCTTGTTTGCCTTGAGGAAGTACCTCGTGCCGCCCTGCTGATAGAAGTAGATGCGGAACAGGCCCTGCACAACGGAGTTGAGTGCGCCGTTATCGCTCTTGGCGTAGATATCCCAGCGGTTGAGCGAGCCGCGGTTAAATTCGTTTGTGTCCTCAATGTGCTTTATAAACGCATTCCAGTCAAACGCAACGCCGAACTGCTCCTCGAGGAACTCTATCGCCGAGTATATCTCGTGCACGCCGAGCTCCTTGGTGGTCGGGTCATCGTACATGAGCGGCGATACAAACGGGTGCACGGCCTTCTTGCCGTCACTCGACAGCGCACGCCACATGGCGGTATTGTCCATCATGTTTGCGTCGCAGGGGTTATTGGTCGTCAGCCAGCAGTTGCCGATATCGGGGTACTCTCTGTCAACGGCGACACCGACCTCGACCAGAGGCAGCGTGCACATGTCGCCCGGGATGCCGCAGGCGACGGCCTGATCGACATAGTAGCAGCCGAGCTGCTTTCTCATGAGCGGAAGCATGAACGCTGCGTGCTGCTGCATGTTTATCGCATAATGTCCGGGGAAGCCGAAGATTATGTGCTTGGGCAGAGTGTAGTCAAACGCAACGGTGACATCCGTCCACTTCGTCTCGCCCAGCTTGCGGTCGGCACGCAGGCTCTTCCACAGCGTGTCGATAGAGTCGGATATCATGCAGTCGAGAGCGTAGAGGTCTGCTCTGAGCGCCTGACCACGGTCGCCCTCTATCCACTTGTCGACCATCATCGGGGCTGCCAGATACGCCGACAGCCAGCGGTATTTCCAAAACGCCTTTGCTATGCGAATGGGGTCGTGCATGACGAATATCGCCATCTTGCCCCATGTGCACAGCCACTTGTAAAACGCAAAGGCCGTGTCCTTCACGCCACGCCACTCACGGCGGGCATAGAAGTTCGTACCCTCAATGTATCTCTGACCTATGTAATGGCAGGGCTCGTCGCCTTTGAGGAAATGCTCAAGGGTGCCGTACTGCTGCTTGATGCTGATCTTTCTTTTCCACATAGCTTTCCCCTCCTTATTCCGCCTGAAGTCTCTTGATCTCAAGCGACTCGACAAATGCCTGGAATCTCGTGCGAAGCTGACCGGTCGCCGCGTTTGCATAGTCACGCTCTATCTGGCAGGTCGGTATCGCCGAGGGAACATTAAGGCCCTCGGCCAGCCACTTTGCCGCTATGGCTCTCTCGTAGCCCCAGTATTCGCAGAACTTCATGTTCTGGAGGATGATGCCCTCGGCATTGTAATCCTTTGCAACATCGTACAGGTAGTTTTTGCGGGAGATGATGCTCTCGGTGCCCATGGTGCGGGGGCACTCATTTATCTTCATGTAGTGCTCTGCAAGCGCATCAAGGGGATCCTGTCCCTCATTTACGACTATCTGCTCTCTGCCGGGCAGCGAGCCGAAGCAGTAGCGGTCGGCAACGACAAGTGCGCCGCACATTTCGACGAGCTTTGTGAACTCCGGATCGTCTATCTCCGAGCCTGCGAGCATGACCCTCGTGCGGAACGGCGGGTTCTCGTCGGGCTTGCGGGTCTTGAGCTCCTCAAGCGTCTCACGCAGCTTGTCAATGATGAGGTACTTCGGGCAGACCTCGGACACGAGCTGTATGACATGGAACTCGTAGCCGGTGATGGGCGGGTTATCGAGCTTGCGGAAGTCGCCGATCTCGCTTATGATGCGGCAAAGCTCGTTGTGGCGCCCGATAGCGTCGAGTATCTTCTCGTCGGAAAAGTCCACACCGTAGACCTCTTTCATGGGAGCAATGATCTTCTTTTCGATCTGACGGCGGAAGTAGCCTGCATACCACTCGCCCTTTTTGGTGGGCATGTCGATACAGCAGACAAAGAACTTTTCATTCGGGATGAGCTTGCAATACTCAAAATACTGCTCCATGCGGTTCATGGTGGTGCAGCACTCCTGACCGATGAGGGCGGAGATGAAGTTGTAGCCGCCTTCAAAGGCACGCTCGAGAATGCTCTTGGAGTAAGGGCAGGAGCGGTTTGTCATGTAATAAGTCGCAAGGTCGGGATTGACGCAGCCGGGTGCTCTTAGCCTCACGCCGAAGCAGCCGTCGATGTCCAGAAGCGGCTCGGGTATGTACGAGCAGTTGTACGCAAGCGCAAGCTTGCCCTCCGAGCACGCTTTTTTCACGAGCTCGTTGTTTGCCTCCTGGAGGAGGCTTTCAAAATAAATCAGATGCTTTAGATCTCTCATTAGTTTTCCCCCGTTTATTTCTGTGACTTAAGCTGACGGAAGCCGAGCCGCTATCGGTTTTGACGGGCAGCTTTCCGCCCATGCTTCGCTAAACCCCTAGTCCATATATATCCATTATGGCCGTCGGGCTTTATCTTTGCCTGAACGAAAATCTGCTCCCTCAAAACTGCAGGGCATCTGTCAGTAGTGTTTTTCGAGGGATTTTCGGCTTTCTTTGGTGAAGGCGTGTCGTAACCCGCCAAGACAAAAAAGGCGAAAAGCGCCGAAAGGGCACACTGACAGACGATAGAGGGTCGACTTCCGTCAGCTTCTTAGCCAAGATGTTAATATTTTAGCACCAACAAAATACAACTTCAATTACGATATGCATTTTCGCCGTTTTGTCCATTTGAAGGCCCTGTTTTTGTGCATATTAACAACAGTAATTTGTACTAATAGTTTGACCGTAAATATAAGAAAACGGTGCAGCAATAAAACTGCACCGTTTTGTACGAAGTTTTTATTATCTGCGCCGTCTTTTGTTCCTGCGGCGCTTTGATTTTGATGGAACAAGCAGGTATATTCCCGCAAATCCGCCGCCAAACATGATGGCAAGGCCGATTATCAGCATTATGTTTTCCATTGTCTTACCTCCTTGAACCGAGCATCATAAGTGCCAGCAGCGGGTATATCTCGAGCCTGCCTATGAGCATTGCGACGGATAAAACTATCTTTGCAAAGCCCGAGTAGGCCGCATAGCTTCCCGCGGGGCCTATAAGCCCGAAGCCGGGGCCGATATTGTTTAAGCACGATACCGCTGCGGTGAAGTCCTCCTCGAAGCCGAGCCCGTCTATGCTGACTAGGATAAAGGTCACGACGGTGACTGCGAGGTACAGGGCAAGGTAGCTCAAAACGCTGCGCTCCTGCTCGTCTGTGAGCACCGTGCCGTTGAGCTTTACCGAATTTACGGCTCTGGGGTTTATGCTGCGGCGCAGCTCGTTTGCGCAGACCTGCGCAAGCACCGTCACACGGGAAATTTTAAGCCCGCCCGCCGTTGAGCCCATGCAGCCGCCGCAGAACATGAGGATAAACAGCACCGCCTTTGCAAGCTGCGGCCATGCGTTGAAGTCTGCCGTGGCGTAGCCGGTGGTGGTTATGATCGATGCCGTCTGGAATGACGAGAGCCTTATGACCTCGGACACGCTGTTGTACATGGGGTAGATGCTTATGCACACGATGACGGTGGCAGCGGCGAAGATGCCGAGGTAGCAGCGCAGCTCGTTTGAGCGCAGCGCCTCACGCCATCTGCGCATGAGCACAAGGCAGTAGATATTGAAGCTCACGCCGAACAGCAGCATGAACACCGTGATGACCCATTGCAGATACGCACTGTACGATGCGATGCTGTCGGCCTTTATGCCGAAGCCGCCGGTGCCTGCCGTGCCGAGAGCGTGCACGACGCTGTCGAACACCGGCATGCCGCCTGCGATGAGAAGAACGGTCTCCAAAAGCGTCAGTGCGATGTAAATGCCGTACAGCAGCTTTGCGTTGTTTTTCGCCTTCGGTGTGAACTTATCCAGCGAATGACCGGGCATCTCGGCCTTGAGTATGTTCGTCGAGCCGCTGCCGCTTCCGGCGGCTATCGCCGTGACGAGGACAAGGATGCCCATGCCGCCCAGCCAGTGGGTGAAGCTGCGCCAAAACAGAAGGCTGCGGCTCATGTGCTCAACATCGGTTAGAATGGATGCGCCGGTGGTCGTAAAGCCGCTGACGGTCTCGAAAAATGCATCGGGAAAAGACGATATCTCGCCGCTTGTCATAAACGGCAGGCAGCCAACAAGTGAGGCAAGCAGCCATGTCAGCGCCGCAACGGCGAGACTGTCACGCACCGACAGCGGCTTTCTGACCGCCCTTGTCGGGAAAAACATCACGGCGCCGAGCGCCGCAGCGGCGGCAGCGCCTATGAGAAAATCGTCCGTGCAGCCGTCGGAGTATGCGGCGGAAACGCCGAGCGGCAAAAGCAGGAGCGCCGCTTCAAGCAGCAGCACCTTTCCTATTATGTTGAAGATCGTTTTGTAGTTCATAGCAATATATCCGAAAGGTCGCAGAGCCTTTCGCCGGCGGCAATGACGATGACCTTATCATTCGGGAGTATGGCATCGCTGCCCTTGGGAATGATCGTCCTGCTGCCTCTTATTATACCGGCGATAAGTATGCCGGGCTTGGTGTCAAGATCCTTCAGCTCCACGCCCTGCTTTGTAAAGCTCGCCGACACGGCAAATTCAAGCGCCTCAATGCTGCCGTCCATAAGAGTGTAAAGCGTTTCGATGCTGCTGCCGGCAGAGCTGCTGAGCGAGCGGGCATACAGCGTTACTATATCGGCGGTGATGCGGCTGGGCGATATCACGCAGTCGAGCCCGAGCTTACCGCTTATATCAACAAAGCCCGCCTGATTTACCTTGGCAATGACCTTGGGCACATTTTTACCCGAAGCGTAAAAGGCACTCAGAATATTTTCCTCGTCTATGCCGGTGAGGGACACGAATGCATCGGTATCGTCTATGCCCTCTGAATCGAGCAGCTCGTGTCGGCTGCCGTTGCCGCATATGATGCTCACCGAGCGGGGCAGCGTTCCGCTCACCATGTGGCAGCGGTCGATGTCCTTTTCTATCACCTTCACATGGTGGCCGCTCTTTGCGAGCCTTTCCGCAAGATCCTGTGCAATGCGGCTGCCGCCGATGAGCATGACATTTTTGGCGCTTTTTTTGACTACGCCGAAGCGGCTTAAAAGCTTAGGCATATCGTCGGAGGCCGCGAGCAGACCGATGCGGTCGCCGGCCTTCAGCACGAAGCTGCCGTCGGGGATGTAGGTTTTCCTGTCACGGAGAATGCAGCAGATAAGAAAATCGGCATTGTCCGTATCACGCAAGGCAGCAAGCGAGCTGCCGTCAAGCACGCTGTCGGGCTTTACGCAAAGCTCCGCCATTTCAAACAAATGCCTAGTGAAGCTCTCGACCCTCACGGCGGAGGGGAACTTGAGCGTGTTGAATATCGCCTGCGAGGTCAGGCGGTCAGGGTCTATGATCATTGATATATCAAGGCAGCGCTTTATGTAATCGGCATTCGTGTAATGCTCGGCGTCGTTGAGCCGTGCAACGGTGTGCTCGGCGCCGAGACTGCGTGCAAAGCAGCAACTTAGCATATTTGCATCATCGTTTGCCGAGGCGGCTATAAAAAGCTCCGCCGAGGAAACCTCGGCACGCTTTAACGCTTCGATATCCGTACCCGATGCGCAGATGCACATGACATCGTAGTCGTCGCCTATGCTGCGCACGACCTTGGGGTCACGGTCGATGACGCACACGGAGTGTCCCTCCTCGGCGAGATCGTTAAGGATGCTTCTTCCTATCTTGCCGCATCCGACTATCACAACTTTCATTGCTTCACCATCTTTCAAGTGAGAGTATAGCACTTCCGGCATATAAATGGAATCAGAACATCGGAAACGACATTAAAATTACATTAAAACGGAGCAAAATACTGCTTTTCGTTTTGCAACCGATGTGCTAAAATGACGCTGAGGAGGGTGAGAACATGGAGGAGATACTCGTTTGCCTGTCCGGCGCACCATCGAATGTCAGGGTCATAAAGGCCGCAGCAAAAATGGCGGAGGCCTACGGCGGGAATCTGACGGCTTTGTATGTTGAGCCGCCCGATCTTCAGGAGCATGAGCCCGAGGCACGGGCTCGATTGGAAGCAAACTTCCGGCTTGCCCACCGGCTGGGCGCAAAGGTCACGAGGCTTTACGGCGAGGATGCCGCAACGCAGATCGCCGAGTACGCCAGGGTCAGCGGCTCGACAAAGATCGTTATCGGCAAAAGCCCGACCCACACCTCCGTTTTCAGAAAAAAGACGCTTATCGACAGGCTCAACGAGCTTGCGCCCGATATCGATATCTTCATAATCCCCGACAAGGCAACGCCGTCCGAGCGGGCGCACCGTCTGAGCTTTTCGGACGAAAGGTTCAGCGTGGCCGATGTTCTCAAGACCCTCGGCCTGCTCACGGCGGCAACGCTCGGCGGCCTTGTGTTTACAAAGCTCGGCTTTTCAACGGCAAATGTCATAATTCTTTACACCCTTGCTGTTTTGGGCATTGCGGTCACCACCACAGGGCGCAGCTACAGCCTTGCCTCGGCGGTGCTCTCGGTTTTTGTGTTCAACTTCCTGTTCACCGTGCCGAAATACTCTCTTTCGGCCGAGCCGAACGAGATAGCGACCTTCGTCGTGATGTTCATCGCAGCTATCATCATTTCATCGCTGACGACGCAGATAAAGCGGCAGGCACGGCTCAAGGCGCAGCACTCCTACCGCACGGAGATTTTGCTTGAAACGAGCCAGAGGATGCAGAAGGCCGAAAGCGAGGAGCAAATACTTTCCCTTGCGGCAACGCAGCTGGGTAAGCTGTCCGGCCGGGGCGTTATGATATTTCCCGTAACGGACGGCTCGCTAGGTGAGCCGATGCTGTTTCCGAGCGCCGAGGGCGAGGACTTTTCGCCGTACCTTGAATCTTCCGAGCTTGCGGCAGCCCGGGAAGCGCTTGCTACCGGCCACGGCACGGGCTGCGGAACGCAGAGCTTCCCAAACGCAAAAGGACTTTACATGGCCATACGCAGCACCGAGGGCGTGCTTGCGGTCGTGTGCTTTGCCGTGAACGGTCAGCCCGAGCGGGAGAGCTACTCAAGATCGCTCACGGTCGCAATTTTGGACGAGTGCGGCATCATGCTCGAAAACGAGCGGTACAAGCTTGCCAAGCGTGAGATGGAGGAAAAAGCGAGGGCGCAGGAGCTTCGTGCAAACCTGCTGCGCTCGATATCCCACGACCTGCGCACGCCGCTTACCGGCATATCCGGCAGCGCATCGCTGCTTTTGACCGGCAAGATGAGCGAGGATCAGCGCACGGAGCTTTTAAAGGCGATACGGGACGACTCCGAGTGGCTCATAACCTTGGTCGAAAACCTCTTGTGCATAACCCGCATTGAGGGCAGGGACAAGCTCACCGAGCTTGAGCCGGAGCTTGTCGGCGAGGTCATAGCCGACGCTCTGACGCATATAGACCGCAGCAGCGCACAGCATAAGGTCACGACCGTGATAGCCGACGATTACCTCATGGCGTACATGGACGCACGGCTCATAGAGCAGGTGCTCATAAACCTTGTGAACAATGCGGTCAAATACACGCCCGCAGGCTCGACGATATGCGTCAGCGCCGAGAGCTCGGGCGGCCGGGTGCTCGTTTCCGTTTCCGACAACGGCCCGGGCATAGCCGACGCATCAAAGGACAAGATATTCGACATGTTTTACACCGAAGCCAAAACCGGCGACAGCCGCCGGGGTCTCGGCTTGGGTCTAGCACTGTGCAAAAGCATAGTCACGGCGCACGGCGGCGAAATTTCCGTCTCCGACGCCGAGCCGCACGGTGCGGTATTCACTTTCAGCTTACCGGAGGTAAAAACCGATGAACAAGGCACAGATACTGGTCGTTGAGGACGATAACGCCGTTGCAAAGCTCATGGCGGCGACGATGGAGTCGCAGGACTATCAGTACCGCATCGCAGCCACGGGAGCGAGCGCCATAATGGAGGCGCTGTCTTATAAGCCGGAGGTCATGATACTTGACCTTGGGCTTCCCGACACCGACGGCATCGAGGTCATAAAAAAGATACGGGCATGGAGCAATATGCCCATAATCGTGGTGTCTGCCCGCAGCGAGGATGCCGACAAGGTCGCAGCGCTCGACGCCGGGGCGGACGATTATCTCACAAAGCCGTTTTCCGTGGACGAGCTTCTTGCAAGACTCAGGGTCGCACTCCGCCGTGTGCGCTACGACAGGCAGCGGCTGAGCGAGGAGTCGAGCGTGTACGAAAACGGCGGCCTGCGTATCGATTACGCCGCAGGCTGCGTGTATCTTGACGGCAGCGAGATACACTTAACGCCGATAGAGTACAAGCTTTTGGTGCTGCTTGCAAAGAACACGGGCAAGGTGCTCACGCATAACTATATTCTGCGTGAGGTGTGGGGAAATCCCACTGCGTCGGACATGCAGTCGCTGCGTGTGTACATGGCGACGCTGCGCAAGAAGCTTGAGAAAAACACCTCCGAGCCGAAATATATACAAACCCACATCGGCATCGGCTACAGGATGCTGAGAAATCAATAAAGGCCATCAAAAAAAGCACCCCAAAGGGGTGCTTTTTTCATGTTTAATTGTGTTACCGTTCTTCTCGGAAATACGGCAGGCCGAGGCTCATGGGCGGCTGATTTTCCTTGCGGCTGCGGATGCTGGTGATGACGAGAACGATGATGGTGACGACATAGGGTGCCATCTTGTATATCTCGTTTATCGCAAGGTTCGTGCCGGTGGGGATGTAAACATTGAGGATGTACAGGCCGCCGAAGATTATCGATGCGAAAATGCTCAGGCTCGGACGCCACACGGTGAAGATAACGAGGGCAATGGCAAGCCAGCCTCTGTCGCCGAAGGCGTTGTTCGACCAAACGCCGCAGGCATAGTCCATGACATAGTAAAGGCCGCCGAGGCCCGCAATAACGGAGCCGACAATGGTCGCAATGTACTTATATTTGATTACATCGATGCCCGCTGCATCGGCGGTCGCCGGGCTTTCGCCGACCGCACGAAGCTGGAGTCCGGGGCGGGTCTTGTTGAGGAAGTACGATGCAAGCACTGCGATGATTATTGCAGCATAGGCAAGGAAGCTGTAGTTTAAAAATATCTTGCCGAACCAGCCGAGATCCTCGGCAAAGGGAAGAGTCTTACTGAACACATTGCTGGTCTTGGTGAGGACGACGGAGGGGACATCAATGTTCACAAGCTTAATGAGCGAGCCGCCGAAGAAGTTGCCCACACCGATGCCGAAGGTGGTCATGGCAAGACCGGTGACATTCTGGTTTGCACGCAGGGTGACGGTCAAAAAGCAGTACAGAAGTCCCATGAGCGCAGAGCCGAGGATGCAGCACAAAAGGGGTATCGCAATGGTGAGAAATGTGCTCATCTCCGCACCCGAGTTTTCATACAAAAATGCGCCGATAACGCCGCAGATGCCGCCGACATACATAACGCCGGCAGTACCGAGGTTAAGGTTGCCGCTTTTTTCGGTTATCGTCTCGCCGACGCAGCCGAACATGAGAGGTATGCCCTGCATGACCGCACGGGGAATGAAGGATACGATATCAAACATTTTCGCCTGCCTCCTTGTTCTTTTTGCGGAAGGATATCTTGTACTGAACGAAAAATTCGCTGCCGATGATGAAGAAAATGAGTACGCCGGTGAGGATATCGCCGAACGACTGGTTAAGGCCGCAGCTGGAGGCCAGCTGATTTGCGCCCGAGCCCATGAAAATGAGCAGTGCGCTCGTGAGTATCATGACGATGGGGTTGAAGGCCGCAAGCCACGAAACCATGACCGCCGTGAAGCCCTGTCCGCCGACGAGCGAGGTGGAGACGGTGTGGTGTATGCCGCCGACGAGCAGAAGTCCGGCCACACCGCAGATAGCGCCGCTGAAAAGCATGGTGCGGACAATGACACGGGGCACCTTTATGCCGATATAGCGTGCCGTGCGCTCGCTTTCGCCGACGACGGCTATTTCGTAGCCGTGCTTTGTGTAGTTAAGATAGAAATATATGAGCACGGTCATTATGACTGCGACCAGGATGACGAGCAGGTATTTGTTGCCTAACTGCGGCAGCCAGCCTGCCTCGTTTTGTGCATTGATAACGCCGATAGTGCAGGAGCCTACGGGGTTTTCCCATTTGACGCAGAAATATGCAACTATTTGCGTTGCAACATAGTTCATCATAAGGGTAAACAGCGTCTCGTTGGTATTGAACTTTGCCTTGAAAAACGCCGGAATGCCTGCCCAAAGTGCGCCGGTGACGACGGAAGCTATCACCATGCAGGCGATGAGCGCTCCGTTTGACATCGTGTTGCCCAGCAGTACCATGCAGGCCGCAGCGGCCATTGCGCCGGCAAGCACCTGTCCCTCCGCGCCGAGGTTCCAGCAGTGCATTTTGAACGCGGGCGTGACCGCAAGGGAGATTATGAGCAAAATTGCGGTGTCCTGAAGGAATATCCACAGCTTGCGCTCAGAGCCGAACGAGCCGTTTATAAACGCCGAGAAAACGGCAAACGGGTCGGTGCCCGTGGTCGCCATCGTGATGACGGCGCACACTATGATGGCAAGCGCTATCGCCGCAAGCCTGATGGCAATGTTTCTTTTGCGGCTGACTGCGCCGCGCTTTGAAATTTGGATCATTCGCTTGCCCCTCCTAACTTTGTCATCATCATGCCGATATTGCGCTTTGTTGCGCCCCTGCCGGGGACGATGCCGCTGACCTTGCCGCCGCACAGAACGAGAATGCGGTCTGCAAGCTCCAAAAGAACATCAAGATCTTCGCCGACATACACAACGGCAACGCCCTTTTGCTTCTGGCGGTTTATAAGGTCATAAATGGTGTAGGACGAGTTGATATCAAGGCCGCGCACGGCGTAGGCCGTGAGCAGAACCGTCGGCGCAAAGGATATCTCACGGCCGACGAGCACCTTCTGCACATTGCCGCCGGAGAGTCTGCGCACGGGGGTCGTGATGCCCGGAGTGTTGACATCAAGCTCCTCGACAACGGTCTCGGCCAGCGCCTTGGGGCTCTTGCGGTCGGTGAATATGGACTTGCCCCGTCTGAACGAGCGGAGCATCATGTTCTGCGAAAGATCCATGTTGCCGACAAGTCCCATGCCGAGCCTGTCCTCGGGCACGAACGAGAGCGCAACGCCCATGTCGGCGATGGCTAGCGGGTCTTTGCCCAAAAGCTCTTCCCTTTCGCCGTCGTCGTTTATATAGCTGATGCTGCCGGCTTCGGTAGGCTGCAAGCCCGCAATGGCCTCAAGCAGCTCCTTCTGGCCGCAGCCGGAAATACCTGCGATGCCGAGTATCTCGCCTGAGTAGGCGGTAAAGGACACATCGTCTAACTTCAAAATACCGTCCATGCTGCGGACGGTGAGTCCATTTACCTCGATGCGGGGCTTGGGGTCAACGGGGTCGGGGCGGTCGATGTTCAGTGTGACCGGATGGCCGACCATCATGTTGGTCATCTCCTGAGCGTCGGTGTCCTTGGTGAGCATATCGCCGACGAACCGGCCGTGGCGCAGAACGGCAACACGGTCGGATATCGCCTCGACCTCGTGCATCTTGTGGGTGATGATGACTATCGCCTTGCCGTCGTTTCGCATGTTGCGCAAAACCGCAAACAGCTTATCGGTCTCCTGCGGGGTCAGAACGGCGGTAGGCTCATCGAGAATGAGGATATCCGCACCGCGGTAAAGCACCTTGACTATCTCGACCGTCTGCTTCTGCGAAACGGACATATCGTATATCTTCTGATCGGGGTCGACATCAAAGCCGTACTTATCGCAGATGGCACGAACACGCTCGGCAACCGCCTTAAGGTCGTACTTCTCTTTAAGACCGAGGGTGATATTCTCTGCCGCTGTGAGAACATCGACGAGCTTAAAGTGCTGATGTATCATGCCGATGCCAAGGTCAAAAGCATCCTTCGGCGAACGGATATCGACAAGCTTATCATCGACATATATCTCGCCCTCATCGGGACGGTAAATGCCCGAGAGCATATTCATGAGCGTGGTCTTGCCGCTGCCGTTTTCGCCGAGCAATGCCAGCACCTCGCCACGGTAGATATCCAGCCACACCTTGTCGTTTGCAAGAACGGAACCAAAGCGCTTGGTTATATCACGCATTTTTACGGTCGGGGTTCTTTTTTCCACTGTGCTTTCTCCTTTATTGTCTTAGCTCTTCTTTTCATCCGGGCAAAGCTGATAAATTCAGCGCTTCCCGGGTGAAAAGACCATCTCCATATTTCACGAACAAGAAAGCCCTGCATAAGTGCAGGGCTTTCTCATTAAGTTTAGATTATTTTAATCACTGGAGGATCTCGATGCCGTCGATGTCGATATCGAAGTAAGGTGCGGAGCGGTCGGTCGACTCGGCGAACACGCCGTCCTTGATGCACTCGTGGCCCTTGAAGAACTCGTTCTCGTAGGTCTCGAGAGCCTTGCCGCCGACGGTCCATGTGTCGGTTGCAAAGACCTTGATGCTGCCGTCCTTGATGCCGTTCTCGACCTGGGTAAGCTTGTCTGCGGTGCCCTTGGCAGCGACCTTTTCGTTGATCTCGGTCAGAGCAACGCTGCCGGTGGACAGGTCGCCGCACCAGTCGGTGTCATAGTTCTTGCCGCTCTGAACAGCCTTGATTGCATAGGTGAAGTAAGGAGTCCAGTCGATGCGGGAGGAGATGATGTAGGTGTTGGGGCAGGCTTCCTGAGTGGAGCCGTTGTAGGAAACATTGGGGACCTTTGCGGTCTCGCATGCGTTGGGAGCACCCATGGAGTCGGCGTGCTGGCTGATGAGGACGCAGCCCTTCTTGATGAGGGACTGTGCGCTCTCCATCTCGGCGGTCTCATCGTACCAGGAACCGGTGAAAACGACCTTCATGGTAGCGGAGGGGCAAACGGACTGTGCGCCGAGGAGGAAGGAGGTGTAGCCGGACTTGACCTCTGCGTAGGGCATTGCACCGACATAGCCGATGACTGCCTGCTCTGCGGTGATCTCTTTGTTTGCGATCATCTCGTTGAGCTTGAGACCTGCTGCAACGCCTGCAACATAGCGGCCCTGGAAGATCTTTGCGAATGCATTGTGGAAGTTGGAAACGCCGTCGGAAAGTGCGGTATCGCCGGTGCAGGAGGTGAACTGAACATTGGGGAATTCCTTTGCGGCCTGAAGAATGTAGGGCTGGTGGCCGTAGCTGTCTGCAAAGATAACATTGCACTTGTTGTCTGCAAGCTCGGCAGCTGCATCGTAAGCAGCCTGGTTCTCTTCAATGTTGGTCTTGATCTCGTAATCAACGCCGGTAGCCTCGCAGGCAGCCTTGAATGCGTTGATGAAGTTTGCGTCATAGCCGGAGTTCTCGTCGTGCAGGCAAATGAGGCCGGCCTTGATCTTTGCGGTCTCGCCGTTGTCGGTAGTCTGCGGTTTGTCATTATTGCCGCCGCATGCGCACAGTGCAAACACCATGACGAGAGCGAGGACAATTGCAGTAAGCTTTTTCATCTTCAGTTTTCCTCCAATAAAAATTCATTTATATTATCAAACTCCCTTGCGGGAAGCGTGATACAAAAAACACCGGCCGCAAACGATATGCAGCCGGTGAAGAAATACACAAGCAAAGGGAGAAACGCTTCTTCCTTTTATGTAAAACTTCGATAGTCCGGTCATTTACGGCGTCCGGGTAGAGACTTCAAATCCATATCATTTGCTATATATCGAAAGTATTAACTTTTCAACTCATGTTTAAAGCATATCAAGGCAGACCCGATAAGTCAAGCCCCGATTTAGACAAGTTTAATATTTTTTCGTGCTCATTTTTGTGAAACTTGCCTTTATTCCTCGCAGAACACGATGCCATCGTCGCTCATGGAGGCTATCTTTGCCAGAGACTCGATGCGCATGCCCTCGGCTCTGAGCCTTGCTCCGCCGGACTGGAACGCCTTCTCTACGGCAATGGCGGCGCCCACGACGAGAGCGCCGGACTGCTCGACAATGCTGCGAAGTCCCTCTAAGGCTGCGCCGTTTGCGAGAAAATCATCGACGATGAGCACCCTGTCCTCGGGGTTGAGGTACGACTTTGACACGATGACGGTGTGATCGGTGCCGTGAGTGTAGGAGTGAACATTTGCCGTGTAAAGGTCGTCTGACACATTGCTGGACTTGCTCTTTTTCGCAAACACCACGGGGCACTCGAAAAGATATCCCGTCAGAACCGCAAGGCCGATGCCGCTAGCCTCTATCGTGAGCACCTTGTTCACTGTCTCGCCTGAGTAAAGCCGCTTTATCTCCTGCGCCATTGCGTAGGCGAGCTTCGGGTCTATCTGGTGATTCAAAAAGCTGTCGACCTTCAAAACATTGCCCGGTTTGATCTTTCCGTCTTTTCTTATGCGCTCGATAAGCTCCTGCATTTTTATCACTCCCATCAAAGATGTTTTAATTTTAGCCTCTTTCGGCCCTTTTCGCAAGACCGAGTTTTTGTCAATCTTTTATAAATTTGAGCGTCCGATTTGTTCAACAGTCACAAACCCGCTCAAAAGCTTTGCCTTTGGGGCGTAAAGCTGTTACAATATACAATTGTAATTAAGATGTATAGGAGCATTTATATGGACGACCTTAAAACAAGGAAAAGAAACCTGATCATGTTCCCCCTCGGCACCGTCGGCCGTGACATGGTGTACTTCCTGTTCACCAGCTGCATCATGACCTTCGTTCTGTTCACCCGTGACCTCACCAACGCACAGTTCGGTGCGATAACCGCCATCGTTGTCGCCGCACGAATTTTCGATGCGCTCAACGACCCCATTATGGGCAATATAATCGAGCGCACCCGCACCCGCTGGGGCAAGTTCAAGCCCTGGCTCGTCATCGGCATAATCTCGACCTCCGTCGTCGTGTATCTTGCCTTCAACACCGACCTTCAGGGCTGGAGCTTCGTGTGGTTCTTCGGCGTTATCTATTTCCTGTATTCCATTGCCTACACCATGCATGATATCTCCTACTGGGGCATGGTACCGGCGCTGTCGTCGGATGCAAACGCAAGAAACCAGTTCGCCTCCCGTGCAACGCTGTTTGCCGGCATCGGCGGTACGCTCGCAAGCGTGCTCATCCCCATGTTCACCATCGGCGACAAGGCCATCGGCGGCAGCACCACCACCGCTTACGGCGTTATTTCGCTCATCATCTGCATCATTGCTCCGCTGTTTTTGTGCTTCACCATCTTCGGCGTGCGTGAAAAGCGCGAGTACAACGACGCACCCCCGGTGAGCCTTAAAAAGATATGGAAGTCCATAACCGGCAACGATCAGCTGCTGTGGATAAGCCTCATTTTCCTGCTCCAGCAGATAGGCAACGGCCTCATCGTCGGCGGTATCGGCTCGACATACATTTACTTTGACTTCGGCTACAACGGCGGTCTGTTCTCGCTGTTTACCATCGTCGGTATGTCCGTCACCGCTTTCCTCATGATCTTCTACCCCGCCATCTCCCGCAAGATACCCCGAAAAAAATTCATGGGTATACTGCTTGCCGTCTCCATGGTCGGCTATGCGCTCATGCTCATCGCAGGTCTTGCGATGCCCGCCGAGATGCCCAAGTTCTGGGTCGTCACCGTGGGCTACATGCTCTCGAACTTCGGCCAGTACGGCTTCTACCTCGTCATGATGATATCCATCATCAACACCGTCGAATACAACGAGTATCTCTCCGGCGACCGTGACGAGGCTATCATCGCCTCGCTGCGCCCGTTCCTTACGAAGATGAGCTCTGCGCTCATCGTGCTCATCACCAATGTCGCATACATGATCTTCGGCGTCACCAAGTACACCAACAGGATATCCGACCTTGAAAACGAGTGTGCAAGAAGCCTCATCACCGAGCAGGACAAGATAAGCTCCATCGGAAGTGTCATAAACGGCATCGAGCCGGGCAAGACCCTTGCTCTGCTCATCTGCATGGTCGTCATTCCCTGCGTGCTCATGCTCCTGTCGTACATTCTGTATAAGAAGCACTACAAGCTCGACGAGGAGGAATATAACCGCATCTGCGAGGAGCTTGAGGTCCGCAAGGCGCAGGCATGAGTATACTAAAGCTTGTTTTAAAAGCGGCAGCGCCTCTGCCCGATATCGAGAAGTTTGAGCGCTATCTTTTCATCGGCCCGCATCCGGACGATATCGAGATAGGTGCAGGCGCAACGGCGGCGAAGCTGGCAGCCATGGGAAAAAGCGTGTGTTTTCTGATTTGCCTTGACGGCCGCTACGGCTCGGAGACGGTACCGCCCGAGGAGCTTGTCGGAATACGAAAACAGGAAGCTGCTGCATCGGCAAAAATGCTCGGCGTTTCGGATGTACGGTTTTTGGAGCTATCCGACGGCGGCTTTTATGAGTTTGACGAGCTGCTGCACGGCATTGCGCAAATTGTCGGCGATTTCAAGCCCGATGTCATATTTGCGCCCGACCCCTGCGTCACGAGCGAGTGCCACGCCGACCATCTGAATGTCGGCAACGCCGCACGGCGCATTGCGTATTTTGCCCCGTATGCCGGCATCATGCACGAGTACGGCGCAGAGCCCGCCCCCGTTGCCGCCTTGGCGTATTACATGACGGCAAAGGCAAACCGCTTCGTGAAAACGAGCGGGTATTTGGATAAGCAGCTCGATGCGATATTCAGCTGCCACCAAAGCCAATTCCCCGGAGACAGCGGAGATGCGATAAAGCTGTATCTGAAGCTGCGCTCCGCCACCTTCGGTCTCCGCCGCCTATCCCCATCCGCCGAAGGCTTCCGTGTCCTCACCCAAACCCACATGCACTGTCTCCCCGAAATGGGGGATTAGATAGAAAAACACAGTGGAAAAACTAATTTCCACTGTGTTTTTTGTTATTTTAGTGCATCTTCCAATCTTGTGAGCATGACGGCCGCTTCGGCTCGGGCGATGGGGTAGCGTGGCCCTATCGTGCCGTCCTCGTAGCCCCGGACTACGCCGAGGGCGCACATGGCGTTCACGCTGTAGGCGATGCTCGGCTCGACGGCAGAGCTGTCTGCAAATGCGTCTATCGCCGTCTTGTCAAGGCCGCTCAAGTCCTTGCCGAGGTGCTCAGCGTACCTTGTCAAAAATGCGCAGGTCTGCTCACGGGTCACGAGCTCATCGGGCTCAAATTTGCCGTAGCCACAGCCGATCGTTATGCCGCTTTTATACGCCCACTTGACGGCATCGTGATACTTTGCGCTCTCGGGCACATCGTCAAAGGGCATCTCGCCGCTCACCGTGGGGCTTCCCGCCATGCGGTAGAGCATCGTGACCATCTGCGCTCTTGTCACGGCGCTGTGCGGCAAAAGCTTCGTTCCGGTCAGCTCAAGTATCCCCTCGCCTACAGCACGGTCGGCGGCGGCGTAGTACCAAATGCCGGGCTTTACATCGGTGTAGAGCTTGCCGGATGCGCCGTAGGTCGCCCAGACCGATGCGCTGGAGTAGTAGCCGCCGCCTATGCCCTTGACGGTGTAGACGGTGTCGGGCACGGCGGTGAAGCTGCCGGTGTATCTCATCGACGAGCTCGTAGGCACAGCGCCGTTTGCGGTGTAGTAATAGCTTGCGCCGCCCGTAATGCCGGTGAGCGTTATCTTGCCGTCGGCGGCGGTTATCTTGGGCGTTGCAAGCGTTGTGTAGCTTATCTTTTTCGACACGATGCCGGACTTAAAGCCGTTCCAGTACACGACGCTTATCGCCTTGACGGTTGTCTTGTCGTTTACCGAAAATGCGCCCTTATAGCGATACCCGTGCTCGGGCGTGGGGTCGGTGCCGTCGGTGGTGTAAATTATCCTTGCGCGGCTGTCGCCCTTGATGATGACCTTTTTGCCGCCGTCGGTCTGCTGATAGCTGATGACGGGGGCAGTCAGCGGCTTATCGGTGCCGTGTGAGGTCGGATAGACATCAAAATATATCTTGCCCGCAGTCGGCGTGATGCCCCGGCGCACCTGAAGCTCACTGAGCGTAACAAACTCATAGCCCTGCTTTTGCAGCGTATCGATGGCGTTGAGCGCTGCGGTGACGGTCGTGCCGTACAGGTCGTGCATGAGAACTATCGAGCCGTCCCGTGCATACCTTATAAACATATTGTACGCCGAGTTTGCGTTGCGGCTTTCCCAGTCACGGGTATCGACCGACCAGTAGTAGCACGGTGTGTTGGCCGTACTCAGGACTCTGTCGTTGTAGCCGCCGTAGGGCGGGCGCAGGCAGTAGGAAAGGTCATAGCCGATAGCGTCGTCGAGAATTTTATTTGTCTTATCAAGCTGCGACTTAATATCGGAGTTTTTAAGATTTGTCAGCAGCGCATGGTCGTAGGTGTGGCTGCAAATCTGATGCCCCTCCTCGTACGCTCGTTTGACGAGCGAGGGGTTGCGCTTGGCATTCTGCCCCGTCATAAAAAAGCTTACATGCGCACCACGGGCCTTGAGCCCGTCGAGAAGCCTGCCGGTATTGGCGGCGCTCGGGCCGTCATCAAAAGTGAGCGCAATGAGCTTCGTGCTTCCGACGGCCTGCGCATTAGGCGGCATTATCCCGACAAGCAGCAATACGGTCAGCAGCACGGCGGTTATCTTTGTAAATTTTCTCATATCCCGTTCCCCGAAAAGTTTTTATATGCAAATATTGTACAGTCAAGGCAATATTATGTCAACAAGGTACTTGCCTGTTTTTGAAAAATATTTTATAATCGTCACAAACAGCAAATAAAATGTAAGGAGAAAATTGATATGATGCCTCTGAGACATTATTTTGACGGAACCAACGGTGTTGCCATTGAGGGTGATGTACCGGTGAGCATGCTCGTGTCCTCGGATAAGCGCCCCGATGCCATCGAGACCGTGTATTTCAGATATTCCGACCGCTTTTTCGATAAATCCGCCTGCTCGTACGACCACGAGCTTGCGATGATGTCGCTTGGCATGAGCATGTCGGCATTCACCTACAAGGTGTCGGGCGACAAGTATATCCGCAGTCTGCTCAACACCATCGGCTGCGACGAACGCAGCATCAAGACGCACAAGTACGAGGTCACCAAGGCGTCCGATGATAGCTGCGCATACGCCTTTGCCGCAAAGACGCTGGGTGACGGCTACCACCTCATTCCCGTTGTCATCCGCAGCCACCACTACGGCGGCGAGTGGGTCAGTAACGCACATGTCGTTGACGAGACCTGCCCAGACTACGCCATGGGCTTCAAGACGGCGGCCGACAGCGTGTATGATGCGCTGAACAGATACATAGACAATCACGGCTTCGACCGTCAGAAGATCAAAATTTGGATAACTGGCTTCAGCCGCGGCGCTGCGGTGTCAAATCTCTTGGGCGCCAAGCTCACCTTTGAAAGCGGCATATCAAAGGACAACATTTTTGTCTACACCTTCGCCGCCCCCCTCACGGTATTCGACCGTGCGGCGGCATACACAGACAACATCTTTAACATCGTTTCCGAGATAGACGCCGTGCCCCGTGTTCCCCTCGCCTACTGGGGCTTCACCCGCTTCGGAACAACGCTGTACCTGCCGTGTAAGGCAAGGCGGGGCGCCGAGGAGTACGAGAAGCTCAAGGAGAAGATGATAGTCGAGTTTAACGACATCATGGTCCAGATCGGTCTGCCGGATGCCAAGTACGAGCCTATCGCCGATCAGGAGATAGCGCTCGACCTGCTGTTTGAGTATCTGGACGATCTGCTCGACACGCCGGAAAAGTATGCGGAAGGCGGCTATCAGGGCATTTTGATGGACTATATGAACAGCAAGTTCGGCGGAAGCGAGTTTGAGCCGAGGATGTTCCTCAAATTCCTGCTTGACGGCAACGAGGAGCTTGCAAACGATGTGTGCTCGCTCATCGAGGACTGGAACGATATCGGCGCATTTGAAAAGGTGCAGCGCATAGGCAGGCTGCCGTCAAAGCGCAAGCAGGGTGACGGCGACAGAACACCGGCATCGGAGCTGCTTTCGATGGGACTGAGCATTTTGGTACGCTATGCAACGAAGCTCACGGCAAACAAGGTCACGAACGGCGATCAGGACTACTACTACGAGCAGCTGGTGACCATGCTCGTCGATGCATACCACAACGGCTGCGACTCGGCGATACTCATGCAGCACTGGCCGGAGGTTTACCTGTCGTGGCTGCGCTCGGGTGACGAGAAAACCCTGTTCCGCACAACGAGCTATACAAAGATAAGCGTAAAATAACAGATCGGAGATAGATTTATGGATAAAACTTTAGTCGTGATGGCAGCCGGACTCGGCTCGCGCTACGGCGGTGTCAAGCAGATAGAGCGCCTCGGCCCGGACGGCGAGATACTCATGGAGTATGCCATTTATGACGCAGTGGCAGCAGGCTTCAATAAGCTTGTTTTGATAGTCAAGCCCGAGATACTGGACGATGTCAAGGCGCTATTCGGCGACCGCATCGAGCGCAGCACCGGCATAAAGATCGACTACGCCCTCCAGACCCCCGACCGCTTCACCGAGGCAAGGCCCGAGTTTTCGCATCGAGCCAAGCCCTTTGGCACGGTGCACGCCGTTTTGTGCGCAAAGGAGCTTATAAAAACGCCGTTTGCGGTCATAAATGCCGACGACTACTACGGCACGGAAGCTTTTAAGACCATCTCCGCCGAGCTCGAAAAGCTGCACGGCGCAGATGAGGCCACGATGGTGGCGTATCGCCTTGAAAACACCGTGAGCAAGTTCGGCACGGTCACAAGAGGCGTGTGCATCGCCGAAAACGGTGTGCTCAAGAAGGTCAAGGAGACATATAAAATCAAGCTCATGCCCGATGGCACGATAAGGGACACCTCCGAGACCGAGGGCGGCCCCGTGCTTGCGCCGGATACACTCGTTTCCATGAACCTTTGGGGCTATCATCAGGATATCCTCCCCGTGATGGAAAGGTATTTTGCCGACTTCCTCGCCGCTCTGCCGGAGGATGATTTGAAGGCCGAGTGTCTGCTGCCGGTCATGATGGACGATCTGACCGCAGAGGGCGAGATAAGCATTTCCGTTCTCAGCACCCGTGACCGCTGGTTCGGTCTTACCTACCACGAGGACAAGCCCGGTGCTGTCGAGGCGCTGACCCGGCTGCACGAAAACGGCACCTATCCCCCGACACTTTGGAACAGCTAAAAAAATACCCGCTATGCAATCAGCATAGCGGGTATTTTTCATAAGTTGACGGGAGTCGAACACTGACAGACGATAGGATTCGGCTCTAAGTCAACTTAACTCATTCCTTGTTGTCAAGCCAATCGGCGACCTTTGCTTCGTCGATGTCAAGACCTCCGGAAATGAATGCAACGGCCTCATTAAAATTCATGGCTCTCAGGCGTGCATAGTTGCTCGCACCGGTGCCGGGGCCTTCTTCCAGTCTGCCTTCGATGTAGCCGCACTCGTAGCACATGTTGAGCGCATACTTGCGGTGGGTATCGAGGGTCATTTCATGTCCGCAGCGGGGGCATTTCATAACAAGATCCTCCTCTTTCCTCTATTTTGTTAACCTTACGGTAGTAAGATAGATTATATGCCAAGTTTGGCGTTTAAGCAATAGCTACACTCGTTTTTGTGTACAAAAAACGGTCGATTTTGTCAAACGAGGTCTCTTTTTATGCCCTTTACTATCCTGTGCAGCTCTTCGAGCGTCTCGACCTTCACGAGCTGCTGCTTGTAATACCCGGCGTTTGCGACGCCCTTGAGGTACCACGGTATCTGGTGCCGTGCCTCCAGGCACGCAAGCCGCTCGCCGTTTTGCCCGGCGTACATTTCCGTCTGCCGCACGGCAAGGTCGATGCGCTCCCTCAGCGGCGGCAGCGGCGGCACGGGCTCGCCGGCAAGCAGCGCATTCGTCTGCGGGAATATCCACGGGTTGCCGAAGCTGCCCCTGCCGACCATGGCAAGGTCGCAGCCGGTATAGCGCAGGATGTGCTCTGCGTCCTCGGCAGAAAAAATGTCGCCGTTTGCGGTGACGGGAATGGAGACCGCACGCTTCACATCACGGATTATATCCCAATCGGCTCGCCCTGCGTACATCTGCGCCCGTGTTCTGCCATGCACTGCGATGGCTGCTGCGCCCGCCTGCTCTGCGATCCTTGCAAACTCCACGGCGTTTACATTGCCGCCGTCAAAGCCCTTGCGGAACTTGACCGTCACGGGAACGGACACGGCCTTGACAACACTTTCGATTATCTCGCCGGCAAGCTCCGGCGTTCGCATGAGCGCCGAGCCGTCGCCGCTCTTGACTATCTTGCCGACGGGGCAGCCCATGTTGATATCCAGTATCTCCGCGCCGGAGTATTCTATCGCAAGCTGCGCAGCCTTCGCCATGACCTCCGGCTCGTGGCCGAATATCTGCGCCGCAAAGGGGTGGCAGACCTCGGGATTATACAGAAGCGACTTTGTCTTTGCATCGCCGTAAACCAGCGCCTTTGCGCTGACCATCTCGGTCGTGGTGAGCGCAGCGCCCATCTCGGCGCATATGGCTCTGAACGCAAAATCGCTCACCCCCGCCATCGGGGCGAGGGTCAGACTACCGTTTATCTCGACATTACCTATCTTCACCATAGCATATCCAGCCCCACCGGACAGTGATCCGAGCCCATGACCTCGGGCAGGATGTATGCGTCCTTGATATTGCCTCGCAGGCGCTCGGACACGACAAAATAGTCTATGCGCCAGCCGACATTCCTCTGCCTTGCGGCGGCACGGTAGCTCCACCACGAGTATGCGTCGGTACGGTCGGGGTACAGGCTGCGGAAGGTGTCGATAAATCCGGCATCTAAAAGCTCGGTGAACTTCCCTCTCTCCTCATCGGAGAATCCGGGGTTCATATGGTTCGTCGCAGGATTTTTGAGGTCGATCTCTTCATGGGCGACATTCATGTCCCCACAAATTATGACGGGCTTTGCCTTGTCGAGCTCGCACAGGTACTCACGGAAGTCATCCTCCCAGCTCATGCGGTAGTCGAGGCGGCGCAGGCCGTCCTGCGAGTTGGGGGTGTAGACGCAGACGAGGTAAAAATCCCCGTATTCAAGCGTTATCACTCTGCCCTCGGTGTCGTGCTCGGGAACACCGAGGTTATAGCTCACGGACAGGGGCGTATGGCGGGTGAATATCGCCGTGCCGGAGTAGCCCTTTTTCTCGGCATAGCACCAGTAGCTCTCGTACCCGGGCAGGTCGAGGCTTATCTGCCCCTCTTGGAGTTTTGTCTCCTGAAGGCAGACGAAGTCGGCGTCCAGTGACCAGAATATATCCTCAAAGCCCTTTTTGACAACGGCTCGCAGGCCGTTTACATTCCAGCTTATAAATCTCATTAGTTCTCCGCCTTTCCCCTTGCGTCGCTGAGCGCAGCGTCACGCAGTCTCGAGACCTGCCCCGAGGCCGTTGTCTTAGTCTGCTCGGTCTTTACGGCAACGAGCCTGTTTATGCTCACGCCCTGCGCATGGAATTTTGCCTCATAATCGGTCATAACGCCCGACACACCGTTTGCGTGCAGGTCGTTTGTGACATTGTGGAGCTCCCAGCCCTCGGCGGTGAGCTGCTCAACGGACCAATCGAACAGCGGGCGGTTGTCGGTCTTAAAATGTATCTCGCCGCCCATGGGCAAAAGATCTGCATAGCTCCGCAGAAACCCGGGTGCCGTGAGCCTGTGCTTTGCGTCACGGCTTTTCGGCCACGGGTCGCAGAAGTTTATGAAAATGCGCCCGACCTCGGCATTTGCGAAAACCTCGCCGAGCTCCAGTGCGTCCATATTAATAAAGCGGATATTTTCTATTCCGGCATCACATACTCTTTCCATGGCGGTGACCATCGCATCTGGCACCTTTTCGACTGCGATGAGCATGATATCGGGGCTCTGCTGCGCCGTACCGGCGGTGAATCGTCCCTTGCCGCAGCCGAGCTCGAGCCACAGCTTTTTATAGCCGGGGAAAGCTTCCCTCCACGCACCCTTGAGCGCCTTCGGGTCTTTTATCTGCACCTGCGCACACCTTTCCATGCGTGGTATCAGATTCGGTTTTTTTCTCATTCTCATAGCTCCGTTCTCCTTTAAAAAGAAAATACCACAAACGGCAAAAAACATCAATGTTTTATTCTTTTTAATACAAACAGCAAATATTGACGCAGTTTGACGCACTTTTTTCGGTAATTACCCCCTTGAAATGACAAAATACATATGCTATAATTACATAATCAAAAGATTAACTATATATATTTTTTGTCGCATTTTATATAAGGAGAGATACTACCCGTGAAACGAATCAAAGTCTCTAACAATGTTATCCGCCGTATGCCCCGTTATCTGAGAAAGCTCGACGAGCTGACTGAAGCCGGCGTTAGCCGTATCTCCTCCGGTGAGCTCGGCCGCCAGCTCGGTTTAACGCCATCGCAGATCAGGCAGGACTTCAGCTGCTTCGGCGAGTTTGGTCAACAGGGCTACGGTTATAAGGTCACCGCACTGCGTGCGGAGATTGCCTCCATCCTCGGTATGGACAGAGGCTTCACCGCCATTCTTATCGGCGTCGGTAATATAGGTCAGGCACTTATGTGCAACTTCTCGTTCAAGACCTGGGGCTTCGACCTCAAGGCCGCCTTCGATATCAAGCCCGAGCTTATCGGCACTGAGGTCGAGGGTGTTCCCGTCCTGGATATGGCGGTCCTGCCCGAGTACCTTGACGAAAACCATGTCGATGTCGTCGTCCTGTGTATCCCGAAGGAGCACGCCGTTAAAACGACCGAGATGCTCACCAAGCACGGCATAAACGCCATCTGGAACTTCACCAATGTTGAGCTTACCGCTCCCGAGAGCCGCACCATTGTTGAGAACATCCACTTCTCGGACAGCCTGCTTTCGCTGAGCTACTATATTGCCGATGATATCGACGAGAAGGCAGCCCGTGCGGCAAGACTGAATAAGTAAATAATTTAACAAAGGTGGGCATATAACGCCCACCTTTCTTTTATTATATAGGTATATTAAGGAGTAATCATGTCAGATACGATCGCTGCCGTTTCGACGGGTATGCAGGTTTCTGCAATTGGCATACTTCGCCTTAGCGGCGATGAGGCTATAAATATTGTCGATAAGCTGTTTATCCCCCGCTCGGGCAAGAAAATGAGCGAGAGCGAGGACAGAAAGCTCGTGTTCGGCTCGCTTTGTGACCTTGACGGGCAAACGCTTGATATCTGCCTGTGCACCATAAGCCGTGCGCCGCACAGCTATACGGGCGAGAACACCGCCGAGCTTCAGTGCCACGGCTCCCCCGCCGTTTTGCGGGCGGCGCTCGATGCCGTCTTTGCGCTTGGCGCAAGGCAGGCGCTCCCGGGCGAATTTACAAAGCGTGCGTTTTTGAACGGACGCATGGATCTTACGAGTGCAGAGGCGGTGGCGGATATCATCGATGCCGAGACTGCCGAGGCTGCCAAAAACGCTGCCGGTCAGCTCGGCGGTGCGATTGGGCGCAGGATAGATAAAATTTACGACTTTCTCACCGATCTTAGCTCTCACTACCACGCCGTTTTGGATTATCCCGACGAGGATATTGAAGATTTTACGCTTGAGGCTTACAAAGCCGAGCTTCATGCCGCCATAGCGGAGCTTAGACGCCTTGCCGACAGCTACTCGGGCGGAAAGCTCTTAAACGGCGGCATCCCCGCCGCCATAATCGGCAGACCCAACGCCGGAAAAAGCTCGCTTCTTAACGCCGTTCTGGGCTATGACCGTGCAATCGTCACGAACATCCCGGGTACGACACGGGACACCATCGAGGAAAAGCTGCGGCTCGGCGGCGTGCTCCTGCGCCTTACCGACACCGCCGGTCTGCGTGAAACGGACGATGAAATTGAGCGGCTCGGCGTCATGCGCTCGCACGAGGCGATGGAAAATGCCGAGCTCGTCATCGCCGTCATCGACGGCAGCGGCGAAGTTAGCGCCGAGGATGAGGAGATAATCCGCTGCGCCGAAAAAGCGCCGCACGCCGTGGTCGCCGTATCGAAATCAGATCTCGGCAAAAAAGCAGTACTCCCCGAGACCACGCTCCCCGTCGTGGAGCTCAGCTCCGTGACCGGCGAGGGATTAGAAAAGCTTGCAGATACAATAAAGGCCATCTTCCCGATGCCCGACGCACCCGCAGGCGAGATACTCACGAATGCAAGGCAGGCCGAGGCGGTCGACCGTGCGCTGGCGGCGCTGGCTGCCGCATATGACGCATTACTTCAAGGCTGCACGCCGGATATCGTTCTCACCGAGGCCGAGGGCGCAATGTCAGCGCTGGGCGAGCTTTCGGGCAAAACCGTGCGTGAGGATGTGACGAACCGCATTTTCGAAAGATTTTGCGTCGGAAAATAATTTTTAACGGAGGTAGAGCAAATGAATGAGGCAAAGAAATGCACATGCGGAGCGGAGATGAAAAGCCGTGGTGTCAAGTATCTGTGTCTTGCCACCACCAGATTTATGGTAAGTGCATCAGCAATGCCCGAACAGGTCGAGATGTTCGTCTGCCCGGAGTGCCGCAGGATGGAATTCTATTGGATGGAGGATGACCTGCTCGACGAGGAGGTCGATGAGAAGCAGAGACTTTACGACATGTACAAAAATGAGCCCGCCGACAAGCTGCGCAAAATTCTCGACAACGGCAGCTACACCGACGAGTGTAAATCCGTCATAAGAAGGATACTTTCCGAGAGATAACGAAAAAACTGCCGACCGCTTTGGTCGGCAGTTTTTTCACTTTTCAATGCCCCAGCCCGGGAGCGGCAGGCGCTGCATTGCGCCGAAAACCTTGCTTTTCATGTCGGGGTAATCGGCAGACAGGGTCTTTATAAGCTGCTTTATCTCGTAGCGCTTGCTGGCCTTGTCCTGCGGGCAGGGGTTTTCGACGATGGGCAGCTCCAGCGCCGCAGCCAAATTCGTTATCCTGCCCTCACCGGCGTAGACCATGGGGCGTATCTGCGTAACGCCGCTTCTGTCCATAAATGTCACGGGGCGGAAGCAGCTCAACCTGCCCTCAAACAGCAGGCTCATGAGAAATGTCTCGATGGCGTCGTCAAAATGGTGGCCGAGTGCAAGCTTTTTTATGCCGCGCTCACGGATGGCGTCGTTGAGCGCACCACGGCGCATTTTGGCGCACAGCGAACAGGGGTTATCCTCCTTGCGGACATCGAAAACTATCTCCTTGATATCGGTCTTGAGGCAGGTGTAAGGAATGTCGAACTCCTCGCACATTTTGCGCACGGGCTCAAAATCCATACCCTCGAAGCCGAGCTCGACGGTTATCGCCTCAAGCTCAAAATGCTTGGGATAGTAGCTTTGCAGATGCTTTAGAGCGAGCAGGAGCAGCAGGCTGTCCTTGCCGCCGGACACGCCGACGGCGACCTTGTCGTTTTCGTCTATCATGCGGTAATCATCGACAGCCTTGCGGATGATACCGGTAAATTCGTTGAGCGCTTTGTTATCCATGGCTTTTTCCCCAATAAAAATGTAAAAATGAAATTTAGGTTCAGCGAGCTTTCCGGAGTATTTGCGAGTATTTCGGAGTTTTCAAAACGAGAATTAAAATAAGTGTTGACACTCCGGTGCCTGTGTGGTATAAAAATAAAGCACGCTATTAGAGTATTTTAATAGCGCCCCGTTAATTTGTCAAAGATATTATTTATTTTTTGGAGGCACAAATATGTCCACGACCATGCTTACCAAGGAGACCGTTGAACGCAAATGGTACATCCTTGACGCAGCAGGCAAGCCCCTCGGCAAGACCGCTGCCGCTGCCGCTGATCTTCTTCGCGGCAAGCTCAAGACCGATTATACTCCCCATGTTGACTGCGGTGATTATGTCATCATCATCAACGCAAAGGATGCCGTCCTCACCGGCAAGAAGTTAGAGCAGAAGTACTACCGCACCCACTCCGGTTGGGTCGGCGGCCTCAAGGAGACCCAGTACAAGCACCTGATGGAAAAACGCCCCGAGCTGGCTATGCGCATCGCAGTCCGCGGCATGCTCCAGAAGAACACCATTGCACAGTGGCAGCTCAAGCGCCTGAGAGTTTTCGCAGGTCCCGAGCATGACCATGCAGCCCAGAAGCCCGAAGTTTGGGATCGTTAATAGGAGGTAAACAGTAATGGCAACTTATAAGTGCAAAAGACCCTATATGTACGGTACCGGACGCAGAAAGCATTCTGTCGCTCGTGTTCACCTGATCCCCAACGGCACCGGTGCTATCACCATCAACGGCCGTGATATCGACGACTACTTCGGTCTCGAAACTCTTAAGCTCATCGTTCGCCAGCCTCTGGTCACCACCGGCACCGTCGGCAAGGTCGACATCGAGGCTACCGTTCACGGCGGCGGTGTTTCCGGTCAGGCCGGCGCTATCCGCCACGGCATCTCCAGAGCACTGCTTCTCGTTGACGAGAACTACCGTGCATCTCTCAAGGCCGCAGGTTTCCTGACCCGTGACCCGAGAATGAAAGAGCGTAAAAAATACGGTCTCAAAGCAGCCCGTCGTGCTCCTCAGTTCTCGAAGCGTTAATCTGCTTATTTCAACTGCCATCCACAAGGGTGGCAGTTTGTAATTTCTCGGCGGGCTGCTTTTGTCATCCCCGAGCGGTTGCCTGTGCCTGCGCAGGCGAGCGAGTGGGGACATTTTGCGTCACGAAGTGCCGTCAGGCGCTTCGCCCGCCGCGCACCTCAGTTCAGCAAGAGATAATCTGCTATTACAAACTGCCATTCTTTACGAGTGGCAGTTTTTTATTGCGCTTTTTGTTAACATTGTAACGCTTGTGTAGTATTTACTACATTTTTCTTGCCCGGTTTTATGTTACGATATAAACAGCTCAAAAAGTTTGGATCAAAAAAGGGAGGATTTTTAATATGTATTGCACTCGCAAAGTCACCGACGACCTGACTTGGGTCGGCGCAGACGACCGCCGCCTCGCCTGCTTTGAGGGCGTTTACGGCGTGCCCGACGGCGTTTCGTATAACTCGTATCTGCTGATCGACGACAAGACCGTGCTTTTCGACACCGTCGACAAGGCCGTCAGCCGCACATTTTTTGAAAATGTCGCTCACGCTCTTGGCGGCAGAAAGCTCGACTATCTCGTGATCTCACACATGGAGCCGGATCATGCCGCCACCATTGACGAGCTTACGCTGCGCTACCCCGATGTCACCGTCGTATGCAACGACAGGATAAAGACCATGCTCGGTCAGTTTTTCCGCCTGTCGGACACGCTCAAGTACCACATCGTGAAGGAGGGCGATACGCTTTCTACCGGCAAGCATAATTTCACCTTCGTCATGGCGCCCATGGTGCACTGGCCGGAGGTCATGATGACCTATGACCTAACCGACAAGATGCTGTTTTCCGCCGATGCCTTCGGCACCTTCGGCGCACTCAACGGTCACCTGTTCAACGACGAGGTCGATTTCTTTACTGATTACCTCGACGAGGCTCGCCGTTACTACACAAACATCGTCGGCAAATACGGCACTCAGGTGCAGGCAGTGCTCAAAAAGGCCGCCGGGCTCGAGCTTAACTATGTCTGCCCGCTGCACGGCTTTGTCTGGCGCAGCCACTTCGGCGATTTTCTCGACAAGTACCTCAAGTGGAGCTCCTACACTCCTGAGGAAAACGGTGTCATGATCGCATACGCCTCTGTGTACGGTCACACCGAGAACACCGTGAACATTCTCGCCTGCAAGCTGGCTGAGCGCGGGGTCAAGACCAAGGTGTTCGACACCTCCGTCACCCCGGCATCGTACATTCTCTCGAACGCATTCAAGTACAGCCACATGGTGCTCGCCTCCACCACCTACAACGCCGGCATTTTCGTCACTATGGAAAACCTCGTGCACGATATCGCAAACCACAATCTGCGCAACCGCAAGGTCGCAATTTTGGAGAACGGCTCGTGGGCTCCCACCTCGGGCAGCCTTATAAAAAAGGCGCTGTCCGGCCTCAAGGGCACGGAGTTTATCGGCGAAACGATCTCACTCAAGTCCGATATCACGGACGCTCAGCTTGCCGAGCTTGACGCACTCGCCGATGCAATCGCCGCCGATGTTAATCCCGTTATCCCCGCATTTGAGCCGGTCGAGACCCCCGATGCGTTGCCGGTCGACAACGCAGTTTTCACGAAGTTCAACTACGGCGTTGAGGTGCTCACCACCCGTGTTGACGGCGTTGACTACGGCTGCATCATAAATACCGCTTGTCAGGTCGCCGCCTGCGACCCGAAGAAGATAACCATCTCCGTCATCAAGAAAAACAACACCTGCGACATGGTCATGAAGGCCGGCAAATTCAACATCTCCATCCTCACCGAGGAAGCGCCCTACAGCCTGTTTCAGCACTTCGGCTTCCAGTCGGGGCGTGATGTCGACAAGTTCGCAGACTGCGAGCACAACGAGCGCACCGCAAACGGCGTCCGCTACATTCCGCAGTACACCAACGCAGTTTTGTCCTGCGAGGTGATCGATGTCAAGGATGTCGAGACGCAGATGCTGTTTATCGCAAATGTCGTTGAGGCAAAGGTGCTGTCGGAGGAAAAGTCCTGCACCTACGCATACTACCACGCACACATCAAGCCCAAGAAAAATCCCGCTCCCGAGCAGAAAGCAGGCTATGTCTGCAAGGTCTGCGGCTACTTCCACGAGGGCGAGCTGCCCGAGGACTTCTCCTGCCCGCTGTGCCACCACGGTCCGGAGGACTTTGAAAAGGTCGTGCCCGCCGTTGTCAAAAAGCAAAAGGGCTATATCTGCACCGTCTGCGGACACTTCGAGCCCTGCGAGGGCGAGCTGCCCAAGGACTACACCTGCCCGCTGTGTCACCACGGTCCGGAGGATTTCGAGCCCGCCGAACAGTAATACATGCACCAGATCCACCGCATTAAATGCGGTGGATTTTTCATCTTCAAAACTCTGCCGAAATGTGTTATAATTTGCAGCAACAACTGTTTTTGGAGTGCTTTATGAAGGAATTTGTACAGAACATACTCGCAACGCCTTTTGAGTTTATATTCAACGCAATTTTGATCATCCAGTGGGCGTTGTTCATGCAGCAGACCCTGACCAAGAAATTTTCAAAAGGCATGACGATCCTCCTCTCGCTCTTGGTCAGTATAATAAGCCCTGTTGTGGCTCTGCAAATACCCGACCACTCACTGCCGAGGCTGCTGTTTACCCCGACGCTGATGGTCGTTTTCGGCTTTACATGCTATAAAAGTAGGCCGCTGCGCACGGTGTTCTGCTCGTTCTTTCCCACCCTCGCCATGCTGCTTGCGGAAATGCTGAACATGCTGGTGTATCCCGAGGTCTTTCAGCATCTTGACGAGCAGTCGGGCTACTGGCTCAACGCCAGATACTTTTTGCTGCTGTTTTACTACATTCCCGTTTACGGACTGGTTTTGTGGGCAACTGCGTCACGCATCAGCCGCACCCGCTACAATCTGACCGCAAAGCAGTGGGCGACATTTCTGTTCTTCCCCCTGTCACAGGCAATAACCGTGTATTTTGTCTTTAATTTGTTTTTCGGAACAGACACTACGACAAAGCAATTCGTGATGCTCGGCACATTTCTTACGCTGTGCATTGCGGCGGATATTGCGCTCGTGCGAACGATTGCAGACGCAGGACGCAAGGCGGAGCTTGAGGCTACGAACAGGCTGCTCGAAAAGCAGCTTAACATGCAGATAAGCCACTATGAAGCGCTGACCTCTCAGTACGAGGCTAACCGGCGCATACGGCACGATATCATGCATCATGTCAACACCATTCAATATCTGCTCGCAGACGGCAAGCAGCAGGAGGCAGCGGAGTATGCAGGGCAGTTTCTTAAAGAAAACCGCCGTAGTTCCATGCTCGGCAGCTGCGAAAATCCCGTTGTTGATGCGTTTCTTTTCGGCCGTGTCGAGGAAGCTAAAAAGCAGGGCATATCGGTCAAAACGGACATCATTCTGCCGGTCGAGCTGCCCATTTCCAACACCGAGCTTGTCATCGTATTCGGCAATATTATGGACAACGCCGTTGAAGCGTGTTCGAAAATCGAAAACCCAAGCATCGAGCTTGACGCACGAATCGAGGGCAGTTATCTTATCATCAGTGAGACTAACCCCGCACTTCCCGAACCCGAGGACAACAAAAAGCGCCGCATTCCCGAGCTTGAGCGTGGCGTCGGTACGCAAATTCTTGAATCCGTTGCCAAAAAGCACGACGGCAGCAGCGTAATTGAATCCAAGGACGGCATGTTCACCGTGTCGGTCATACTCAGACTTTACAAATAACAAAAAGCTCCCTAAAGGGCGAATTCAGATAAGGATAAATCGCCCTGTAAAAAGTCTTTTTCCCCGATGCTGCGTTAAAGCTTTAGGCCATATATGTCCATTATGCCCGTCAAGCTTTGCCTTGCCTCGAGGAAAAATCCGATTTTACAGGGTGCGCAGCAGTTTTGAGCGAGCTGTTTTTCGTTCAGATAAGTTGACGGGAGCCGAACCCTATCGGTTTTGACGGGCAGCTTTCCGCCCATGCTTCGCTAAACCCCTAGTCCATATATCTCCATTATGCCCGTCGGGCTTTATCTTTGCCTGAACGAAAATCTGCTCCGTCAAAACTGCGGGGCATCTGTCAGTAGTGTTTTTCGAGGGATTTTCGGCTTTCTTTGGTGAGAATGGGCTGACGCCCATTAAGACAAAAAAGGCGAAAAGCACCGAAATGGCACACTGACAGACGATAGGGTTCGGCTCCCGTCAACTTAAGCAACAAATCTCCGGCAATACTTTGTGTATTACCGGAGATTTTTGTGAAGTATGGGCGGAAAAGAGCCGTTCAAAACCGGTTTCTCCTTGTCTGAATCCGCCCAACGGGAGCTTTTTTGTTAAACTAATGCGCCGTAGACGAGGATTCCGAGGTTGTCGGCGTAAATTTTATCAAACTGCGAGATGGGCAGCGGATTTGTGCCACGACCGGCCTCGACGGTGTAGCCCGGGCGGTTAAAATCTTGTATGAACCAGTCCTTGTACCCGGCAAAGCCCGAGGCGTAGGGCGTATCCTCGACCGAGTAGCCCGAGACGGCGGCAAAGGTGTCGGCAATGGCACGGGAATTTGCCGGTTCATAGTCGAGAAACTTCCAATAGATGACCTCGCCCTGCGTGTGATACGCCAAAATGAGCTCCGGCGAGAGCGAGAGCGTGAAATCGTACATTGCCCGTGCCTCGGGTGCGACGAGCGGTGCCGAGCCGACATAGTCCGACGGTGCAGGGCTCACGAAGCCCTGCGCAAACTTGTTCTCCCTCGCCCGCTCCCAGCCCGCCGGATATTGCAGGTTGAGGTCAACGCCACGGATATTTGCCTTCCAGCCGGAGGGGAACGGAATGGACGGATAATTTGCGGCAATGCGCTTTGCGTTTTCAAAATATTCGCCGGAGCTTAATTCCCCCGTCACGAGGTCTACGCCGTCGGGGTCAACGCACGGGGCTATGTAGATATTCGTGCGGTCAAAAATTTCCGATGCGGCAAAGCCGAAAATTTTCTCGCCGTAGGCGCAGGCTTTTGCGTACTGCTCGCAGAATTTCAGCAGCACCGGCACGGTTATCCACTCGTTTGCGTGGTGCGCTGCGTTATAAAGCACCCGCCTGTCGCTGCGGCCCGCCGACAGATACCAAAGTGTCCTGCCCATGACGCTTTTGCCGACCTCGCCTATCTTCACAAACGGATAGCGTGCGGCGATGCCACGGACGCAATAAGCCGTCAAGGCGGAAGTAAAGCGTATATTTGTGGGCACAATATCAAAGGGAAGCGGCACGGTGACGACGCTGCCGACCTGCAAATTTTCGGCGATCAGCCCGGGATTTGCAATATTTATCGCACGAAGCGTCGAGCCGTAAAGCTCGGCTATCGACCACAAAGTATCGTTGCGGTGTACCCTATGAGTTGCAAAGCCCGTGTACCACGGTATAAGCGCACGGTGGGTCGCAGGACCGACGATGCCGTCGGCGACAAGACCGTTTAACGACTGGAACCGCAGCACCGCATTTTTTGTTTTTGTGCCGAAAATTCCGTCAAGCATCAGCTCGCCGAAGCCGGCTCTGTTCAGCGCAAGCTGCAAAAGCTCGACTGCCGGTCCCGTGCTGCCGTATTTTAAAATTCTCATTTTCCGCTCCTTTATTCTGCACAAAAATTGTCTGCCGCATTTTCGCATTGAAAAACGCACGGCAGGTAATTGAGAAAAAATCAGCCTGCTTTATTCTACGCCCCGACACGCATACTTATAACAGGCTCCGCCCGATCGGGCTTGAGCCAAGGGGGTGAGAATGTTTGGCGATAAAAAAATTAACAGGTGTAGTTCTCGCCGTGGTGTTCATATTAACGATGAGCACCGTGGCAATGGCGCAGGAGCTTATCCCGGGCGGCAAGGCGCTGGGCATTAAAATGCTAACCGACGGCGTGATGGTCGCAGGGGTACAGAGCGTTGAAACGAAAAGCGGCAAGGTCTCCCCTGCCGAGGCTGCCGGCATCAGAAAGGGCGATATAATCACCCGCATAGGTGCAAAGAATGTCTCCTCGGCGGAGGACTTTACCGAGGCGGTGCAAGGGCTTGACGGCGGCAAGATCTCCGTGACGGTCGACCGTGCGGGCAAGACCCGCCAGTTCAATGTAGCTCCGGTGCAGGCAACAGACGGCGCCTGGAAGCTCGGCCTTATGCTGCGTGACGGCATAAGCGGCGTAGGTACTCTTACCTTCTATGACCCGACAACGGGCATCTACGGCGCACTCGGTCACAGCATAAGCGACGCCGAGACCGGCACGACGCTGCCACTGGGCGACGGCAGCATTTACGACGCTCAGGTCGTGGGCATAGCAAAGGGCGAGGTCGGCTCACCCGGTGCTCTTAACGGTAGCACGGACGAGGCTGCGTTTTTGGGCGATATTCAGATAAACTGCGGCTGCGGCATCTACGGTGCGGCGCAGTTTGACGGCAAGCCCCTTGAGACCGGCGATATAAAGGTCGGCAAGGCGAGCATTTATTGTACGCTCTCGGGCGACACGGTCAATGAGTATCAGATCGCAGTAAAGCGCATTTATGAAAATGACGGGCTCAAAACGGTGCTCATCACCGTGACCGACCCTGCCCTCATTGCGCAGACCGGCGGCATAGTCCAGGGGATGTCTGGAAGCCCTATTATTCAGGAGGGCAAGCTCGTGGGTGCTGTTACCCATGTCTTTGTAAACGACCCTACCTCGGGCTACGGCATCAGCATACAGGATATGCTCGAGCAGGTGCCGCTGTGCGACAAGGCCGCCTAAGCAAGAAGAAAGACGGGATAAAACCCGTCTTTCTTCTTGTTATTTTGATAAAAAGTCCGTAACGCACCTGTTCGCCTGCTTTATGTGCTTCGGCTTGACGAAAATATGCCCTGCGCCCTCAATGATCGCAAATTGAACCTGCGCACCGGCTTGGCGGTAACGCTCAAATGCCGCCTCGGAATAGCTTATATCAACAAGCGTGTCCTTGTCGCCGTGCATGATGAGCACCCGACCGGCATAACCCGCTGTCGCCTGCGATACATCCATATCCATCACATCGGCTGCGTAACGCCTACCGAGCTTCATCGGTCCGCAGTGCAGCAGCTCCGGAACGGCATTTGGATCAAACTCAGCCTTTATCATTTTCCCTTTTCTCGCATCATCGGGGATAGACAGCGCAGGATACTGCAAAATCAGCGCTTTGACACTGTCAGGAAAGCGTGCTGCGGTAAGTGCACACACAAGTCCGCCCTGACTGCACCCGTACAAAACAACGCCGCAGCCGTCGGTATATGGCTGCCGATTTGCATGATCTACGACCGTAAGGAGATCATCCATCTCGGTGAGAACAGACATGTTGCGGCTGCTCCCCTCGCTTTGGCTGACGATACCTCCGCCGTTAAAGTCAAAGCAGAACGCAGCATAGCCGTTTTTTACTAAATTATACGCATAAGGGAACGAAAACAGGCGATTTGCCATGAACTCGTGGCAAACGATCGCAATGGGCAGCCGTGTTCCCTCGGACGCTTCGGGGCGAAACACCGTCCCGTGTATCTTCAGTCCGTCTCTGTAGCAGACAAAGCCCTGTATCTTTATGCTCTTATTCAAAAAAGCCACACCTACTTATTATAATCGCTTAATCGCCTTATACTTCCGCTTTGCGGAACATAGGAATCAATATAGTCGAGCGCTTCCTGCGGCGTGTCAACGAGTTTGTAAAGCTCAAGGCAGTTTGCCGACATGAAATGCGTCTGCACAGTGTGCTCCAAGAGCTTGTGCATGGGCTCATAGTAGCCGTTTGTGTTCACGATGACGATGGCACGGTCGGTGCGGCCGAGCTGCTTTAGCGTAAGCATCTCGAAAAATTCCTCATATGTGCCGATGCCGCCCGGGAGCACCACCGTTGCCTGCGAGCGCTCTTCCATGAGCTGCTTGCGCTCACGCATGGTGTCGGTGTAGAGCATTTCGGTGCAGTGCTCGTAAAGGATGCCGGGCTCGTCGAAAAATCGGGGTGCGATGCCGATTATCTCGCCGCCCATTTTATGCACGCCCCGTGCGGCTGCGCCCATGAGGCCTTCCCTGCCGCCGCCGAACACAAGTGCGTGACCGGCGCCGGCCAAAAGCTCGCCGAGCTTTTCCGCTTCGGCATAGTACACCGGCTCAAGTGTGGCGCTCGATGCGCCGTAGATGCAGATATTCATCAGTCGTCCATGTCCTCGAAGGCGTCAATGCCCTTCTTTGCCTCGGGCTTATTGTCGCCGTGCTTGACGAATATCATGGTGACAAAGCTCAGTGCAACGAACACTGCGGCATACGGAAACAGCACCGTGTAGCTTATATTCCGCATGAGATAACCCGCTACGACGGGCGTTACGACCTGCGCCGCCATGGAGAAGGTGTAATAGTAGCCGGTGAACTTGCCGATATCCGAGCCCTTGCACATTTCAACGACCATGGGCAGGGAGTTGACATTGATGGCCGCCCATGCAAGGCCGACGAGCGCAAAGACGATGAACATGATGACATTTATGCTGCTGTAGGTCGTTGTCAGGAAGTAGCCGAGGCCGAAGCAGAACGCCAGCAGGATGATGCCCGCCATGATGGTGCGCTTTCTGCCGAATTTAGAGGCTAAAATGCCGATTGGAATGTAGCTGATGACAGCGCCGCCGGTGGCGATGAGCAAACAGGTGGACGCTCCGCCCAGTGCCTGACCCATGACCTGCGATACATAGGTGGTGAACCATGTCTCGACCGCATTGTAGCCGATAAACCACAGTGCGATGGAGGTCAGCAAAAAGCCAAGGCTCTTCTTGACATTCTTGGGCAGGGATTCGTGGCCGCTGCCGTCGTCCTCTGCGAGGTTCCACTCGGGGTGCTCAGCTTCCAATTTGCGCTGCTCCTCGACGAGCTTGGGTTCTTTTATCGTGAGGAAAAGGATCGCAACGGCGACAAACATGATAGACGCAACGACGATAAACAGAGGCTGATAGTTTACATGTGCAAGACCTGCGACCTTGCTGTTGGGGTACATGACGGCAGCAACGCCGAGGTAGATAACTCCGCCGAGTGCGCCCATGAGGTTAATTATCGCATTGCCCTTGCTGCGCAGGGGCTTGGGAGTGATATCCGGCATGAGTGCGACAGCCGGAGAGCGGTAGGTGCCCATGGCAACGAGCAGCAGACCGAGCACGACGACGAAGGATACCGTCTTAAAAGTGCCGGGGGCTGCGGCATAGCTGTTATCGATAATGGGCAGAATGTTCATGAGGATGATGGCAAGACCCGTGCCGAACAGGATAAACGGCATACGCTTGCCTATCTTGGTATTGGTGCGGTCGGATATCGAGCCGAACAGCGGAAGCAGAAACAGTGCAAGGATATTGTCCGCCGCCATGATAGCGCCGGAGTAGGTCTCGTTCAGGTGGAAGGTGTTCGTAAGAATGAGGGGGACGATGCTGTTGTACATCTGCCAGAATGCGCATATAGACAAAAAGGCAAAGCCCGTCAGTATCGTGCGCTTGTTGTCAAGTTTCATATCAAACCTCCGATATATTGTACTGAGCATTTTATAACAAAATTGACATTTCCACAACAATTATTTTGCCATAAATATTTGACCTTAGCCGGTATATTGGTGTAGAATAGGGTCACGAACAAAAAATTACGGAGGTGCGCACAATGAAAACCCACGAAAAGCTTCTTCTCGAAGCCTCGTTAGCCGGTCTGGCAGCGCTCGGAGGACTTGTGTTCCTCGTTGCACCCGGCAGAGCAAGCAAGAAGGACAAGAAGCCGTTTATGTACAAGAATTTTGCTCACCGCGGTCTGCACAAAAAGGATAAGACCGTCCCCGAAAACTCGCTCGCCGCTTTTGAGAGAGCTTCCGCCTACGGCTACGGCATGGAGCTGGATGTTCAGCTTTCAAAGGACGGTCAGGTAGTCGTGTTCCATGACGATACGCTCAACCGTGTGTGCGGCGTTGATTCAAGGGTCGATGAAAAAACATATGATGAGCTGCGCCAAATGAGCCTTTGCGGCTCGACGCAGACTATCCCGCTGTTTTCGGAGGTACTCAAAACCGTCCGTGGCAGAGGTCCGCTCATCGTCGAGCTCAAAAACGGTAAGCGTAACGAGGAGCTTTGCGAAAAGACCTATGCCCTGCTGAGCAAATACTCGGGCGAGTACTGCATCGAGAGCTTTAACCCCTTCATCGTCCGCTGGTTCAAGAAAAACGCCCCCGAGGTCATCAGGGGGCAGCTTGCAAATCCGCCTAAGGATTATAACGGCGAGGTCGGCCCCCTGACGGCGGTCATCCTCGGCAACTGTTTGCTTAATTTCCTTGCCCGCCCGCAGTTTATCGCATATAAAATCACGCCGAAGCCGTTCACGGTGAAGCTGTGCGAGGCGCTGGGTGCAATGAAGGTCGCATGGACATCGCACGACTGGGTCAACGAGAAGTTCTACGACGCCGTCATCTTTGAGTTTTATAAGCCCAAGCTCAAATACAAAAAATATCGCAGGATATAATATAGAGAAATCCCCGAAGCGCTGCTTCGGGGATTTCTTCAGACTGTCAAAGAACTAGGGAAAATAGGCGCAACAGGTAAAATCCAATACGCAGCAGGGGGAGTGTGAGGGGGACAAGGTCCCGCCTCAAATTAGATTATAGCCATCAAAAACGCCTGAGTTATCAGGCTTT
>JABLTO010007732.1_pt1 | contig 62044 bp, 52 predicted proteins | sample 7160091 | NCBI WGS metagenome assembly JABLTO01 (sample SAMN14651225, study PRJNA627086) | human gut metagenome | isolation source: feces | host: Homo sapiens
AATAATCTTTATTTTAAAGTACAAGGCGTTGAAATATTTGCAAATAAAGAATAATTTTTATAAAACGAAAAAAGACTATCAGTAACTGATAGCCTTTTTATATTGGCGGAGAAAGAGGGATTCGAACCCTCGCACCGGTTTAATCCAGCCTAATCCCTTAGCAGGGGATCCTCTTGAGCCACTTGAGTACTTCTCCAAGTATGATTTTATTATATATTATCTAATAATTTATGTCAATATTTAGTATCCATAAAATAATTTTTCTATTTAAAAAATTAATTTTAGCTAAGTATAAACTATTTTATACTTAGCTAAGTTTATTTTATTGTTTATTTATATAAGCTTCACAAACACCTATGTTGTCACTATTATGTGAATCTGAACCATATACAAGATTAATATCATATTTTTTAATTAATTCATATAAATATCCACTTATATAAGCTTCTTTGCAGTCTTCTTTGTATAATCCAGATATATTATAATCTACTTCATATCCTTTTTCTTTAATTAGTTTAACTACTTCTTCTAATTTTTCATTATTTTCATAATCATATGGGAAAATTTTATTATACTTTCTTACTAAATTAAGATGCCCTATTCTTTTAGGTTTATACATCCCTAAATCACTATTTATAGCTTTTTTTAATGTATCATAATATAAATCATAAACTTTATCTACTCCCCCTAAAATATCTACTAGTTCACCAAAGCTATCTTTATCATAATCTATACAATAATATTTGGAGTTGTACTTCACCATATGAACAGATAATATACTGTCTTCAAAATCTTTTCCATATTTATTTAGTAATTCTTTTATTTCTTCTTCAAATCCTTCTATGTAATCAACTTCCACACCTATATTAATTTTAATTACTCCACTATAAAATTTTTTTACAATTTGTAATTCCTTAATATATTTTTCAAGTTCTTCTACATCCATAGAACTATCCTTTTGTGGAGAAGGGTCTTCAAATCTCCTTGGTAAAGGAAAATGTTCTGTAAAAGAAATTTCATCTATTCCTGCTTTTATGGCATTTTCTATATACATTTGAAAAGTATCATCACTGCCATGAAGACAGTAATGTGAATGAACATGTCCATCTTTCATTTCTATCTACTCCTTTTTTACATAAATTTAAAGCAAAGAAAATTATTATTTCCTTTGCTTTATTATGATTACATATGTTTTTTAGCTTCTGTTAACATATCATTAGCTTTTTGCATATATTCTATTGCTTTTTCAATATACTGTGCAGTTTCATCTTTGCCCATCTCTTTTGCTTTTTCTACCCATTCTCTAAATCCTTCTTCATGAGATTGGTTATGATTAACCCAATGTACTAATAATATATTTAAAGTTTTTTCATCTTTACTCATTTCTTCTTCATGTGTATGACAACCACATCCACAGTCAGTATGTACATGATCATGGTCATGATGATGTCCTTCATGGTATAAAGCTATTTCTTTGTAAAACATTTTAAGCTCCCCCTTATTTTATGTTAAATTCCCTTTTTATTATTTTTATAGTATCCTTTATCAATAAAGATAATGGTTTTTTCTCTATTCCAACTACTTCAAAATTTTCTGGCATTATTGGTAGTAAAATTTTAAACGCTTCACTATCGCAAACAGCCTCACTTATAGAACTTGTCACTTCTCCCATCATGGAGTTGGGCATGACTATTGATATGGGAGATACAATAATATTAGCTTTTTTTGATGATACTATAATGGCATTTTCACCTGTAGCTCCCTTATTAGCATGAGCTTTCATCATAGCACTAGTAGCTATGGAATTTGTCCCTAGAGCATATACTTCCACATATGATGGTAACTCTTCTCTAAGAGCACTCACTACTTGAGCTCCAATGCCTCCTCCCATTCCATCTATTACTGCAATTATCATATTAAAATTTCCCCTAATTTTAGTTTTGTTCTAATATTATTTTATGGTCCATTAATCTTATTTGTTTAATAACACCATCTATTATTTTTTCTTCTCCCAATAAATCTGTTAAATAAACTTTTCCATTGTCTGGGTCAACACTTACAACGTTGTCCATTATTTTTTCTAACTTGTTATCTTTTCCTAATAAAAATGCAGATGATTCACACATAACAAATCCCCCTTAAATTACTAATTTAATCAAAAAAAGATTTCTAAAGGCATTATAATACCATAAGAAATCTTCATGATTTCATTACAATTTTTTCCTATTACCATAAGTATATACGTATCTTATTTGCAAGTCAAACAATAAGATATAATTATTTTATAAAATAAAAATAGATAATATTTAAAATATTATCTATTTTTATTTCTTATCTAATTTTCTTCTAATAAGCTTTTTACTGTTGGGAATTGATCTATATTAGTATGTGGTAGGAAGCATGATGAAACAAATTCATCCATATATGATGGATATACACTAAGTTCAACATAGGTCATTTGAGATGCTATTTCTTCTAATTTATGTTTAGCATCTGTACTTATTAAAGTTAAATAAGATCCAACTAATGAACTGTTTCCTATATATTGGAATTTATTTCTATCAACATCAGGTAGTAATCCTATTAATATTGAGTTTTCTATATTAAGATTATTTCCTATACCACCTGCTATATAAACTTTATCAATTACATCAAAATCCATTCCTAAGCTTTCTATTAATACAGATGCTCCAGAATAAATTGCTCCTTTTGCTCTTATAAAAGAATCTATATCAACTTCGTTTATAAGAAGATCATTTTCTAGATTTTCATAATCGTCTTTGAAAGCTAATACATATTCTCCTATTCCATGCTCATTAAATCTAATTCTTTTATTGTTCAGCTCTTTTTGTATTTTTCCTCTTCTGTCTATTATTTTTGTAAGTAGCATTTGACAAATTAGATCTATTATACCAGAACCACAAATTCCTATAGGTTCACAATCTCCTATAACAGTTAGTTTAGGCTCTAATGTTTCTTTATCAATATTAACTTTTTCTACTGCCCCAGCAGATGCTCTCATACCACAGCTTATTCCTCCACCTTCAAAGGCAGGTCCAGCTGAACAAGCACAACACATCATAAAATCTTTATTACCAAATACTATTTCTCCATTAGTACCTAAATCTATAAATAAAGTATTTTCTTCACTTGTCCATATACCTGATGAAAGTACACCAGCTGTTATATCTCCACCAACATAACTTGCCACATTAGGTGACAGATAAACTAGCGCACTATCATTTACATTTAACCCCACATTTTCACCCATTATATTTGGGCATTTTAAATATGGTGGTATAAATGGTTCAAGTCTTAAATAATCAGGATATATACCTAAAAATAATGTGGACATAGTAGTATTTCCTGATAATACTACTCTTATTACATTATCTTTGCTTATTCCTGTTTTATCATAAATTGATTGTATTAATGGATTTATAGTTTCATCTATTACAGCTTTTTGCATTAATTTAATATTATCTTTTTTCACTGCAAATACTATTCTATTTATAACATCTGCACCATATCTAATTTGAGCATTTCCTGATGAAGCTCTTTCTAAAACTTCATTAGTAAGTAAATCTACTAAGCATACTACAACAGAAGTAGTACCTATATCTATAGCTAAACCATATAATTCTTTTTCATTATTTCCAGGTTCTATATTTAATATGGTTATTTTATTCTTTTTCTTTACATATGTTAATGTTACTTTAAAATCCTCTTCTCTTAATATTTGTGGTATTTTTCTAAGAATATCAAGTCTAAAATCTATTGAGTCTACTCCTAGTTGTTGTCTTGCATATCTTTCAATTCTATCCACATCACTTATATTATCATCTAGTGATGGCTTATCAAGTTCAATATATTTTTTTACTAAATTAGTATTATAAGTTAATCCATTATCATCTAAAAATTGTCTTCCTCTTTTATAAAGTTTTTGATCTACTTTGTTATCAGAACCTTCTATTTTCATACCATGCATTGATGATGAAAGCTTAGATGGAACTTCTATTACCATATCTTCAGTAACTTTTGTAGCACAAGCTAATATATATCCTTGTTCCCATTCTTCATCACTAATATGGACTGTTTTTTCGCTGTCACATTTTCCTTCTAATAGTTTTACCTTACATTTTCCACATGATTGATTACCATTACATGGTGCATCTATAAAAATATCTGCTTTTCTTGCAACATCTAATAGTTTTTCCCCTACTTCACATTCAACTTCTTTATTATGTGATTTAAAAAAAACTTTAGCCATAATCTCACCCCAATAAATTATTTTTTTAGAATCACTCAACCTGCTATTTTATTTTAATAGGTATGAAATTCCCTTATTATTTATATAAATATAATTTTTAGAAAAAAAGCATAGTAAACTTAGCAAGTGTAAATTTACTATGCTTCTATTCAGTTTATATTCTATTCAAATAAAATACTATTTTAAACCTTTTTCGTATTCTTCAGCACTTAATAATGAATCTAATTCTGAAGGATCTGACATTTTAACTTTACAAATCCAAGCATCATATGGAGCTTCATTAACATATTCAGGTTCATCTTCTAATTTATCTTCGTTTATTTCAACTACTACACCTGAAACTGGTGCATGTAAATCAGAAGCTACTTTAGATGATTCTATAACACCAAAAGATTCATCTTTTGTTAATTCATCATCTACTTCTGGCATTTCAACGAATAACACTTCACCTAATTGATCTTGAGCAAAATCAGTTACACCTATATAAGCATATTCTCCATCTACTCTAGCCCAAGTATGTGTTGGTGAATATTTTAACTCTGGTAATGTACTCATATTTTTTCTCCCCCAATTAATTTTTATATTACATAATAGGATCCATAGATAATGCTGGATGTCCTTTTTCTTCAAGGAATGCGCAAACACCTTCTGAATCATCAGCTATTGTTTCATCACAAACCATATCTGTAAAGTTGTCTATTCCAGCCATTTCTTTAACAGTTTGATTTAATTTATCAGCAACAAAGTCTTTTAATTCTTTTGGCATCCAAACTATTCTTTCTGGTCCACCTTCAGTATAAGCAAATTTCTTAGATGATATGAAATGTCTACCATGACCCATGAATCCTGGAGTTTGAACTCCACCACCTGTCATAGAAGCAAGTTCACCGAAAGTCATACCAACTGGAGTAGTTCCAGGGTATTCTCTATTTACTATAACTAATCCATTAGCTTCTGGCATGATACCACAGATACATTCAAAACATCCACAAGAAGTCATTGGATCTTCCATTATAGAGTAAAGAGTAACTTTTTCAACTGCACCTTGAGATATTTGATTTACAGTTTCATTAACTGATTCCCAAATACCTTTCTTTTCATCTAAACATTCACCTTTAACTATTGGTTGACAAGGTCCTGTTGGGTTAAGTTCTTTAGTAGCTTTTGCATCTAACCAAGAAACTGCACCACAAAGTCCAAGTCTTTCTGGAGTTACAACACAAACGTGAGCTGGAGCAAATGATTGACACATGTTACAAGAATAGAATTCATCAACACTGTCATCAACAAGTGAAGCTAATCTATCATCTCTAGCTTCATATCTTGCTAAAGCTTCTGATTTTCTTTCATTTACTAATTTTTCATCAGTTATTATAGTAACTTCACATTTATCAACAACTGCTTCGAATTCATCTTTCATCATGGCATACATAACTTCACCTATATGTTCAAGTTTGAATCCTTTTTCAACAGCATCTTTAGAAATTCTAACCCATGCCATATCTCTTTGACCAACATGCATTAAACCTTCTATGTAGTTCATGAAGTAGTGGAATCTTCTTTCAAGAACTGGTTCAAAGTCTTCTTGCATTGCTTTACCAGCAACATTAACAACTACTGCAAGTGGTAATCTAGTTACACCATCAGCTAATTTAGCTGGATCTATATTTTCACCTATTACTTCTATTTTGTGGTCTTCAACTTCTGCCATTGGTTTAGCTATAACTAATTCCCAAGCAGGAGTTTTGTTTCCACCAAATTCATAAGCCATTTCAGCTTTTCTTATTCTTTCACCTTCGAAAGCTGCAGCAAATCCAACTGGAATAGGTATTTCAGTTATTTTTATTTTTATATTTCTAGCTTCTAAAGAAGTAGCAACAAATTTATCGTAATCTCTTTGAGTTAATAAGTTGCAAGGAACTTCTGTAACAACTTGGTCAGTTATTACTGGGAATCCAAGAGCTATAGCTCCAGCACCACAAGCAACTATTAATTCACTAAGTGGTCCAAATGCATTTACAAATGCAGGAACTCTCTTAGCTGTATATTCTAATAATTGATTTAAATCTCCTGGAGGAACAGCACCGAATATTAATGCAGCTCTTATAGCAACAGAAACAACATGGATAACTGATGTTACATCGTATCCTAGAGGTATAACACGAAGGTCAACACCCATTTTTACATCTGCTTCTATAGCTTGGTCTATAACTTTACCTACTAAGAAAGTTAATAAACCTTTAGATTGATAATCTTTAACTATTTTTCCTAATGTTTCTGAATCTTTACATTCACCTAAAACAACAGCAACACCAGGTATATCTCCTGTTACTAGTGGAACACCTAGAGATCTTATTATAGGGTCAACTACGTGTCCTGCACATGGAGCTTCATATGGAGTTGGGTTTAGAGCATATTTAACTGCTTCAACTATTTCAGCTGCTAAAGCTGTTGCTAAACCAGCATTTAAAGCAGTTTCTAATAATGGTTTTTCTACTATTAAAGATTTAACTATTTCTAAAGCACCTTCTAAATCTCCTAATGTAGCCATTTTTTTACCTGTTGCAGCATATATACATGGAATTGAATAAGCTGTATCAGGGAATGCCACTGGACAATCTTTACCTTTTTCTGCTATTGCAGATGTAAGTGCTCCATTAGCAGCATCATATGCTTGATGTGCACCTGTGTAAATTATGTTATATAAATTCACTTTTTACTTCCCCCTTTATGAATTATATGTTTATATCTAGGCTAAGTTTTATAATTTAAAACTTAGCCATTTAAACTTAATTTAATTTATAATATTAACCTTATCCTTTATAATCAAATGCTAAATCTTTTACTTCTAAGAATGAATCTGCATATAAGTTAGCATTTCTTATTATGTCGCAAGATTTTATAGTTTGCATTAACAATTCATCTAATGGGTTAACTATAGCTGAAGAGAATCCATTAGCCATTGCCATTGCTAACCAGTTACTATCTAATATAGGTCTTATATGTTTTGGACAACCATTAGATACATTTGATAAACCACCAGTAGTTTTTAATCCCATTTCAGTCATCTGTCTTATTGCATCTAATACATCCATTTGTTTATCTTGCATTCCTTTTATAACTAAGCAAAGTGGGTCAAAATATACATCTGTCTCAGGGTCTATTCCAGCCATAGCAGCTGCTTCTATTAATTCTGTACAGTATCCCATACGTTGTTCATTATCTGCTGGTATACCTTCTTTAGCACATAATGCTATTATAGCTGCATCATATTCACCAGCAACTTCCATTAAGTGTTTTCTATCTCCAGCATCAGCAGAGTTTATTATTGGTTTTCCATGAGTTCTATCATAAACTTTAAGTCCAGCTTCTAATGCTGCAACGTTAGCTGTATCTAAAGCTAATGGAACATTATTTAATTCACTTTGAAGTAATTTAACTCCCCATTCCATTATTTCTGCTCCATCTCTTTCAGCTGGTCCTATATTAAAATCTATAACATGAGCTCCTGCATCTAATTGTTCTATTGCTCTTTTTAATATAGGTTGTGGATCTCTTTCTGCTATTGCTTTTCTTATTGGTGGTGCTATACAATGAATTCTTTCACCTATAATCATAAATTTATCCATAATATTTTATCCCCCTTAGATTATATATATATATTATAAATTTAATTAAACTGTAGCTGATACTGATTTTGATTCCATATATTCTTTTAAGAATTTTGGTAATTCCATAGCTTCCATAGTACCTACTATTACATTCCAATCTGGTAAGTTATCTTGTACATCTGATTGTATAACAGCAACTTTACCTGGTATTATTAAGTCTCTATTTTTAGTTTTTTCAGCTATACCACATTCTTTAACAAAGTTTCCTATTACACTACCACCAAATTTACCAGCAGCCCAAGAAGTAAGAACTGAGTATCCACCTGCATCAGGTATTACTAACCAGCATGGAACTTTAGATCTTTCAAGTTCACCAGTTACTACAAAGTAAGTTAAGGCAAAGTCAACTGTTACTAAAACTGGAGAATTTTCATCTGGGTTATTTATTGGATAAATCTTTGTTTCAACTCTCATTGGTTTTTGAGGGTCAGTAAATAAGTTTTGTCTTAATGCATATAATGGTAATGCTTTTGCATAGTCTATATCATCTATTACTATGATTGAACCATATTTAACTGTAAATACAGAAGATAATGCAACTTCCATCATATCATCTTTATTAGCTAATTTATTAGCAAATACTATTGATGGGTATCCAAAAGTTCTATCTTGTTCTTTTAATGCTGTTCTTCTTACTTGAACTGCATTAACAAAAGTATCTTTTATAGATTCACCTGTTACATCAAGTATTAATTCTTTATATCCAGCTTTTTGAACTGTACCTACTAAATCATACATTTCATCTAGGTTAGCAGCTTTTAAACCTAATGCTAAGTTATCAGCTTTAACTACATCTAACATAGCTTCATAGTTATCTTTAGTTGCACCTACAACTACTGGATTTAACCCAGCAAGTGCTGCAACAGCTTCTTTAGCTACTTCAGCATCGTCAACATTTAATATAAATGCTACTTTTGTTTGTTCTTTTAATTTATTTATAACATTTAAGAAGTTGTCTTTGTTTCCGCTATATGTAACGCAAGCAAATTCAGCTTTCATTATTTCCCCTATTCTTTCATATTCAACTTTATTTATGTTAGCTATTTTCTTATCTACTTCTTCTTCTGTCATACAATCACAAAATGCAACAGCATATCTATTTTTGCTAACTAAAGTTTTTTCATGTCTGAATAATACAGTTTCTCCACCTAGAGTATACTCATTTTCTCCAGCTCCAACTTTTAAAGTTTTCATTGGAGGTGCAGTAGCCTCTGATAATTTTTGTATTGCTTCATCAGACATATGTGGACATTTACTTACTTCCACTGCTCCACCTGCAACTTTCATAGAGAAAGCCATACAAGTTGGAAATCCACATTCTTTACAGTTTTTCTTTGGTGTTAATTTAAATATATCTAAAGCTTTAAGTGCCATTATTTTATCCCCCTAACCTTACAAATAATATTAAGCTAACTCGCTTACTAAAGATTTTATAGTTTTTATTGATTCTGGATGACGAAGTATTACTGCATCAGATCCCCCTACTAAAACAGATGCTGCTGTTGATACTTCCATTGCTATACTTCTCTTTTCATTGTCTCCCCATTCTGGTTGATCAGATTCTTCAGCTATAGCTTCTTTAACATGACCAACTTCAAAAGAAACTGGTGTTACTATTGGAACTTGTAATTGTTTATCATTTTGATTAAATGCAGCAAGTCTAATTCTATCCATAGTAGATGCAACATATTCATATCCATATCCAACAGCTGAACAACCAACGTTCATTACTATATTATCTTGTTTAACACCTAATTGAGTTAATAAAACATTCATTTGTTTAGCTAAGTTGATATCAACAGCTGATTCTGCTCCTACTTTTTGTCCATATGCTAAACCTGCTGAAGCTCCAACTTCTTTGTAGTTATCTTCAACTGCAGATAATATTAAAACATTTTTTCCTTCTAAAGCTTCTGAAACTTTAGCAAATACTTTACCATCCTTTTCTGCTACACCACATCCTGCAACTACTAATGGTAAATCTATAGCATCTACAACTTTTTTAGCTACTTCAGCACATTCTTCTGGAGATTTATCGTCTGCATTAGGATCTGCTCCAACAAATCTTAAACAAACGAAATCTGCTTCTGTATTATCTTGAACATATTTAGCCCATAAAGCAGGATCATTAGCTACATCTTTGTACATTTCTTTATAGCAATCAATCCAACTTTCTGGATATATATCATTTATTTCTACTCCTACTTTTTGAACATTTCCTGTATCACCATCAAAGCTATAGAATGGTAATACATTCTCTCCACCTAATTTTATAGCTTTGTCCCCTGTTCCTATTACAACTTCACTTATTTTACCTGAACTCTTTTGAACAGACATTTTAAATGCCATAATCTTTTTCCCCCTTAAGCCTAATTTAATTCTAATTTAGCCACTATTTCTTTCATGGCTTTTCTAGATTTTGATTCTTCTGGTAATTTAACTAATGGAATACCATCAGAGTCATATTTATATATTAATTCATCTAAAGGTACAACACCTAAAAGGTTTAAATTATGCTTTTCTATTTCTTCTTTAACACCATCATTTAAAACTCCATCTGGTGCTTTATTTACTATAAGATAAACCTTTCCTACACTTAAATTTAATTCAATTGCTAAATCTCTAATTCTTGCAACAGCTTGGATACTTCTTCTTGAGCAATCACTTACTAATAATAAAGTATCTATATGCTTAGTTGTCTTTCTACTTAAATGCTCCATACCAGCTTCATTATCAGTAATAACATAATCATAATGACCAGAAATTTTTTGAACTTGTTCTCTTAATATTCCATTAACAAAACAATAACAACCTTCCCCTTCTGATCTTCCCATTACTAATAAGTCATATCCATCTCCCTCAACTAAGATGGAATTAAGTTTCCATTGTAAGAACTGAGCTTTTGTCATACCCCCAGGAAATGAATTGCCTCTTTTTTCTGTCATATTAGCTTCTTCTCTAATTTGACCTATAGTAGATTCAACTTCTACCCCTAATACTTCATTAATATTAGCATTGGCATCAGCATCAACTACAAGAATTGGTTTTTTCTTTTCTTTTAGTAATATATCAATTAAAAGCCCTGTAAGGCTTGTTTTACCAGTTCCACCTTTTCCTGCTACTGCTATATTATAACTCATTTTAAGACTTCCCCCTTCATATGCCTAAACAGAGCTTTTGATTACTCTGCTATTAAACTTATAAAGTTGATGGTACTGAATGGACACATTCATCATGTACATCGTGTAATGCTTCCATAATACCTTCAGATAAACTTGGATGTGCATGTATTACACTTCCTACATCTTTAGCCTTTAATCCTAAGCCTACTGCTAAAGATAATTCAGTTAATAAATCTGTACAATGAGGTCCTACTAAAGTTGCTCCTATCACTACATCGTCTTTATCAACTAATACTTTGATAAATCCTTGTATTTTTCCTATAGCTTTAGCTTTTCCTAAACCTCTAAAATCAAATCTACCAACATGATATTCTACACCTTCAGCTTTTAGCTCATCCTCTGTTTTACCTACACCTGCTACTTCAGGTTCTGTATATACACAACTTGGGATTGATTTATAATTTACGTTTTCTCTATTTCCTTTTACTGCATTTGCTGCAGCTACCATACCTTCTGCAGAGGCAACGTGTGCAAGCATTGCATGTGGAGCTCCTCCAACTGATATGATATCACCTATAGCATAAACACCTTCTAGATTTGTTTCCATAAATTCGTTTACTTCAACGAATCCTCTTTCTGTTAATTTAACACCAGCTTCAGCTACACCAGAGTTAGCTAAATTTGGTTTTCTTCCTGTACAAAGTAATACTACTTCTGCTTCTAAAGATTTGCCATTATTTAAGTTAAGTTTAACTTTGTCTTCACTAACTTCAAAACTATCAGTAGCCACATTACACATAACTTTTATTTTGTCTTTTTTGAATTGTCTTGTAAGGGCTTTTGCTCCTTCTGAATCCATTCTTCCTAATATTTGAGGAAGAACTTCTATTATAGTTACTTTTGTTCCAAGTGAAGAATAGAATTGACCTATTTCAGATCCTATAACTCCTCCACCTATAATAACCATAGATTCTGGTAATTTTTCTAAACTTAATACTTCATCAGAAGTTATAACATTTTTACCATTGTAAGGCATAAATGGGAATACTGTAGGTACAGATCCATTTGCTAATATTATTTTATCAGCTTTTACTTCTTCTACACTTCCATCATCCTTAGTAACTTCTATAGTATTTTTATCAATTAGTTTTCCAAATCCATCTATTTTTTTAACCCCTCTTTTATCAAATAAGAATTGGATTCCTGCCACTAATTCATCAGTTATTTTTTGCTTTCTTGCTACTATAGCTTGAAAGTCAGGTTTAACTTCACCTTCAACTTTTATTCCAAATTTGTCAGCTTCTTTTACAGTTCTTAATACATCACTAGAAGCTAATAAGGCTTTAGTAGGTATACAACCAACATTTAAGCAAGTTCCACCTAATTTATTTTTTTCTATTACTGTTACTTCAGCACCAAGCATAGCTGCTCTTAAAGCTGCTACGTATCCTCCTGGTCCTCCACCAATTACTGCAACTTTCATGTTCAAATCCCCCATTTTCTATTTTGTATGTAGCAAATTTTATAACCCTGCTTCATCTAATATTTTTGGAACATTTTCTTCTGCACCAATTGCCATTATATGTACACCATCGCATAAGTTTTCTTCTTTAAGTTGTTTTATAAATTCTCCTGCCATCTTAATACCTTCTTGTACATAATTACCTTTACCAGCTGCTTTTAATCTTTCTATTTGATCATCTGGAACAAATATACCAGGAACATTAGCTGTCATAAATTTAGCCATTCCAGGTGATTTTAAAGGAACTATACCAGCTAAGATTTTACAATCTAAATCTTTAGTAAGTTCTCTAAATTTTCTCATATGTTCTATATCATAAACTGCTTGAGTTTGGAAGAACTTAGCTCCAGCAGCTATTTTCTTTTTCATTTTTAATAATTGAACTTCTATTGGATCATATTCAGGTGTAACACAAGCACCTAAATAGAAATTAGTTTTACCTTGTAATTCTAGACCCACACTATCAGTTCCTGCATTTAGTGTTGAAGCTGTTTTTAATATACTTACAGAATCTAAATCAAATACTGGTTTAGCTTGTGGATGATCACCAACACTTGTATGATCCCCTGTTAAAGCTAATAGATTTTCTATACCAAATACTCCAGCAGAAAGCATTTCACCTTCTATAGCTATTCTATTTCTATCTCTACCAGTCATTTGTATTACTGGTTCTAATCCTATATCTTTTAATAATTTACATGTTGCTAGAGATGTTGCTCTCATTACAGCTGATTGGAAATCAGTTACGTTTGCAGCATGTACTCTTCCTACACACATTTTAGCACATTCTAATAAATGAGAAAGGTCTGTTCCTTTTGGTGGTGCCATTTCTGCAGTTACAGCAAATTCTCCTCTTTCCAATGCTTCTTGTAACTTACTCATGAAAATAATCCCCCTTTATTTACCTAACTTTTAAGCTTCAGATTCAACTTTTTTATTTGCATTATGTCTTCTTGGATTTAATTGTTTAGAATAATCTTTAGGTCCTCTAACTTCTAATAAGTTATCTAATTGGCCTAAATCTTTAAGTCTTTCATAAATTTTTACCCATGCACAATCATTTTCTGGGTCAACTTCACATTTACCATTTTTAGCTCCACCACATGCACCATTTATTAATCCTTTAGCACACATAGTTACTGGACAAATACCTCCAGTCCATCCAAGTTCACATTCACCACATGCTTTACAAGCTTCTTCAAATTGACCAACTCTTTCTACTTCACCTATAAATAAAGTATTGTTAGCTGGATAAACAGGAATTTTTTGTTTTTGTGTATTTTTAACTATTGTTTGAGTTCCATCTCCACATGCCAATGATAATATAGCATCAACATCTTTTAATTCGCTCTTTAATGATTTTAATTCTTTTTTTCCTAATAATAAGTTACATGCTGTATCTGGAAGTAAAATTCCAGTTACTTCTTTTCCTTCAGCTTCTAATAAAGCTTTCATTTCTTCTAATTCAGGTTCGCCACCTGTTTTACTAGCAGCTGCACATTGATTACATCCTACCAATATAATCTTTTTAGCATCTTTTAAAAAGCCTAGTATTTCTTCCATTGGTTTTCTATCAGATATTACCATAGTTATTTCCCCCCATAGTTTTAACTATCTCTTAATATATTTAGTCAATATATCCATATCTGCCTTATTTGTTATTTTGTTGTTTACATGCTTTTATTACATGTTTAGCAAGTATTGAAGTTGTAACTGATCCTACACCTGCTGGAACTGGAGTTACCATTGATGCTTTCTCTACTACATCATCAGTGTCAACATCTCCACAAATTCCTCCACCTTCTGGTTTAGCATTTATACCAACATCTATAACTACTGCACCTTCTTTAATATAATCAGATGTTACCATTCTAGCTCTACCAACACCTGCAACTAATACATCTGCTTGTGAACATACTTTTGCTAAATCTTGAGTTTTTGAATGGCAAATTGTAACTGTGGCATTTTCACCTAATAATAACATTGATACTGGCTTACCAACAACCATTGATCTACCTAATACTACTACATTAGCTCCTTTTAATGGAACATTATAGTGTTTTAATATTTCTACAACTGCTGTAGGAGTACATGGAGGGAATCCAGTTTTATCTCCTTCCATAAGTTTTGCTGTGTTCATTGGGCTAAAACAGTCAACATCTTTTTCTGGAGATATAACATTTTTTATTACTTCTTCATCTATCCCTTTTGGTAATGGTCTAAAAGTTAATATACCATGTACTGAAGAGTCTTTATTTAATTTTTCTAAAGCTTCTATATATTGTTCTTGAGTCGTATCTTCTGATAACTCAGTAACCTCTGCAACTATACCTATAGTGTCGCATTTTTTAAGAGCTCCTCTTTCATAAGAAAGATCATTTGGTTTTGCACCAACTCTTAAAATAGCTAACTTAGGTTGTATACCTTCTTTAACTAATGCTTCACATTCTCCTTTTAAGATTTCACTTAGTGCATCTCCAACTGGTTTACCTTTAATTATTTCTCCCACGCTATTTCTCCTCCCACATTTTTAAAAGTTATTTTACCGATTGTCTTTAATTTAATTATATACTTATCGTTTTTAATTAGCTTTTATATAAATCGATTTATATAAAAATATATACCCATATATGAATACTAATATATTTTTATATTTTAATTTTCTTATTTATTGGTTAATTTTATCAACCTAAAGCTACTAATACTTTTTTATATACTTCATCACAAATCTTTACACCGTCTTCAACTAGCTGATTACATTCTCTATCTATCTTTTGTGCATATTCTCTATCTTTCATAGAATTAACATTTATTATTACATTTAATTGAGCAGAAAGTATAGCTGCTCTTAGACATTGAACACCACATCCAACATCACTTATAGCTAGCTTTGAACCTTTATCCACTAATTCCTCATGTAATTTTATAGAATCATGACATAGTCTCACTATATTCATAGGTACTTCACATGCAACTTTTAAGCATTTTTCCATTGTTTCAGCTTTATATTGTTTTTCTTCTTCTGTTGAAGTAGGAAGACCATAAGCTTTTGATAATGGATAAAATCCTTCTGCATCTTTATCTATCATAGATAATAATTCTTCTTGAAGTTTACCTGCTTTTACTAATATTTCTTGAATTGCTTCTTCATATTGTGCATATTTTTTCTTTCCTGTAGTTAAGTTACATACCATACTACCTAAAGCCATGCCTATGGCACCTGCAAGGGCAGCAGCTCCACCACCGCCTGGTACAGCAGCTTTTGATGCTAATACATCAACAAAATCTACACAATTTTTTTGTGCTATCTTTTCCATAAATATATATGCCTCCTTAAATTATTCAAGGTTAATTCGAAGGTAGTGCACAATAAATATTGTGCACTACTAAATGTATATTTAATAGATATTTTTATTTTAAGGTTCTAGAATAATCCTGAAATTACTCCATTTTCATCAACATCTATTCTTTCTGCAGCTGGACGTTTTGGAAGACCTGGCATCTTCATTATTTCTCCAGTTAATGCAACAACAAATCCTGCACCAGCAGAAACTGTTACTTGTCTAACTGTGATATTAAATCCAGTTGGTCTACCTAATTTAGTTAAATCATCAGTTAAAGAATATTGAGTTTTAGCCATACAAACTGGCATATTACCAAATCCTAAACTTTCAAGTCTTTCAAGTTCTTTCTTAGCTTTAGGAGTAAATATTACACCATCAGCTCCATATATCTTAGTAGATACAGCTTCTATTTTTTGTGCTAATGTTAAATCATCTTCATAGCAGAATTGGAAGTCATTTGGTTGTTCACAAAGTCTTAATACTTCTTCAGCAAGTTCTATTCCACCTTCTCCACCTTTAGCCCATACTTGAGATAGAGCAACATTAACACCTAATTCTTTACATTTATCCCTTACCAACTCAACTTCTGCTTGAGTATCTGTTGGGAATTCATTTATAGCAACAACTGCAGGTAATTTATAAACTTGAGTTATATTTTCAACGTGTTTTAATAAGTTTGGAATACCTGCTTCTAGAGCTTGTAAGTTTTCATTATTTAATTGATCTTTTGGAACTCCACCGTTGTATTTTAATGCTCTAACAGTAGCAACTATTATAACAGCATCTGGTTTTAAGTTAGCCATTCTACATTTTATATCTAAGAATTTTTCAGCACCAAGGTCAGCACCGAAGCCACCTTCAGTAACTACATAGTCTGCAAAATGCATAGCCATTCTAGTAGCTATAACAGAGTTACAACCATGAGCTATATTAGCAAATGGTCCACCATGTACAAATGCTGGTGTTCCTTCTAGAGTTTGAACTAAGTTTGGTTTTAGAGCATCTTTTAATAATGCAGCCATTGCACCATTAGCTTTTAATTGAGCAGCAGTAACTGGTTGTCCTTCATAGTTATAACCAACTACTATTCTACCTAATCTAGCTTTTAAATCCATAATATCATCTGCTAAACAGAATGCTGCCATAACTTCTGATGCAACTGTTATATCAAATCCATCTTCTCTTGCAACACCATCAGCTCTAGCACCTAAACCATCGACAACATTTCTAAGTTGTCTATCATTCATATCTACACATCTTCTCCAAGTGATACTTCTTATATCTATTCCAAGTTCATTTCCTTGATGTATATGATTATCTAACATAGCAGCTAATAAGTTGTTTGCAGCACCTATAGCATGGAAATCTCCTGTGAAATGTAAGTTTATATCTTCCATTGGAACAACTTGTGCATATCCTCCACCTGCTGCTCCACCTTTTATACCAAAAACTGGTCCTAAAGAAGGTTCTCTAAGTGCAACAAGTACATTTTTACCTAATTTACTTAATGCATCTGCTACACCTATAGTAGTAGTTGTTTTACCTTCTCCAGCTGGAGTTGGATTTATTGCTGTAGTTAATATTAATTTTGCTTTTGGCTTACCAGTATCTTTTTTTAATAGATTATAGTCTACTTTAGCTTTATATTTACCATAAAGCTCTAAATCATCTTCTGTTAATCCTAGTTTTTTACCTACTTCTCTAATATCTAGAGGTTTTGCTTCTTGAGCAATTTCAATATCAGATTTGAATCCCATAATTATTCCTCCCACAGTTTTTTATATTAAACATTAAAAGTATTATTTAATATTAAACATTTAATGTTATAATCATTAACAAATTATTATTAACTTTTTTGATTTTTTATTTCAACTAGTCTATTTTTTATTTCTCTAATTTCATTTCTAGTTGCTTCACTTATATCATAAGGGGATTGATTTGCCCTATCTGAATCAATTACTTGTTGGTTATAGTGAACAAATCCTAAAGCTTCACCATCTTCAAGATTATTCTTTATAAACTCAATATCCTCATCATTTCTCATTTTGTTTCCTACTACATAAACTTTTTTTACACCTATATCATTGCCTAGCTTTTTAACTTTTCTATAAGTTTGTAAACTTCTTTCACCTGGTTCAACTACTACTATGAAAGCATCTACACCTTGTGCTGTACCTCTTCCTAAATGTTCAATCCCTGCCTCCATGTCCATTACAACAACATCTTTACTTTGTAGTATAAGATGAGAACATAATCTTTTTAGCAGTACATGTTCTGGACAAACACATCCAGATCCTCCTGTATCTACTGTTCCAAGTGTTAAAAGTCCTACACCATTATGTTCTTTACAATATTTTTCTGGAATATCATCTACTTTTGGATTAAGTTTGAACATTTTATTAAATGTACCTTCACTAGTTGCAGTTCTTTCTGATACTAGTTTTTTCATTTCAGATATTGGTACAATTGATTCATACACATCTTTTGGAAATCCTAATGCTAACGCTAAGTTAGCATCTGGATCTGCATCAACAGCTACTACTCTGTAACCCTCATCTGCAAACATTCTTGATATCATAGAAGCGAAAGTTGTTTTACCAACCCCACCTTTACCTGTTATAGCTATTTTCATTATTCCCTTCATCTCCCGTATTTTATATATTGTCTTAAAGTAACTAAAAACTTAATTATTAATAATTTATTTACATTAGTCTATTATTATATTAAATAATAATAGACTAATGTTTTACTAAAATTAATTTATATCTTATTCAGCAGTTACTTCTGCTAATCTTTTATTTAAAACATTTTCTTGATATAATTCTTCAAAGTGTGAACGTTTAGCTTCTATATCATCCATTATCATCTTAGCTAATGTAACTGGATCTTCATTTACATGGAAGCAAGCTCCTACTTTATCTTTTAAACCACCACATAGTAACTCAACAGCTTTAGATGAACCTGTGACTGGAGGCATAACACCTAAATAAGTATCTATACCAGAACATACTACATAAGTACCTATAGCTACTGCTTTTTCTGACATCCATTCTGGAGCACAACCTGCAACTGGTAAATCACTTATATCCATATCACATGCATTTGCAACTATTGAACATACATTTAATATACGAGAGTTATCAACACAAGATCCTAAATGTATTACTGGAGGTATATCAACTAAGTCACAAACTGTTGCTAAACCTTTTCCTGCATATTTATGAGCATTTTCTTTTAACATTAATCCATTCTTAGCTGCTGCAGAAGCACCACATCCTGTAGTAACTACTAAGAAATCATTTTTAATTAACTCTTTTATTATAGTTAAGTGGTTATAGTTAGATGGTGTTTTAGCATTGTTACATCCAACAACACCTACAACCCCTCTTATTACCCCTGAAGCTAAAACATCTACTAATGGTTTTATAGTATCCATTTCATCTATTTGAGTATTAACGACATTATTTAATTGTCCAACTATAGCTTCTTCAGCATATCCAACCATACCTTCTGATTTTAAATCTGGAACTAAAACTTTTTCTTTATCCCTGTTTTTGAAGTTTAATATAGCTTCTCTTACGATTGTTTTTGCATCTTCCATAGCTGTATCTTCATGGAATTCCATATATGTAGATCCAGTTATTCTAGCTTTTGGAGATGTAGTTATAAATTTAGTATGATAATGAGTAGATAAATCAGCAAGTGCTGGGAATATACATTGAACGTCTACTATCATAGCTTCAACAGCTCCAGTTATTATAGCTAATTCTTGTTGATGGAAGTCACCGGCTATTTTTATACCATGTCTCATTGTTAATTCATTACCTGTACAACATATACCAGATAAAGTTATTCCATCTGCTCCAACTTCTTTAGCCAATTCTTGCATTTCTGGTAATTCAGAAGCTGCAACTATCATTTCTGATAATGTTGGTTCATGACCATGTAAAATTATATTTACATTATTTCCTGCTAATACGTTTAAGTTAGCTTCTGTATGAACTGGTTTTGGAGTACCAAATAATATATCAGATATCATAGTACCTATCATAGATCCAGCCCAACCATCTGCCATAGAACATCTCATAGACATAGCTATAATAGCTTCTAAATCAGCACAACATCCTATATGAGTTGAATGCATTACTGTAGCTATTTCTCTATCTATAGCTCTAGGTTCTATACCTAAGTTATGCCATATTTCTTGTCTTACTTTTGGAGCTCTTTTTAATAATTTTGAAACACCAAATGGTTTACCAAATTCCATTAAGCATACTTCAGCTACTTCATGAGCTAATTCATATACATCTTTACCTTCTGGATCAACATCCATGAATTTAGCAAATTCAACTAATTTTTGAGGTTCTTTAACTTGATAATCTCCACCTGGTTTAGTTAATGCTAATGTATGAGTTATATCTCTAGCATGGTCTGAATGGGCAGCAGTACCACCAGCAACCATTCTTGCAAAGTTTCTACCTACTATTGTATGTTCATCTGCACCACAAAGTCCCCTTGGAGTTTTAGCACTTATTCTACATGGACCCATACCACAGTTTCTACAACATACACCTTGTAGACCAAATCCACATTGAACTTTATAGCCTAATTTTCTTTTATACATAGTTTCAACGCCATCTTTTTCAGCTTTTTCTATTAAAACTTTACTGTTTAAATCAACTGTCATATTTTGCATTTGTTCAAGAACGTTAATATCTTTTTTTTCCATATTCTTTTTCCCCTTTTTGTAATTTTTTAACCCTATTTATGAAACAACAAAAAGATGCCTTAAGTATATATTTCAATATATTAAAAAATATATTCTGAACAAGATTTTAGGAGATTGTCCTATTGATTAAAAAAATTAATTTTTTCACAAGCATAAGCAAAATATGTTATATTCTTATAACATTCAACGCAAAACTGCCTACTACTTTTATTTAGTTGTAAAAAGATTGTTCTTATAAATTATTCTATTATTGGAAATTTAGATTAGTATTTTAAGATTAGATGAGCTTAAATTATTCCCATATTTTTCTATTTAATTAGATTATATAATAAATAACTTAAATTGTATACCGATTTATATTTCAAAAACATAATTTATAACTATTCTTTTTTTAATTTCTTATATTGAATTAATATTTTCTTATATAATAAAAATTAAGAAAAAAGACTATAAAGTAAATTTAATTCTACTTTATAGTCTTTTATAAATTTATTTAAGTTATTTCTATTAGTTAACTCTATAATTATCTAATTCTCTCATGCAAGATATTGTTATTTCATCTTCTGGATTTAATTCATAAGCTCTTTCTATATAATAAATTGCATCATCAATACTTCCTGTATTTAAATATGCCATACCTAAATTACAAAGTATTTCTGGATCTTCTTTTATTTTAGCTGCTTGCTCTAAAAGCTCAACAGCTCTATCCATATTAAATGAAGATGCTTCACATAATGCTAATTCAACTAATGTATCTACTTGCTTTGGTTTTATAATTAATATTTTTTCAAAATAAAGAATTGCTTTATCCATTTCCCCCATATTTTTATAGGCTATACCTATAATAAATAACAAGTTCCACCAATCTCCGTATTCTTCTTCTAAAGGTAATAATTTATCTAGACCTTCTTCAAACTTACCTTGGAATACAAGCGTATATCCTTCTTCATATTGAACTCTATAATCCATTTTACCTATATTTTCTTGAATTTCTGCTATTATATCTTCATCTAATCCAAGTTTCATCGCTTCTTCCCAAATTACTTTAGCTTTTATATATTGACTTTGATTGTAGTAATGATATCCTAAGTGGTAATAAGCAAGAGCAAAGTTTTCATCCATATTTATTATTTTTTCTAATTTTTCTCCTGCTTCTAATAAGAATGCATTCATCCCTTTAGCATCTCCATCTTTTTGATAAGATGTTGCAACTTCTTGACAAACTATAGCATAGTTATAAAGTCCTTCTATATCATCTGGATATAATGTTATTAATGCTTTAATATAAATTAATGAATCTGTAGGCTCTCCTAATTCAAAATATTTTCTAGACATATATCCAGCATAAGCTCTAACATCAAAATTAACTTTTTTCTCAAGAGCATTTAAGAATTTTTTATATTCATCATTATATCTAAATTCTGGGTCAATACCTAATATATATATCATAGCATCAGCTATAGACATAGAATTTAATCCATCTTGAGCTGTTTTTTCTTTTATTCCTTTTACAAGAACTTCATTTTTTATAGGTACATTTAAACCATCTTTAGGTATTTCATAACCATCTAGATGAAAATCTCCATCTTTTTTAACTGTTATAAATGCAAGTTCTTCAGTTTTTTTAAGTAAATATTTATCTATTTTAAACTTCATCTTCTTCTCCTAACTCTACAGTATAAGTTTTTGATTTATCAAATACTTTATTAGTATTATAATCAAATAATATTATACTTTCTTTTTCTTCTAATTTTGAACTTATATCTTCTTTTAATTTTAAAATATCATATTTAAATGGTTCAAAATGAATATATTTTAAGATATATTTAGTTGGTGTATCAACAAAATCAGGGAAATATGTTTTAAGATTTTCTTCATTGTGAAGGAAATCGTGACATCTACATTTAAAATTGTTTAATTCTATTTTATTAAATATATTTGGTACTGTTGATATTTTTCCTAAAGATAAATAGTCGTATTTTAATATTTCATTAAATAAATCTTTATTTTCATTTATTTTTTCATTATAAAAATCTAATAAAATTTTATAAAGCTGATTTTTACCTTGAGCCATATCAAAATATCCATTATTCTCAAAATAAATAGAAAACTCTTCAAAGAATTTAAATGGACTTTCACTATAATAATTTTTAATTATATATTCTAAAGATAATGGGAAGTTATTAGAATTATAATATTTTTCTAATATATCTTCTATATCTTTTATTTTTAATATTTCATCATATGTAATAAAATCATTAAATAATATTTCATATGGCGCATAATCTTTAAATTTATAACCGTACTGTTTAGCAGAATTTCTCATACCTGTTCCCTTGATCATTTTTAAGAAACCAAGCTGAAGTTGTTCAATCCCTAAATTAAACACATCATTGAAAGACTTTTCAAATCTTTCATATCCTTCATAAGGAAGTCCTGCTATTAAATCTAAATGTTGATGTATGTTTCTAAATGATTTTATTTTTTTAACTACATATGATAATTTTTCAAAATCATCTCTTCTTCCAACTGCATCTAAAGTTTTTTGATTTGTACTTTGAACACCTATTTCAAATTGGAATAATCCTTCTTTACAATTTTTCAAAAAGTCTAGCATATCATCATCTAATAAATGGGCCGTAACTTCAAAATGATACGTTGTATATCCATTATCATTTTCCATTAAGAATTCCATTATTTCTTTTGCAAATTTTTTATTTGCATTAAAAGTTCTATCTATAAATTTAATTTGTGATACTCTTGCATCTATTAAATTTTTTAAATCTCTTTTTACTCTATCAGTACTAAAATATCTAAGACCTTTTATAGCTGAAGATAAACAATACTGGCAGTTAAATGGACACCCTCTAGATGTTTCATAATATACGATTCTATTTTCATATTCTTTTACATCTAAATTTTCATAAGGACTTGGAATTTCATCTAAGTTTTGTAGTAATTCCATTTCTTCATTAACAATAATTTGTCCATCTTTTCTATATACAATGCCTTTAACATCTTCTATATTTTTTTCTCCTAAGAAATGCTCAACTAAACTTCTAAATACTAATTCACCTTCGCCACATAGTATATAATCTAAAAATTCATATTTTTCCATAGCATTTTCACTATCATAGGTAACTTCAGGCCCACCTAAACCTATTTTTATTTCTGGCTTAACTTTTTTTAAGTTTTCGCATAACTTAACTATGTCGTAAATATTCCAAATATATGTGGAAAATAATACAACATCATAATCATGTTTGTATATATCTTTTAAAATATAGTCTAATTGATTGTTAATAGTATATTCTCTAACATCAACTTTAACTAAATCTTTTACACTTTCTCTTAAATATCTTATGGCTAAATTCGTGTGAATGAATTTAGAATTTAACGTAGTCAATAATATTTTCAAATATTTCACTCCCTTTTAAATTTATACTATGTATTTATATGGTTTTTAAGTTAAAATAATATAGTAAGGTAAATGTTTCAAAATTATGCTAAAATCAACAATTTAGAAAGGATGTATTTATTATGGAATCTATCGATCAAGTATCTATAAATGATTTATCAAAAAGGGATTTATTATTATTAATAAAAGCTCTTGAGTTTACTGGGGAGAATACTAAACTTGAAGAATTTATAAATCTAAAAAACAATATAGTAAAAGAATTATGTTTCTTAACTGAAACTACTGAAGAAGAATTTATTAATTATTTAGAAGAAAACTGTTAAGTTTTACGCTCTTCTAAATTTAAAATTATATTCTCCAGATTTTGATTTAACTTTCATATGAAGTATATTGTCTTGTAATTCTTTTGAATTAATTTGTATCTTATTTAAGATAGCATCTGATACAATATCACCTTCATTATATTTAATTAAATTTCTTGGGTCTGAATTTAAATTATAAGTTTTTTTGTTAATTGCATATTTTCTTATTTTTATTATGTAATTAGACATTTGTTCAAGAAAATCTATATTGTCTATATTTAAATTAGCTTCTTCTCCCAATATTGATAATATAGATTTTTTAATGCTCAAAGTTCCTAAATTATTTACACTTCTTTCTTGTATATAAATATCATATAAAACATTTAGTAAATTTTTTATTATTTTAGAATCTTCATATTCATCTATCTTCAAATCTATATAATTATCAATTAATTGTATAGCATTAATTCTAGCCATTTGAAATTTTATCATATTTAGTTTTTCTAACTCAATGGAAAATCCTATGATTTTTTCCTTTAATAATTGTAGTAAATCACCATATTCTATATTTTTATTTTCTAATAAATAATGAATCAATGCATTATAAATTACTGCCCCTAATATATATTCAAATAAATTATCCTCTTTTTTAAAGTATTTTACATATTTTTGTGTTAGGTTTACTACTTCATCTTCAGATTTTTGAATATTTACATTTGCCAGTATCAAAGGTAGTAGAATATTAAGTATATCATCATAAGATGGTCTTGTTCCATAAAAATTATAATATCTTAATTCATCTTTAAGTCTATTGTTATCTATATATACATATCTTTGAATTTTATCATCTACTAAGCATTTAGTATTTATGATGATTAAATATTGTAAGCCCTTATCATTAATATTAAAAGAATTTAGATAAGAATTTCTTATTAAATTTTCTTTCATAAATTAACTCCCTTATAAATCTTTTACTTAGTATTTTTCTCAAAATTACCAACTTGTATTCAATTATGTTTATTTCTATAATTAAATAAAAATAGCAGCTAAAAAGCTGCCATTTCTATTACATTCTTTCAGGTGCATGCATTCCTAATATATTAAGTCCATTTTCAAGAGTTTGTCTAGTTGCAGCAACTAAAGCAAGTCTTGCTTTTCTTAATTCTTCATCTTCCACTAATATTGGATTATCATGATAGAATTTATTGAATGCTTGAGCTAAATCTAGTACAAATCTAGTTACTATATGTGGCTCATTTCTTCTCATTGCTGAAACTATTGATTTATTAAATGATCCTATAACTTTTAGTACCTCTGCAGCATCACCATCTGATAATAATTCATAATTTATATCTGTAGATACTTCTTCATTAGCTTTTCTTAAAACTGCACAACATCTAGCATGAGTATATTGAACATAAGGTCCTGTTTCTCCTTCAAAACTTAAAGTTCTTTCCCATGAGAATGTGTAGTCTTTTATTCTACTATTTGATAATTCTTGGAATACTACTGCTCCAACACCAACTTGTTTAGCTATTTCATCTACATTTTTAGCATTTGGGTTTTTAGAAAGAACAGTTTCTCTTGTTTTTTCTATGGCTTGTTTTAAAACATCCTCTAAGAATACTACTCTACCTTTTCTAGTAGACATAGTTCCTTCTTCTAGGGCAACCATTCCAAATGGAACGTGAATTAAGTCTTTTGCCCATTCAAATCCCATAAGTTCTAATACTTTAAATAATTGTTGGAAATGTAGAGACTGTTGAGAACCAACTACATATATACATTTTTCGAAATCATAAGTATTTTTTCTGTATATTGCAGCAGCTAAATCTCTAGTCATATATAATGTTGAACCATCATTTTTAGTTATTAATGCTGGTGGCATATTATATTCTTCTAAGTCAACAACATTTGTTCCTTGAGATTGTTTTAATAATCCTTTTTCTTTTATTTTTTCTATAACAACATCCATTTTGTCAGAGTAGAAAGATTCTCCTGCATAAGAATCAAATTCTATATCAAGTAAATCATAAACTCTAGCAAATTCTTTTAAACTTTCATCTCTGAACCATTGCCATAGTGCTTTAGCTTCTTCATCACCATTTTCTAATTTAGTAAACCAAGCTCTAGCTTCATCTTCCATTTCAGGTTTTTTTTCAGCTTCTTCGTGGAATTGTATGTATAGTTTTAATAACTCTGGTATTGGATTAGCTTCTACAGCTTCTTTATTACCCCAAAGTTTGAAAGCAACTATAAGTTTACCAAATTGAGTTCCATAATCACCTAAGTGATTTACTCTAACTACATTGTATCCTTGAGAATCATATATTTTATATAAAGCATTACCTATAACAGTAGTTCTTATATGTCCTATATGGAAAGGTTTAGCTATATTAGGAGATGAGAAATCTATTACTACAGCTTTATCTTGTCCTAAATCGCTATGTCCGTAATTTTCTTTTTTAGTTAAAACATCTTTTATTACACTTTCAGCTAATTGTGATTTATTTACAAAGAAGTTTACATATCCACCAAGTGGTATAACTTTTGATATTTCACCTTTAGCTTCTATTGATTCTGCTAAATCTGCAGCTATCATATTAGGAGATTTTCTAAATACTTTAGCTAATTTAAAGCATGGAAAAGCATAATCCCCCATTTCTTTATTTGGTGGCACTTCTATTAGTGCTATTATTTCTTCTAATGTTAGTTCTTCTATTTTTTCTTTAAGACAGTTAGCAATTGCTACTTTAAAATCTTGCATTATTTTCTCCTCTCTATATCATTATTCTTCTATGTTAAATTAAATTTTACTTTTTTTCAAGTTATTCCTATTGTTATAGGTCCAAATATATATTATAACTCTTTTTCACTAAAAACTTCTATATTATTTTCAATAAATAAAGCTGCTGTTACTCCAATTCCTGGAATCTTGTTTTTATTAAAAGTTCCATCATAAATTTGATTACATCCACATGATGGGCTACCTTCTTTTAGAAGTGCTTTTTTGCAATTAAATAGCTTAGCAATTTTTAAACTTTCTTTAGCTCCCTCAATAAAGTTTTTTGTTACATCTTTATTTTCACAGCTAATTACTTTACTATTTCCTTTTAGTACTTCTTGTCCACCTATATTATTTATTTCTGATGGCTTTCTTGGTGTAGTTAATCCTCCCAGTTGTTCAGGGCAGATAATAACATATTTTTTGTCTTTTAAAAATTCTTTGACTTTATTATTATCATTATTCCCTCCATCATATTTACAATTCACTCCAACTAAGCACGCAGATACTATTAACAATTTCCCCATCTCCTTAAATAATTATCTTATTTCAACAATAGTTACTCCCATTCCACCTTCGCCATATTGACCAGGTCTTTGTGATTTAACATGTTTATTTTTCTTAAGTACATCTTGAAGTCCTTTTTTAAGCACTCCTGTACCAACTCCGTGTATTATTGTAACCGTCTCTAAACCTGCCACACAAGCATCATCTAAGTATTTATCTACTTCTATTATAGCTTCTTCTAAATTCATTCCTCTTAAGTCAACTTCACTTTTTACACTTCCTGATTTAGCGCTTATTATTTTTCTTGTAGATTTAGTTACTGTAGATTTCTTTTCTTTTGGTGCAATTTGTAATGCTTTAAATGGAAGAGTCATTTTCATTATTCCCATTTGAACCACAGCTTCTTTTTTCTTTTTGTCAACTGACACTACACTACCATCTTGATTTAGGGTAATAACTTTTACTTCATCTCCTGGTTTTAAGTCCTTAATTTCTTTATTTGAAACTTTAGGAACTATCATACTTTTTACTGATGGTTGAAGATTACCCATAGAGTCAGCTAATTCTTTTCTTAAAGCTTCTATTTTCTTATTTTTTTCCTTAGAAGCCATTTCCATCTCCATGCTTCTAAGTTCTTTTAAGATATTGTCTGCTTCATCTTTAGCTTGTCTTGTTATACTAAAGGCTTCACTTCTTGCTTTTTCCATCAATTTTTCTCTAGAATTATTCAATTTTTCTAGTTTTCTATCATATTCTGTTTTAATATATTCTATTTCTTTTTTAAGTTGTTCAGCTTCAGCTCTTTCTAGCTCAGCTTTTATTCTATTTTTTTCAACATTTTGAAGAACATCTTCCAGTTCTATATTATCTGTATTTATAAATTCTTTTGCTCTATCAATTATATAATCTTTAAGTCCTAATTTTCTTGATATTTCAAAGGCATTTGATTTTCCTGGAACTCCAATTAATAATTTATAAGTTGGACTTAATGTATTTACATCAAACTCAACTGCTGCGTTTTCTACCCTTGGCTTTGTAAGAGCATAATTTTTAAGTTCACTGTAGTGAGTAGTTGCTATACATTTTGCGCCTGCCATATTTACATCTTCTAATATGGCTATAGCAAGAGCTGCTCCTTCTACTGGGTCTGTCCCTGCACCAAGCTCATCAAATATTACTAAGGAATCTGATGTTACTTCCTTTAATATTCCTACTATTTTAGTCATATGAGATGAGAATGTAGATAAACTTTGTTCTATACTTTGTTCATCACCAATATCTGCAAATACATTATCATAAACACACATGCTACTTCCGTAATCTGCAGGTATATGAAGTCCACTTTGAGTCATAAGGGCAAATAATCCTACAGTTTTTATAGTAACTGTTTTACCACCAGTATTTGGTCCTGTTATAACTAAAGTATCAAAGTCTTCTCCTAAATAAATATTATTTGGTACAACCTTATTCACATCTAATAGTGGATGACGTCCATTTTTAATATTTATATGTTTTTCTTCATTTAATATAGGCTCTATAGCTTTCATAGCCAATGATAATTTTCCTTTTGCAAAAGCAAAGTCCAATTTCCCAAGTATTACTTGGTTTGATAAAATATCTGATGCTACTTCTCCTACTATTTTTGTAAGCTCTGATAAAATTCTTTCAATTTCTTCTTGTTCATCTAGTTTCAATTTTCTAAGCTCATTATTCATTTCAACTATACTCATAGGTTCAATAAATAATGTTGCCCCAGATGAAGATTGATCGTGAATTATACCTGAAACTTGAGATCTATATTCTGCTTTTACTGGTACAACAAATCTATCTCCCCTTACTGATATAATTGCATCTTGTAAGTATTTTTGATAAGTAGTAGATGAAATTATAGAATTTAATTTAGCTCTAATAGCCTGATTTTTTTGTAATATACCTCTTCTTATACTTCTTAAAGTTGGAGAGGCACTATCTGCAATTTCCACTTCACTAACTATTGCATTATCTATTTCTTCTTCAATTTCTCTATATACATATAAAGCATTTGATAATGATTGTATTCTTGGATAATTAAAGTCTTCTTCATCTCCTGGAGATAAACTTCTTTTTAAGTTTCTCGCAGCTCTTAAACTTCCACTAATTTTTAATAAACTTCCTGGATCTAAGACTGCACCGATTTCTGCTCTCTTTACACTATCAGATACATCTTGTATGCCACCTAAATTTACGTGACCTCTTTTTACAAGTATTGATTGAGCTTCACTTGTTTCTTCTAACATATCTTTAACTTCTTCGTAATTTGGTGAAGGAGTTAATTCTTCAATATATTTTAACCCTAGTGAAGATGAGGCTTTTATTGATAATAAATCAATAATTTTATTGTATTCTAAGACTTTTAATGATTTTTTGTCCATATTTCCTCCTCTTTTAATTAACGTTTTATGTAAATTTATTATATTATTTCTTTTGTTTAGTTATTTTTTTACAAAAATGTATTATACTACTTATATGCTAAATAATATTATACATTAGCACATTATATTTTAACATATAATGTAGTTTTTATTTAGTCTATCTAAGTTATTTAAATTATTAACTTAAATTTTAATTTTAATCGACTGAAAAGAAAGGGAATTTATTATGACAACTGTATTAAATAATTTAAATCCATCATTAGTATTTAAATATTTTGAAGAAATATCCCAAATACCTAGAGGTTCTTATAATGAAGAGCAAATCAGTAATTACTTATATAATTTTGCAAAAAATTTAAATTTAGAAGTAATTCAAGATGAACATCTTAATATAATAATTAAAAAGCCTGCTACTGCAGGATATGAAAATTGTCCTGGTGTAATACTACAAGGTCATATGGATATGGTTTGTGAAAAAAATAAAGATGTAAAACATGATTTTGAAAAAGATCCTATCAAACTTAAAATAGTAGATGATATGATTTATGCAGATGGTACTACTTTAGGTGCTGACAATGGTATAGCTGTAGCTATGAGTTTAGCCATACTTGCTTCAAATGATGTATCTCATCCATCTTTAGAAGTATTAATAACTTCTAACGAAGAATCTGGTATGACTGGTGCCACTGGATTAGATGGAGGTCTATTAAATGGTAAATATATTATAAATTTAGATTCTGAAGAAGAAGGTTATTTATTAGTAAGTTGCGCTGGAGGAAACAGATCTTATGTTACCCTACCACTTACATATAAACCTATAGATGAAAATAAAGAAGTTCTTTTAATTGAATTGAAAGGATTACTTGGTGGACATTCAGGTGCTGATATAATCAAACAAAGAGCAAATTCAAATGTAACAATGGGGAGAATATTAAATTTACTTGATGTTGATTATGATTTAGTTGAAATTAACGGAGGATCTAAAAACAATGCCATACCTCGTGAATGTGAAGCTAAAATAGCAATTGATAAAAATCAAGTTGATACATTAAAAAATAATATATCTGAAATAGAAAAAATATTAAAACATGAATTTAAAAGCACAGATTCTGGCCTTGAAATCATAGTTAAAGAAGCTACTGCTGATAAAGTGCTTAATGATGACTGTAAAACAAAAGCTATATTATTACTTAATTTAATGCCAAATGGAATACAATCAATGAGTATGGATATAGAAGGGCTAGTAGAAAGTTCAACTAATTTAGGCGTAGTTAAAACTACAGAAGGCAAAATATCTTTTGAAAGTGCTGTTAGAAGTTCTGTAGCAACTTTAAGAGAAAATATAAATAATAAAATGAAATTACTTGCAGATAGTGTTGGTGCTAATTTTGAAAGTACTGATGGATATCCTGCTTGGGAATATGCAAAAGATTCTAAGTTAGAACAATTATGCGTTGATGTTTATGAAAAATTAACTGGTAAAAAACCTGTTATAACTGCTATACATGCAGGTCTTGAATGTGGTTTATTACTTGATAAAATGCCTGGTTGCGAGGCGATTTCCATGGGACCAGATATGTTTGAAGTTCATACTCCAAACGAACATTTAAGCATATCTTCTGTTAAAAATGTTTATGAATACTTATTAGAAGTATTAAAAGCAATGAATTAATATAAAAAATTCACTTCATTAATTTTGTCAACGACTTTATTTGTTACTCAAGTTAATAAGTTGAAAAGTAAAAAGTACTAAGGGAATTCTTACTCCTTTAGTACTTTTCTTAATTTAATAGTTTTCTATTCTACACCTTTGTAGAAATGTCCTGTAGTTAAACCTTCATCATCTAACTTATTGTATAATTTACTTGATTTACTTCCTAATCTAAAGTTATTTTTCATAACTTCTTCATAAGCTTCTAAAACTTCTTTTACTTCACCACTATTTTCTCCAGTAAAGTCTAATCTAAATATATTAACTCCTGAGTTAGATAATTCTTCTAAACTATCTAATATGCATAATGGCTTTGAATTGTAAATAGTTGTTCTACAGAATATATCTTGAGACAATCTATATTCTTCCCCTTTGAAATCTCTTAGGGCATATCTAGATTCCTTACAAATACCACATCTCTTATCTTTTTTACATTCTCTAACTACCACACCCATTGGGCAATATTCTGTAATCATCATTGGAGTATATCCATAAACGACACTCTCAATATCAACATCAGTATAAGATAATGTTTCTTTAATCTCACTCATATTTAATTCTTGAGATATACAAACAGAATCTGCACCTTCTTCTTTAAAGTAATTTATTGTTTCACTATTAAAAGCATTTAAGTAATAATCTACATGATATTTTTTATTTTCAAAATATCTTATTGAACCAAGAGTACCTATTTGTATATCTTCTTGATTTAGATTTTTTACTTTTTCCAATCTTTTGTATTCTTTATTTCTTATAATTCTTGGTGCTGAATATACTAATTTTTTATTTGATGCTTTAGCAAGTCTTAAAGCTTCTTCTAAAGTTGATAAAGTTTCATAATAAATCATATCTACATCAAAGTTTAAAACTTCTTGTAATTGTTCTATATTCCTAACTTTAACTCTAATTTTAGTATCCTTATTTCTATCTACTTTTTGTGGATTATATACAACTTTTTCATTTTTATATTTTCTATTTTTAACTGGGATTCTTTCTTCATTTAGTATATCAATACATTCTCTTCTCATTTGATTTAATACACTTATTGGTAAACTAACTCCATCTTCTAAATCAATTTCTAGATTTCTCATTGTGTAAGGAGTATTTCCTAATTTTCTAAGTTGAGTATCAATTTTTTCTTTGCTCATAGGAACTTTTAAAGCTTTTTCTACTATAAAATCACCTGTTACACTTGCTTCATTTCCATTTAAATCAGTAAGTGTTATAACTGGATTTTCATTTAATTTTATTATAACTTTGCCATCTATAAAACTTTTTGCCAGCTCTTTATCTTGTTTAAAAGTTACTTGAACTTTATCTATTAACTTAGTATCAGAAGTCTTAAATACCATTTGGTTTCTTCTTGCTTCGCCTATAAAATCTATTTCTATAGTTTCGCCTCTGTAACCAATATCAGTAATTTCCTTACCCTTTATTATTCTTCCTATTACTCCACCACCTAAGTTGATTCCATCACCTTTTTTCAGATTTTCTTCTAAGGCAATTTTTAATCTCTTAGCTTTTTTGTTATAATCCACTACTCTACCTATATATAAACCTTGGTTATTTGGAACTTGTGCATTCATTACCTCTTTTCCTACTTCACCAAGTAAAAGTCCTTTTGTAAATTTTCTATTAAATATTGTATATAAATCAGCCATTATATCATGAGAAACATTAACTCTTTTAGTTCTTAAATATTCATCTATAGTTTCTCTATAACTTCCTATAACTGTTGCCACATATTCTGGTTTTTTCATTCTTCCTTCAATTTTAAGAGAATGAACTCCAGCATCAATGATTTGATTTATTTCTTCTATGGCATTTAAATCTCTTGTACTTAATAAATAGTCACCATTAGATTCAACTTCTTCTCCAGTATAAATGTCAATCATAGTATATCTTTGTCTACATGGTTGAGCACATCTTCCTCTATTTCCAGACCTGTTCCCTATCATACTACTCATTAAACATTGTCCTGAATAGCATACACATAAAGCACCATGAACAAAAACTTCTATGTCTACATTTGTATTATCACAAATATATTTAATTTCATCTATGTTTAATTCTCTAGCTAAAACTACCCTATCAAATCCTTTACTTTCTAGATAATTCACATCATCTAGAGAGTGAGCTACCATTTGTGTACTTGCATGTAATTCAAAATCTGGTAGAAGTTTTTTTATTGTCATAGCAGCCCCTATATCTTGTAATATTAGGGCATCTATATTTATATCATATAAGAATTTTACATATTCAATAAATCCTTCTAATTCATTTTGTTTTATAAGAGTATTTGTTGTTACAAAAACTCTTACACCTCTAATGTGTGCATATTTAACTGCTTCTTTTAACTCATCTTTATCAAAGTTGTTGGCAGATGCCCTTGCACTAAATTCTTTTCCACCAAGATAAACTGCATTTGCTCCATTTTGTACTGCAGCTTTTAATGATTCAAAAGAACCAACAGGAGCTAATAATTCCACGTCTTTCATAATTTACCTCCACTCTTATGTCAAAGGGGTGTTTCAAAAGTATATGCCTTTGAAACACCCCCAAATCTTATAGAGCACCTTCTCTATTTTTTAACTTACTTTCTAATTCTGAACATTTAAGTTGTAATGAATATGTTTTATTTTGCCATTGTGATGACATTGTTTCTGCTGATTCAGCTCTTTTATTAGCATCTTGTGCTTCATTTTTTAAACTTTCTATTTCAACTTTATATTTTTCTAATTCTGCTTTCATTTCTTCATTAGATTTGTTCAGATTTTCTATTATATCATTTTGTTCTTTTGATTTTCTTTCAAGTTCTTCAATTCTATAATCTTTTTCTATTGTTTCCAGTTCTTTTTGCTCTAATTTCTTAGCTATTTGACCTTCTTGTTCAATACTTTCTTCACTTGGTATACTCATATTTTCTTTTAATTTAGCAATCTCATTGTGCAAATCTTCATTTTCATGAGCACAATCAAATAACTCGTCAGCAATATTTAAACATGCAACTATTGTTGTAGTTAATGAACTTAATTTAGGATTACCTTCTCTAATTTTATTCATTTCTTCATCTACATATCTTGCTACACTTTTCATTTGCTCTGGATTTTTTCCGACAATATTATATTCAGAACCTAGAATCCTCACAACTACTTTATTCATCTCACTAATCCCCCTATCAAAGATGAGTTAGTTTGATCTTAATTTTGCATCTAACTTTTCTTCTAACTCTCTTATTATATTATGGTGTACTTTATTAACATCATCGTCTGTAAGAGTTTTATCTTTACTTCTGTAAGTTATTGAGTACGCAATTGATTTGTATCCTTCAGCTATTTGAGAACCTTTATAAACGTCAAATAACTTATAACTTTCTACTAAATCTTCTCCATTAGCTTTTATTATATCTTCTATTTGTTTAACTATAACTTCATCTTTAACTAATAAAGCTATATCTCTAGAAGTTGCTGGATATTTTGGTAATGGATTGTATATTATTGTTCTATCTGAATTATCAAATATTAAATCTAAATCTAGTTCAGCAAGATATACTCTTTGTCCTAAGTTGTAGTTGTCAACTACTTCCGGATGAACTTCACCAAAAGTACCAATATATATATCATTATATATTATTGTAGCACATCTTCCTGGGTGGAAAGTAGTGTTATTAGTTTCTGGTATTATTTCATAGTTATCAAATCCTACTGATTCTAATATAGATTCTAATGCACCTTTTAATGCAAAGAAGTCTACATCTTTACCATACATACCAACGCATAAATGATTAGTTTCTATTGGTAAATCTTCTTGTGGTGTAAATGTATGACCACATTCAAATGCTAATGCACTTTCAACTTTACGAGATATATTTGTATATAAAACATTTAACATACTTGGCATCATTGTAGTTCTCATTACTGATGTATCTTCTCCAAGTGGGTTTAATAGAGTTATATAATCTCTTTTCTTATCATCTGCTGGTAATTTTATTTTGTCTAATGATTTTGGACTTACAAATGAATAAGTTAATATTTCATATAGACCTATACTAGTAGCTCTATTTTTTATTGTATCCATGAATTTTTGCTTTGGCGTTTTAACACCAGCTGTAGTATTTCCTTCTAATTGCTCAGATGGTATATTTTCAAATCCATATATTCTAGCTATTTCTTCATATATATCTGCTTCTTGTTCTATATCTAATCTGAATGATGGCACTTCTATTAATACTTCAGTTTCAGATTTTAAATCACATTTAAATTCTAAGTCTTCTAATATTTTAACAAATCCATCTAATGATAAATCTATTCCTATATTTTTGATTATTCTTGATGGATTAACAGTTAAAGTTTGAACTTCTTGTTTTACTGGATAATCTTCAATAGTTCCCCTTAAAACTCTACCTGCTCCTAACATTTCAACTAATTGACAAGCTCTTTCAAGCCCTGTTATAGAAAGTTCTGTACAGATACCTTTTTCATATCTTCCTGATGCTTCAGTTCTAAGACCTAATTTTTTAGAAGTAGCTCTTATATTATCTGCATTAAATGCTGCACCTTCAAATAAAACTGCTGTAGTATCGTCTTTTATTCCTGAGTTTAATCCACCCATAACACCTGCTATAGCAACTGGTTTTTCTCCATCAGTTATAACAAGCATATCTTTATCTAAAGTTCTTTCAACTTCATCTAATGTAGTGAATTTTTCTCCTTCTTGTGCATTTCTTACAACTATTTTTCCTGTTGTAAGTTCATTTAAATCAAATGCATGTAGTGGTTGACCTTGTTCTAACATTACAAAATTTGTTATATCAACTATGTTATTTATTGGTCTAACACCAGCTTCCATAAGTCTTCTTTGCATCCAGTATGGTGATGGAGCTATTTTTACGTCTTTAACTATTCTAGCACTATATCTTGGACAAAGTTCAGGATTTTCAACTTTTACTTCAAAATCTATATCTTCATCACATGCTTTTACTTCTATTTCAGGGTAGTTTAATTTTTCTCCTATAGTAACTGCTGCTTCTCTAGCTATACCTATCATTGATCTACAATCAGGTCTATTTGCAGTTAACTCAAAATCTATTATTGCATCATTTATTAAAAGGAATTCTTTTATATCTTGACCAATTACTATGTTTTCCATATCATTTAAGATATATATTCCACCTTTACTTCTTTCATTTACAAAGTGTTCATCTATACCTAATTCTTCAGCACCACATAACATTCCATGAGATGCCTCTCCTCTTAATTTACCTTTTTTAATTTTTATTCCACCAGGTAATGTAGAGTTAACTTTAGCTACTGGTACTATGTCTCCTTCTAAAACATTTTTAGCTCCAGTACATATTTGAACTAATTCTTCTTCTCCTATGTTAACTTGGCAAACTACTAATTTATCAGCATTTGGATGTTGTGTGATTTTTTCTATTTTACCTACAACAACATTGCTTATTTCTTTGCCTAAAAATTCTACAGTTTCAACTTTAGTTCCAGTCATAGTCATTTTATCAGCAAATTCAACTGTATCCATATCTATATTAACGTAATCTCTAATCCATTTTACAGGTACTAACATTTTTTATTCCTCCTTCTATTAGAATTGATCTAAAAATCTCATATCATTTTCAACTAATAATCTTATATCATCTATTTCGTATTTAAGCATTGCAAGTCTCTCAACACCCATACCGAAAGCAAATCCACTATAAACTTCTGGGTCTATTCCACAGTTTCTAAGAACGTTCGGATGAACCATACCTGAACCAAGTATTTCTATCCAACCTTCACCTTTACACATTGGACATCCTTCTCCACCACATTTGAAACAAGTAACATCTATCTCAGCACTAGGCTCTGTGAATGGGAAGTTATGTGGTCTAAATTTAGTTTTAGTATTTTCTCCGAATAACTTTTTGACGAATAATTCTAATGTTCCTTTGAATTGAGCCATTGTTATATCTTTTCCAACAACTAATCCTTCTATTTGGTGGAACATTGGTGAATGTGTTGCATCTAGTGAGTCATTTCTAAAACATCTACCTGGAGATATTATTTTTATAGGTAACTCTTGGCTTCTCATTGTTCTAACTTGAACTGGAGATGTCTGAGTTCTAAGTAATAATTCATTATTGAAGTAGAAAGTATCTGACATATCTCTTGATGGATGGTTCTTTGGAGCATTTAATGCATCGAAGTTATTTTCTACTGTTTCAACTTCTGGACCTTCAGCAACAGAAAATCCTATTCCCATAAATATTTCAGTTACTTCATCTATTATTTGAGTTATTGGATGTTTTTTTCCAACTTTGAAAGTTTTTCCTGGCATAGTAACATCTATTACTTCGCTAGCAAGTTTCTTTTCTAACTCTATTTTCTTTATTTCTTCTTTTTTATTGTTTATTTCTGTTTCTATAGCTTCTCTTACTTCATTAGCTATTTTACCCATTTCCGGTCTTTCTTCAGCTGATAATTTACCCATACCTTTTAATATGGCAGTAAGTTCACCTTTTTTACCAGAGTATTTAACTCTTAAGCTGTCTACCTCTTCCATTGTAGAAGATTGTTTTATTTCGCTTAAAGCTCTTTCTTTTAAGCTTATTAATTGTTCTTTCACTTTTTTTCACCCTTTCATATATTTTTAGCAATAAAAAAATTCACTTCGTTCATGTCGTCAACGACCTTGAAAATCAGGTCTGTTACTCCATTAATCAGTTGGAAATTACATTTTATCAACATATCAGATAAAATATAATTTCCTAGAAATAAAAAAAGTCCTTCATCCCATCTAGGGACGAAAGACTGTTATTCGCGGTACCACCCTAGTAGTTTAAAAATATAAAATATTAATAAACCACTCAACTAAACTTAACGCGCTCAACGTTAAAGCCTACTGATTTCTGTTCAGCTTTAATGCTCCAGAGGGAACTTCTTATAATTATTTAGTAAATACTCTCAGCAAATGTATTTTTCTCTTGCCTAAATTAAATTATAATACTTTTCTCTATCATCGCTTTTATATATATAGTTTTTGTACAATTATAACATAGATAATTTACTCATTCAACATCTTAACTTAAATATTTTTTTATTTCATACATTAATATAGCACTTGATATTGCTGCATTTAAAGATTCAGCATTACCGTATATAGGTATTTTAACTAATATATCAGACTCATCTATTAACTCATCATTTACTCCATTAGCTTCATTTCCTATTACTAAGGCAACTTTTTTACCATAATCTGTTTCATGATAGTAGTTGTCTGTATTTAGATAACTTGATACTATATTAAAATCTTTTGATTTTAATTCTCTTAAACATTCTTCTTGAGTACAATGTATGATATTCATATCAAAAATTGAACCCATTGTTGATCTAATTACTTTAGGATTATATATATCAACACATCCTTTTAGTGCAATTATTGCATCTACACCTGCTGCATCAGCAGTTCTTATTATAGTTCCCATGTTTCCTGGATCTTGAATTCTATCTAATATTAAAACAAATTTATCTTCGTTTTTTATATTATGTTCAATTTTTTTCTCTTTAAACCTTACAACACCTAAAATTCCTTGAGTATTTTCAGTATCTATTAATTCATTAAATATTTTATTTGTTGTTTTAAATATTTTTATATTTTTTTCTTCTAATACCTTTAAGAAATTTTTATGCTCTTCTTTATTTTCAAAAGTTTCATTTATAAATACATAATCTAAGTCTGCATTACATTCTATAGCTAAAGTTAGTATTCTATATCCTTCTATTATAAACTTAGATTCTTTTTGTCTGTTTTTACTTTTTAATAATGATTTAGTATATTTAACTCTTTCATTATCTTTACTGCTTATATTTATAGTCATTTTCATATACTCCTACCTTGAATTTTTTTCTTTAGTAATAATAGTACTTATATTGCTATTTTTACCTATGACTACTAATATGCTTTTTTCTTGTAATTGTTCTTGTGGTGAAGGTATTACATTTATTTTATCTCCACTTTTAACAGCTAAAATTGTAATTTCATATTTAGCTCTTAAATCTAACTCTATTAATGTTTTACCTACCCATTTGTTTGGTGTTACTATCTCCATTATAGAATACTCTGGATCTAATTCTATATGATCTAGTATATTGTCTGATACTAAATTATGAGCAACTCTTATTCCCATATCTCTTTCTGGAAATACAACTCTATCAGCACCTATTTTATATAAAACTTTTGCTTGAAGTTCATCCTTAGCTTTGCAGACAACTTGCTCTACACCCATTTCTTTTGCAATAAGTGTTGCCATTATAGATGCCCTTATATCAGAACCTATTGCTATTATTGCCACATCAAAATTCCCTAGTCCTAAAGATCTCAGTGCATACTCATCTGTAACATCAACTGCTGCTACATGAGTAACTTTATCTGATAAATTTTGAATTAATTCTTCACTTTTATCTATAGCCATTACTTGATGACCTAATAAACTCATAGTTGTGGCAAGAGATGAACCAAATCTTCCGCATCCTATAACTATATATTGTTTCATAAATTTCATCCTTTCAAAGTATATAACGATTATCCAACTATTATTTTACCTTCTGGATATCTTATTTTTGGTTTTATTTTTGAATTTTTAGATAATAATGCTACAAATATAGTAAGAGAACCTACCCTTCCTAAGAACATTAATATCATTATTATTATTTTTCCTGCACTTGTTAATTCAGGAGTACCACCTATACTAAGTCCTACTGTAGCAAATGCTGATACTACTTCAAATGTGGATTCAAGTAGTGTAAATCCTGGATTTACAATGCTTAATATTAATATCCCAAATAATACAGTGAACACCCCTATAAAAAAGAGTCCTAAAGATTTTTTTACTGTTGAATCACTTATTCTTCTTTGGTAAACTTCAATATCTCCTTTTTCAAAAATAAATGCTTTTACTGTTAAAAATAATGTTGCTATGGTAGTAGTTTTAATACCTCCACCTGTTGATGCTGGAGATGCACCTATTAACATTAAAATTACCATAAAGAATAAGGTACTTTCACTTAATAAAGTTAAATCTATTGTATTATATCCTGCTGTCCTAAGTGTTACTGATTGGAATATTGAGGATAAAACTTTTTCTTTCATATTAAGATTACCTAAGGTACCTTTATTATTAAATTCGTTTATAAATATAAAGAATATACCTATGGCAATAAGTATACCTGTTGTGTTGATAACTATTTTAGAATGTATATTTAGTTTTGAATATTTTCTATTATTTATTACATCAAGCAAAACAGGGAATCCTATTCCTCCCAATATTATTAATCCACAAATAACAAAATTTATCAATGAATTATCTACAAAAGATGTTAATGAAGAAAACTTACCTGCTATTGGCCCCATCAAATCAAATCCTGCATTACAAAATGCTGAAATTGAATGGAATATACTATACCAAACACCTCTAAAAAATCCTAATACTGGTATATATACTATAGAAAGTAATAAAGCCCCTATAGCTTCTATTGAAAATGTCATTAAAATTATGTACCTAGTAAGTTTTACAAGACCAGATAAATCACCTTGATTTAAAGATTCTTGTATTAATAATCTTTCTCTTAAATTTATTTTCTTACGTGTTAATAATGAGAACATTGTTGCAATTGTCATAAATCCTAAACCGCCAATTTGTATCAATGTTATAATAATAAATTGACCAAATTCACTCCAATATGTTCCCGTATCTACAACAACTAGTCCTGTAACACATACTGCAGAAGTAGCTGTAAATATAGAATTTAAAAGTCCTATACTTTCACCATTTTTAGTGGCTATGGGTAAATTTAACATAAGTCCACCAAGTAGTATTACTAATCCAAATCCTATCACCATAACTCGTGCTGGCTCCATATGATTAAGCATGAAAAGTAATTTTTTTAATCTGGTTTTCAATTTTGTCTACCCCTCCTTTTGTTAAGTAAATTTTTTAGATATCAAATATTATAAAATAATTATTCTTTAATAACAATATCATAGTATATCAATATTTATAATATATCAATTCTCTTGTATCATTATTTATTATTCTTGTTATTTTTTCATCTATGCAAAAAAGCATCTATTAATAACTACTGTTATTTATAGATGCTTTAATATTCAAACTTATAAGAAATTATTAAGCTAATTGAGCTTTAGCAACTTCTACTAATTTAGCAAATCCTTGTGGATCTTGTATAGCCATTTCAGATAACATTTTTCTGTTAACTTCTATACCTGCTAATTTTAATCCGTTCATTAATCTTGAGTAAGATATTCCGTTCATTCTAGCAGCTGCGTTTATTCTTTGTATCCAAAGTTTTCTGAAATCTCTTTTCTTTAATTTTCTACCTATATAAGCATTTTTTAATGCTTTCATTACGAAGTTGTTAGCTGGTCTGTATAATTTGCTTCTTGATCCTCTGAATCCTTTTGCAAGTTTTAAAACCTTTTTATGCTTTTTACGAGCGTTCATTGCTTTTTTTACTCTTGCCATGTTCATGACCTCCTTTATTCTTGTCGTTGTTTATAAATTTTATCGTTATTTTCTTAATTTAAATTATTATCAGTTCTTAGTATGGTAATAATTGTGCTATTCTTCTAGCATCACCTTCACTAACTACAGCAGATTGTCTTAAGTTCATTTTAGTTTTTGGTGATTTTTTTGTTAATATATGACTTTTGAAAGCTTTAGCTCTCTTTAATTTACCACTTCCAGTTTTTTTGAATCTTTTAGCAGCTCCTCTATGAGTTTTCATTTTTGGCATGATAAGTTCCTCCTCTCAGTTAATCATCTATTTTTTTGGATCTATAATTACAACCATGTTATTACCCTCAAATGCTGGGGCTTTTGTTGGTTCTCCAAACTCTTTAACTATATCAATAAATTTAATCATAACTTCTTTACCGATATCTTTATGTCCTAGTTCTCTTCCTCTGAAACGAAGCTCAACTTTTACTTTATCTCCTTTTTTAAGGAATTTAATAGCATTATTAGCTTTTGTATTTAAATCATTAGATTCAATACCTGGTCTAAGTCTTATTTCTTTAACTGTTACAGTTTTTTGATTTTTTCTAGCTTCTTTTTCTTTTCTAGATTGTTCGTACTTATATTTACCGTAATCCATTATTTTGCAAACAGGTGGCTTAGCATTTGGTGATATTTTCACTAAATCTAAGTTTTTGCTATTTGCTATAGCTTGAGCTTCCCTAGAAGACATTATCCCTAGTTGTTCTCCTGTTTCAGAAATAATTCTTAATTCCTTATCTCTTATTTGATCATTGATTGATAATTCTTTGCTAATTGTAGGACACCTCCAAATTATATTTATATAAAAACAAAAGCGAATGATATAATATCATCCGCTATATAAGTCAAAATTGCAATCAGTTAGTGTTTATACACTATAACTAAACTTATATTAACCTTACTAACCCTTGGCGTAAGGCGAGAAACGGACTTCTTCTTGTTTTCTTATTAATTCATCTTATATTGTAGCTATAATCACTACTCCATATAATATACGCTTTTTTAATCTGTTTGTCAACTATTTTTTATAAATCTTTTTTATATTTTTAAATTATAGTCTTTTTACATTTTTATACTATAATATTACAATTAATTTTTTTATTATTTTAAACAGTTATTTTTTAATTTTCATAATAAATTTTTACAAATTTGGAAAATATAAAAATAAGTAATAAATCTATCCCCAGAGGTGATTTACAATGAATATTATAAATAATTTTTTAAAAAAAATCAATAATCCAGTTCCTGTATTTGCACAAACAAAACTGGAAAAAGAAAATTGCTGTGAAGATCATAATAGTAGTAAATCAAAAACTACTTTTAAAGATGTAGCTGGCCTAGATGAAGTTAAGGAAGAGCTATTTGAAGTAGTTGATTTTATGAAATCCCCAGAAAAATATATAAAAATGGGCGCTAAAATTCCAAAAGGAATTTTATTTTATGGACCTCCTGGCACAGGAAAAACATTACTAGCTTCTGCCGTTGCAGGAGAAACAGATTCTTCTTTTTTTAATGTAACTGGTTCTGAATTTGTAGAAAAATATGTTGGTGTAGGCGCTAAAAGAGTTCGTACTCTTTTCGAAAAAGCTAGAAAAGAAGCTCCTAGTATTATATTTATTGATGAAATTGATGCTATTGGCGCTAGAAGACATTCCGAAAGTAACAATGAAAAAGATCAAACGCTTAATCAACTATTAGTTGAAATGGATGGCTTCAATAAAGATGATAATATCATAATCGTTGGTGCAACAAATCGATTAGACTTGCTAGATGAAGCTTTACTTAGACCAGGTCGCTTTGATAGACATATTCGTATAAATTCACCTAACTATAATAGCCGATATGAAATCTTAAAAGTCCATACACAAAATAAACCGTTACATAAAGATGTGGATTTAAAGTTATTAGCTCGTAAAACTCATGGCTTTAATGGTGCTCACTTAGCTAATATAGCTAATGAAGCTGCTATTTTTGCTGTTCGAGATGACAGTCATGAAATCACAACTTATCATTTTGACAAAGCAATAGAAAGAGTAATTGCTGGAATTGAACAAAAAAACTCTGTACTAATAGAAAAAGAAAAGAGAATTGTATCTTTCCATGAAGCTGGACATGCCATAGTTAGCAATATTGTAAATATATGTCCTATACAAAAAATATCTATCGTTCCTCGTGGAGAAGCCCTTGGATATGTACTTCAACTTCCAGACGAAGACAGATATATTTATACAAAAGATGAACTAATAGGAAAATTAAAAATCTTATTAGCTGGAAAAGCTGCTGAAGAAGTAATCTTTAATCATATGTCCACTGGTGCTAAAGATGACCTGAAAAAAGTAACAGATATAGCCAATCAAATGGTTTGCGAATACGGTATGAGCAAACTTGGCTTTATGACAATAGAAGGTAACTCTAAATCTTTTATGTCAGATAAGGTACAAAAAGAAGCTAATTCCATTGTTGAAAATTGCTATAAAGAAACATTAAAATTAATAAACGAAAATATAAATGATTTACACATAGTAGCCAATTATTTATACGACAAAGAAGTTATGACTTTAGAAGAACTGAAATCCTTAATTCAAAAAGAACCTTGCTAAAAAAATAACCTAGGTTATACACCTAGGCTATTTTTTATATTAAATCAAATTATTCTTGAACTATATTAACTCTTTCTGCATCTTCTTTAACTACCATAGATACAAAATCAGCTAAGTTCATACTTCCCATTTCGCCTTTATCTCTTGATCTAACAGCAACTTGGTTTTCTGCAGCTTCTTTTTCACCTACAACTAACATGTAAGGAACTTTTTGAAGTTGAGCTTCTCTTATTTTGAACCCTATTTTTTCAGCTCTATCATCCATTTCAACTCTTACACCTGCATCAAATAAAGCTTTTTTAACTTCATTTGCGTAATCCATGTATTTATCTGATATAGGTAATATTTTAACTTGAGTTGGAGCTAACCAAACTGGGAATTTACCAGCATATTGCTCTATTAATATACCTATGAATCTTTCTATACTTCCAAGTGCAACCCTGTGTATCATAACTGGTCTATGTTTTTCACCATCTTGTCCAACATAAGATATATCAAATCTTTGAGGTAGTTGCATATCTAATTGGATAGTACCACATTGCCATGTTCTTCCTAAACAATCTTTTAAGTGGAAGTCTATTTTAGGTCCGTAGAATGCTCCATCACCTTCATTTAATATGTAAGGTAAGTTTAATTCTTCTAAAGCTTCTCTTAAACCATTTTCAGCAGTTTCCCACTCTTCATCTGTACCCATAGAATCTTCTGGTCTAGTAGATAATTCTAAGTGATATTCAAATCCAAATGTTTTATAAACGCTGTCTATTAGTTTAACAACACCTTTTATTTCATCTTTTATTTGTTCTGGTAACATAAATATATGAGCATCATCTTGAGTGAAAGCTCTAACTCTCATTAGCCCATGTAATGCACCTGATAATTCATGTCTATGAACTCTACCAAGTTCAGCAACTCTCATAGGGAAATCTCTATAAGAGTGTGGTTTTGATTGGTAGTATAACATTGAACCTGGACAGTTCATTGGTTTTATCGCGAAATCTTGTTCATCTATTTTAACAGTGTACATATTTTCTTTGTAGTGGTACCAGTGACCTGAAGTTTCCCATAAATGTCTGTTTAATATTATTGGTGTTTCTATTTCATAGTATCCATCCTGTCTATGAATTTCTCTCCAGAATTTTAATAAAGCATTTTTAAGTTCCATACCTTTTGGTAAGAATAGAGGGAATCCTGGTCCTTCTTCTGGTATGAAGAATAATTCTAATTCTTTACCTAATTTTCTGTGGTCTCTTTTTTTAGCTTCTTCTAATAAATGTAGATATTGTTCTAAATCTTTATTTTTTTCGAAAGATATACCGTATATTCTTTGAAGCATTTTATTTTTTTCGTCTCCACGCCAGTAAGCACCTGCTATACTAAGTAATTTAACAGCTTTTACCTTTTTAGTAGATGGTAAGTGTGGTCCTCTACATAAATCTGTGAAATCACCTTGTTTGTAGAATGATATTACTTCACCTTCTGGTAATTCATTTATTAATTCTTCTTTGTATATTTCACCATTTTCTTTAGCCCAAGCTAATGCTTCTTCTTTTGGTAATTCATATCTTTCTACTTTTAAATCTTCTTTAGCTATTTTTTTCATTTCAGCTTCTATTTTTTGAAGATCTTCCATAGTTAATCTTTGGTCTAAATCTATGTCATAGTAGAATCCATTTTCTATGCTTGGTCCTATGGCAAATTTAGCTTCTGGATATAATCTTTTTATTGCTTGTGCTAGCATATGTGCAGAAGTATGTCTAAATACATCTTTACCTTCCACATCATCAAATTTAAATAAATTTAATGTACAATCTTCTTTAACTATGTAGTCAAGTCCAACTACTTGGTCATTTACAGATGCTGCAACAACAGCTCTTGCTAAACCTTCACTTATTGATTTTGCAATTTCTAAAACAGATAGTTCATTTTCAAATTCTTTAACTGATCCATCTTTTAGTGTAACTTTAATCATATTTATACCTCCTATAAAATTTATATTATTTTTACAATAAAAAAACTCGTCCCATAAAAATTGGGACGAGCAATATGTCGTGGTTCCACCCAAGTTGATATATATTAAATATATATCCTCTTGATGACTATAAGGTAGTCAACCGAATACTTTCACATAATTTTATGCTACTAAATTCTGCTCCAAGTTAGTTTTCAAATAGGATTATTTTAGATAAGCTCACAGCCAAGGCTCATCTTCTCTGTAAAATAATTTTTCTACTTTACTTTGTCTCTTCATCGCATTGTTTTTAATTAACTTTAATTATATCAGATAGATATATTTCATTCAACCATAATATAGTATTTAATTACTATATATTACAGTTACTTTTCCTTCAAATAATAAACTAACAATTTCTATAGTTTCTCTTGATTTTTTGCTATTGGATTTATCTAATATTTCTATTTTTTTAGGACATAAAGTCATAATTTCACTTATTAATAAATCTTCACTATTTAAATTTTCTTCTTTTGCTAAATTTATTAATTCTTTATTATTTATATCCTCTAACTCATTTCCATTTTCATCACTTAGAATAAAATGATTTTCTTTAGTTATAACAATCCTCAGCAAATTCATTTTTTCTTCTTGTATATCTATAAAATATTTAAGTGAATCTAAAAATTCCTTTTTATCTCTTTTTATCAAATGTTCTTCCAAAGCTATATCACTTACTATAGAAATATAACTAGTAAAATCTTTCATTCTAAATTTTAAAAAACCATCTAAATTTATATCTTCATAATCTACTACTATATCACTTAATTTACTATATACAGTTTCCTTTATAAAATTTTCTTTTTTATCAACCAATCCCAACGCTTCTTTATATACACTTTTTTTATCTTCTTCACTTATATTAGTATAAGTTGTCCATATGTATTCTTTTAAATCTCTATCTTTTATTATGCTTACAATTAGTTCTGTTATTCTTGATAAAACAATTTCATGTTTTTCCACTTTAGATAAATTTACATATATAGCATCTAAAGATTCATTATAACTAACACTATCTGAATAAGTTTTATCATATAAAAATTTTCTAATCAATTCAATATCTTGGGGTAAAAAACTTATCTGCATTACTCTATCTGTCATCGTATCGCCCCTTCCAAATAATTAAAAGAAACTTACTCTATAATTTATTATAATTTATACATTCATCTCCTTATTAATTTACTAATTCATTATAAAACTTTATTTTATAAATTGTTGTATTTATATTATTAAACAATAACATAAATTTTATAAGTCTAAAACAGTATAAAATGAAAAAAGCTATGAAAATAAAATTTTCATAGCTTTTTATTAATTATCTTTCACCTTTTTTATAAGGATTACCTAAAGCTGATGGAGCTTTGGAACTCTTAACAAATAATACTAGCACTATTAAAGTTACTATATAAGGTATCATTGATAATAAGTTTTCATTTATTGTAAATGGTAATGTTGGACTTCCGAAGTATACAGATAAAGCTGTTGAGAAACCAAATAATAAACATGCAAGTGCTGCCCATTGTGGTCTCCATTTTCCGAATATAACAGCTGCCATAGCTATATACCCTTGTCCTGAAACTAATGTAGGTCTAAATGAAGAAACTAATGCAAGTGACATAGACGCTCCACCAAGTCCTGCTAAAAATCCAGATATTAAAACTCCGCTATATCTTACTATAGCAACATTAATTCCTAATGTATCTGCAGCTCCTGGATGCTCACCAACAGCTCTTATTCTAAGACCAAATTTAGTTTTATATAAAACATAATATACTACTGCTATTAATATAAATGCTATATAAACTGTAGCATAGTTATTAAATATTGTATCAAATATACTACCTGACGGGAATATATTTGAAAATACTCTTGGCATTTTATTTTCCATTGGTATTGTTGGAGTTGTTGTTGCTCCATCAAATAATATTTTAGATATAAATAATGCCATCCCTGGTGCTAAAAGGTTAATTGCAACCCCTGAAATAGTATGATCTGCATTAAAGTTAATTGTAGCTATAGCATGTATTAATGCGAATAACATACCTGCTAATCCACCAATTAAAAACGCGATCCATGGATTTCCTGTATAATAACCTGCTGTAGCTCCTGCAAAGGCACCAACTGTCATCATACCTTCAAGACCGATATTTACGATACCTGAGTTTTCAGAGAATACTCCTCCTAAAGCTGTATATATAAGGGGAGTTGAGTACATTAACGTTGTACTAATTATAATAGCTAAATCTTGCATTATGCTTTACCCCCTTTGGCTCTCTTTTCTTTCATTTTTTGATATAAAATTCTTAATCCATTGCTTAATGCTATAAAGTAAACTATAGAACCTATAACTATATTTATTACTTCTGATGGTGCATTAACAGATTGCATTTTTATACCACCATATTTGAATGCACCAAATAATAATCCTGAGAATATAACTCCTATTGGATTACTATTTGCTATTAAGGCTACAGCTATTCCATCAAATCCATAACCTTCTTGAGCTGCAAGTACTGTAATATTATGAGTTACACCCATAACTTGTATTGCACCTGCTATACCTGCTAATATACCAGCTATAGCCATTGATTTTAACATTGATTTACTAACATCTATACCAGCATATTCTGCTGCATCTTTGTTATGACCAACTGCTTTAAGTTCGAATCCTAAAGTAGTTTTATTTAATATAAACCATACTACAAATACTAATATTATAGATATTACTATTCCCCAGTTTACACTAGTTGCAGGCCCTACTAAACCTTTCATCCAACTTATACCTATACTTGCACTATCATTTATAGCAACTGATGATTCACTATTTGCCACTGATATAAAACTATTTGATACCATAAAGTTACTGAAGTAGAATGCTATCCAATTTAACATGATACAGACTATAACTTCATTTATTCCGAACTTAGATTTTAGGAAACCTGCTATAGATCCCCAAAGTCCACCAGCTACAGCTGCACATAAAATTGTTAATGGTATATGAATTATAGCTGGTAAATCAACACCAACACCAACAAGTGTCGCTACTAATGCACCTACTATAAACTGACCTTCAGCACCTATGTTAAATAATCCCGTTTTAAATGCAAATGCTATAGATAAACCTGTTAGTATATAAGGTGTAGCTTTTATAATTGTCCACGCTATATATTTTGGTTTACCAATTATCCCTTCTATCATCGCACCATAAACAACTATTGGACTTCTTCCTGAGATCATAAGAACTATTGCTCCTACAAGTAATCCAAGAAGTATTGATAATAATGAGAATTTAACAGCTTCATCTAAAAATGATTTCTTTTTGGCTTTGTTTAAGTTATTACTCATGGCTGTCACCTCCTGCCATCATCATTCCTAATTCATTTTCATTTGTATTTTTAGCATCTACTATGCCAACTATTTTACCTTCGTATATAACAGCTATTCTATCTGATACGTTCATAACTTCATCTAATTCTAGTGAAACTAAAAGAACTGCATTTCCAGCATCTCTTTGTTCTACTAATGATTTGTGAACGAACTCTATAGCACCTACATCTAATCCTCTTGTCGGTTGAGTTGCTATTAACAATTGAGGATCATTGCTATTTTGTCTTGCTGCTTCTATATTCGTAACTTCTCTACCGATTATTATCTTTTGTTGGTTACCTCCAGATAATCCTCTTGATTTAGCAGTCGGATCATTTGGTCTAACATCAAATCTCTCGATTATTTCCTCTGCTTTTTTTCTTATTGCTTCTTGATTTAATATTCCTTTTTTAGAGAACTCTGGCTTTTTATAATTTTGTAATACTACGTTTTCAGCAACAGTGTAATCTAATACTAGACCTCTTTTGTGTCTATCTTCTGGTATGTTTTTTATACCTTTTTTGAATATTTGTTTTGGAGTATTATTAAATATATCTTTTCCGTTTATTTGTATAACTCCTGATTCAGCTTTTCTAAGCCCTGTTAAAGCTTCTACTAACTCTGATTGACCATTACCATCAATCCCTGCGATTCCAAGTATTTCTCCAGCTTTAACTTCTAAAGAAAGTCCATCAACAACATTTATTTTTCTACTATCTTTAACTATTAAATTATCAATTTTTAATACTGTAGAAGTTGGTTTAGCTTCATCTTTATCTACTTTAAAGTTAACTTCTCTACCAACCATCATTTCTGCTAAGTCATTTTCAGTCACCTCAGATACTTTAACTGTATCTATATATTTACCTCTTCTAATTACTGTACAATAATCAGCTACAGATTTTATTTCTTTAAGCTTATGTGTAATTATTATTACTGACTTACCTTGTTTAGTTAAGTTTTCTATTATATTAATAAGTTCTGTTATTTCTTGTGGAGTTAAAACAGCTGTTGGTTCATCTAGAATTAAAGTTTCAGCACCTCTATATAATGCTTTTAATATTTCAACTCTTTGTTGCATACCTACTGTTATATCTTCTACTTTTGCCATTGGATCAACGAAAAGTCCATATTTTGATGATATCTCTTTAACATCTTCTATAGCTTTTTTTATATCTATTGCCCCACCATTTTTTGTTGGTTCAGTTCCTAATATAATATTTTCAGCTACTGTAAATGGCTGAACAAGCATGAAATGTTGATGTACCATACCTATACCTTTTGATATTGCTACATTTGGATTACTTATGTCTACTAATTCACCATTTATATAAATTTCTCCTGATGTAGGATTATATAGTCCATATAGTATGTTCATAAGAGTAGACTTACCTGCTCCATTTTCTCCTAAAAGAGCATGTACTTCACCTTTATGTACAGTCAAATTGATGTTATCATTTGCTATAAAGTTGCCGAATTTTTTTGTTATATTTCTCATCTCAACAACTTTTTGACTGTAGTCGATGATATTGTTATTCATAGCTATTTTTAACCTCCTCATATAACTATATTTTTATAATACAAACGAAATAATATATATATATATTATCCATAAACTATCTAATCTATTTGTATGACTAATTAATTTATCAAACACTTAAATAGTATATCATTTAACTCGTAAAATTTAATTTGTGTATATCATTTGTCTTAACAATTATACCATTTCATAAAGCTTTTGCCAACAATTATTGATATTTATTCTAAAAAAATGACATTTCATGCGTATTATGCAAAACAAAAAGTATTCTGTTAATAAATGTTTAAATTATTTTTAACAGAATACTTTATAAATATAATTAATTAAGTTTTATTTATGCTTATTTATTGAATTCTTTTAATTCTTTTTCATTACTTGGAACTTTTATTTTTCCATCTTTTATTTCTTGAGCTTGTTCATCAACATATTTTAATATTTTTTCAGAAACATTTTTATCTGTAGTTGAAGCTAAACCAACACCATTATTTGCTAATGTACCGTTTTTAACTTCTCCACCTTTATAGTCACCATTTACAAAATCTCTAACTAAGTTAGCAACTGCTACATCTATATTTTTCATAGCTGAAGTTAACATATTGTCTGGGGCTAAATCATATTGGTCTCTATCAACACCTACTGACATTTTATTAGCTTCTTTAACTGCTTCTATAGCACCAGTACCACAAGCACCTGCACATGGGAATATTACATCTGCACCTTTAGATATCATTGAGTTAGCTATTGATTTTCCTAAAGCTTGATCTGAATAACTATTTGAGTATTGTACTAAAACTTCTGCATCTGGATTAGCAGCTAAAACACCAGCTTTAAATCCATATTCAAATTTATCTATAACTGGAGATTGTTGACCTCCTATAAATGCTACTTTATTAGTTTTTGTACTTTTACCAGCTATTAATCCAGCTAAGTAAGAAGATTCATTTGACTCAAATGATAAAGAAGTTATATTTTCAGGTTGATTATCATATACATGGTCTATTATTGCAAATTCTTGATCTGGATAGTTTTTAGCTGCTGTTTCTAATTCCTTTGCTAATTTATATCCAACACCTATTATTAAATCATATTCATCTTCTACAAATTGTTCTATATTTGGTTTATAATCTGAATCTTGAGTTGATTCTAAGTAGTTAACATCAAGTTTATCTTTACCTAATTCTTTTTGTATAGCTTGTAAACCTTCCCATGATGATTGGTTAAATGATTCATCATGTACTCCACCAACATCTGTTATCATACCAACTTTTATTTTTCCTTCCGTTGCTGAATCACCATCGCTTGACCCACATCCAACTAATATTCCTGCTGATACTATCATTGTTAATGATAATGATATTAATTTTTTAAATTTCATAAACTCCTCCAAAAATCATATGTATTTTCTTTTATAATTTTATTTTATACTATTTTTTTCATTTTTTCCATACTTTTTTTGATTTCTGTCGATATTATTCATCAAATTTAAACAGAACAACCCTATTTGTGACATACTATATAAAATTATTAATTTATTTATGAATTTTTTTACTATTATAATTAATGATAGTAAATTTTCATAATAAAAAATTCACTTCGCTTAAGCCACTGCGTGGGCGCTATCCTTCATGTCGCCAACGACTTCGTCCGTTGCTCAAGTTAATAAGTTGGAAATTATAAATTATCCACAGATAGAATAATTTATAATTTCCTTACAATAAAAAAAAGAGGTTGTTTACACCTCCTTAATTTATCTATTTTTTGAATACTAATATTCCACCTACACCAGGTCCTGAATGAGCACCTATGCAAGTACCAACAATAAAGTATTCTATTTTTTTAGGTTTAAAAACTTCTTTTGCTATTTCAGTAAGTTTTTCTCTTTCTTTTAAATCATCACTATATCCTATGTAAACTTCATCTTGTTCTATGTCATCACCTAGTTCTTCTTTAATACATTCAATCATTTTATTAGTTACATTTTTCTTTCCTCTAGCTTGACCAACTTGAGAAACTAATCCATCTTTAACTTCTAGTATAGGTTTTATGTTTAATAAACTTCCTACTGCAGCTTTAGTAGAAGATATTCTTCCACCTTTTTTAAGGTATTCTAAAGTATCTACAGTAAACATAAGAACATATTTTTCTTTTATTTCGTCTAAGGCTTTAAATACTTCTTCTATAGTTTTGCCTTCTTTTATCATCTCAGCCGCTTTAACCACAAAGAAACCTGAACCAAAAGTTAAGTTATTAGTATCATATATATATATATCACCTTCTATATCATTTTTAGCCATTATTGCACTTTGGCATGTACCTGTAGCTGCTGCTGATCCAGATATATATAATATTGTTTTTCCTTCTTTTGTGTATTTATCAAAAACTTCTTTAAATTGAGCATAAGTAGCTTGAGAAGTTTTTGGATGTGCATTTTCTTCTCTTAGAATTTTATAAAATTCCTCTGGTTCAATATCTATACCATCTCTATATTCTTTTCCATTAAGTATAAGTGTTAGTGGTACTACATCTATATCATACTGCTGTAAATATTCCTTATTAACATCAGATAAACTATCACAGATTATTTTAATATTATTATTCATCCTGTTAATCTCCTTTCTTTGTCATTGTAATTATATTTATAATTATCTCATATTCGGATAACCAATTTGTCTTAATGCTTCATAAACAACTATGGCAACTGAATTTGATAAATTTAATGATCTAGCTCTTTCTAATTTTACCATAGGTATTCTCATACATGTTTCTTTATTTTCACCAAGTAAACTTTCTGGTAATCCTTTTGTTTCTTTTCCAAAAACTAAAAAGCAACCATCTTCAAATTTCATATCTGAATGAGATTGATTTGTTTTTGTTGTAGAGAAGAAGTATTTTCCATCTGGGTATTTTTCAAATAATTCTTCTAAACTATCATAATATCTTATATCAGATATATCCCAATAATCTAATCCACTTCTTTTTAAATATTTATCTTCTAATGAAAAACCTAGCGGTCTTATTAAATGCAGTGTTGCTCCTGTGTTTGCACAAGTTCTTATTATATTGCCTGTGTTTTGTGGTATTTCAGGTTCTACTAATACTACGTTTATTGACATATCATTCCTCCATTTATGTAGAATATTTTGTTAATTTTGCTTAATTTTAAGCAAGCCCAATAAATTCCTAAGTACATTATAACAGAAATTTATTCGAATTAAAGTTGCTTTTTATAGGTTACTTCCTTAGCTCCCTTGTTCCATATATAATTATTTTGTCTTGAGGTGGGTAATAACTCTCACCTATATATTCTGTTTTTTTACCAAAATTATTTTTATATACTCTATACGTTTTAACTTTATATCCTTGTCGACCTTCCTGTTCTATCTTTCTTACACCTAAATTATATTTTTCACTATTTTTTCTGATTATTCTATTGTGAAGTATATCTGTAGTTTCTGTTATTACTTCTATGTCTTTGATATCTTTTTCATTTCCATAAATAGTACATACTATTTTATTATCCATTACTTCATTATAAATAAAAATAGGTGTATTGTATTTATTTAAAAATTTTAAATCAATACATCCAACTGATACAGTTGCGTCTCGCCCTTTTTCTATATAAGGACTTGGTATAGAATGGTTTCTTACATTTATAATTTTTAATCCAGAATATAATGCAGCATTATATATGGTGCTAGATACTTGGCACATTCCACCACCTATACCTTTGTTTGGCTTGCCATTTATTATAACAGGAGCTTCTTTTAAATATTTGTCTATATGAGAATTTTGTATATTTGAATTAAATGAAAAAACTTCTCCTGTATCTAATAATATATTATTTGTAGCTTTTGCTGCTAATCTTATATTATTAACTCTATTATAATTTTTAGAATTAAAATGCGTTTCAAATCTTCCTAAAATTGTATTTATCTTACTTAAATCTTCATAAGTATACAGAGGATTTACTACTAAAATAGGTATAACTTCTTCTTTATTATCTATTTCTTTTATTTTTCTAATTATTGTGTTTTTTAATTCTTCTTTATTTAGCTTATATCCATTTTTTTCTTTACTTATAACTATTTGATTGTTATTTATTTTTATAGTTGAACTTACAGGTCTTACATAAATTTTTTTATTCAACTCACTTAAATATTTATCAAGTTTTTTTTGATCAAAAGTAACACTATAATCAAGTATTACTTTTTTTCCAAAATGTAAATCACTACGTATTTTTATATTTGAAATAATACCTTCATTTCGACCAATATTATAAGCTTTTTCCACTAATTCATTTACATTATAATCTACATCTATATATTCGTTACAAAAAGTATATTTATTATTATTTAATTTTAATAAAAATGAATTACATTTTGATAGGTTTTTATTAATTTTTTCTTTTGCCTCTTCTTTTGTTAAATTTGAAATATTAATATCTTTAACATAAATATTTTTTTGTATTTTACCTTCAAATACAATGGCATTACTTAAGACCACATTGCTAAAAGATATAATAAATAGTGATAAAATTATTGCAATCTTAAGTTTTCTCAAAATTATCATTCCTTTCCTTGATAAAAATCACAATCATCTTTTATTAGACATATTTCACATTCTGGTTTTCTTGCTTTGCACATTCTTCTACCATGAAATATTAATACATGATGAGAATGAGACCATCTATGCTTTGGAATAGCCTCCATTAAAGCAAATTCTGTTTTTTCTGGTGTTTTTGTATGAACAATTCCTATTCTATTAGCAACTCTAAAAACATGAGTATCTACTGCTATAGCATCTTTATTAAATGCATTACTTAAAACCACATCAGCAGTTTTTCTTCCAACACCAGGTAACTTTATTAATTCTTCTAAGGTATCTGGAACTTTTCCATTATAATTTGAGCATATCATTTGAGATGCTTCTTTAATTTTTTTTGCCTTACTTTTATACAAGCCACAAGTTCTTATCTCCCCCATTATTTCTTCTTCTGATAAGTTTGCAAAATCCTCAGCTGTATTATACTTTTTAAAAAGTTCTCTAGTTACAATATTTACTCTTACATCAGTACATTGTGCCGATAATATTGTAGCTATAAGTAATTCAAAAGCTGTAGTATACTCTAATTCACATTGAGCATCTGGATATATTGTCTCTAATTTATCTAAAATTTTATTTACATTTTTCATTTTATTTCTCCCTCATTTTATCTTTTGTCTTTATTATCTATCAATTTAGTCAATCTATAACAAAGTATCGTTTCTCAATTTTTTGATTTTTTGTATTAAAAAAGCAAAAACTTTACAAGTTCTTGCTTTAATTATATCAATTTACTTATTTATTATTTATATCTTTTGATTTATTGTAAGCATCTAATTTTCTTTTTACCAAAACTTTCACATCTTCAAACATTTTATCCATTAAAATTTCTACACTTTCTTCAATTTTACTTACAGGATATATATTAAATTTCCCCTTAGAAATATCTTCTTCCATTTCATCAGTTAAAATTAAATTGTCCATATTATCCTTTGGCAAAATAACTCCATAAGCTTTATCTTTTAATCCTCGCTTTTTGCAAATATTATAAAATCCTTCTACTTTCTCCGTTATTCCACCAACAACTTGTATTTCACCTTTTTGATTCAAAGAACCTGTAATTGCTATATTTTGTTTTATAGGTATTCCACTTAGAGAAGATAATAAAGCGCAAAGCTCAGCAAGAGTTGCACTATCCCCCTCTATGCCTCCATAGCTTTGTTCAAAGCATATATATGCATTAACTGATAATGGATACTCTTGAGCAAAGTTTTCTGTCAAATATCCCTGTAAAATAAGTACACTCTTATTGTGTATAGGTCCACTCATTTTAGCTTCTCGTTCTATATTTATTAACCCTTTATTTCCCATGCTAGTTGTTACACTTATTCTAGATGGTCTTCCAAAGGAATATTCACCCATACTATAAACAGAAAGTCCATTTATCACACCAACCTTAGAGCCTTTCGTATCTATTATAATAGTATTATTATCCATAAATTCATCTATTTTATTTTCTATTTTATTTAAACGTTTGTGCTTTTCATTTATTGCTTTTTTTACATGATACTTTTCAACAAATTCTTTATTTTCTATTTGTGCAAAAACATTTGCTTCTGTTATTATTTCCAATAACTTATTAAAGTCTGTTGACAATTTCTTCTTACTTCCAACAATTCGTGTACTTTGTTTAATAATATCTTCTACTGCATCATAAGTAAAATGTTTGAAATTATTCTTTTCACATTGATAAGCTATAAATTTAGCTATTCCATTTTCTGTTGCTTCATTTCTATTCATTTCATTATCAAAGTCCACAAATATTTTAAAGTATTTACTAAAGTCATTGTCATGTCTATAAAGCACATTATAAATATAATTACTTCCTATTAATATAATTTTTAAATTTAGCGGTATTTCTTCTGGTTCTATAGATACCTTTGCTTCTATAGGAATTTTTTGTGATTGTATGGCTCTTTTTAACAATTCCCAAGACAAAGGATATGATAAAAGTTGTTGTGCATATAAAACTAAATAACCACCATTTGCTTTTTGTAAAGACCCTGAAAAAATTTTAGTAAAATCAGTTTTTATATTTCCACTATTATAATCGTATTCAACTTTTCCAAATAAATTTGATGGACTTGGATTAGATTCAACAATGATTGGTGCACATTCATTATTTTGATTATCAACAAATAAATTTACAACATATTTTAAAAAACAATCCTTACTATAAAATTCCTTAATATCTTCATCTTCTAAATAAAATAATTCTAAATTTTTTAATATATCTTCCCTTATGCTATTTATATAATTTATAATTTTATCATTATCTTTATACTTTTCTTTCAACTCTTCAATATGTGGATCTACGACAATTTTGCCAACTTCATCTTCTATTTCTATCATTATTGATTTTATATTTTCTTCAATTTCGCGGATCTGATAAACTACTTTTATGGCCATATTTTCAAGTTCCTTTTTTATTTTAAAAAACTCTTCTGAAGAAACTTCATCTTCAAAATTTTCATTTAACGGAACAAATACCATACCAACTTTACTGCTTTTTAGTTTAAATCCTTTCGATTCCCCATAATTTTTTATTTTTTTAACTAAATTTTCTTTTTCAATTTCATATTCTTCCAACATCGTATTTTTGTTAACTTCATATTCTTCACTGTCAAAAGCTTCTCTAATTTCTTCAAATAATTTATCTATCATTTCTTCTATGTCTTCTTTGAAGTCTTTACCTTTTCCTCTTTCTAAGCTTATTACAATTGGTTCTCTTGGATTTTCAAAATTATATACATAGCACCAATCTTTATGATTATTTTTATTTTTTGCATGTTCTTTTAATACTTTTAGACTATAAGTACTTTTGCCTGTGCCAGGATTTCCTGCCACATATATGTTATAAGCTGGATTATCTATTCTCAAGCCTAATTCCATGGCTGTAATAGCTCTGTCTTGACCTAAAAAATCTCTTAAAGGTTCTATTTCTGATGTATTCTTAAATTTTTGCATACTAATCCCCTTTCTTCTTCTATTTATACGAACTAAGATTAGACCTCATTATAAACTTAATAAATTATATGTAACTAATATCTTTAATTTGACTTAATTTAAGAAAAAGAAAAAGTCTATGATTTATTATTTCATAGACTTTTCATTAACTATATCCATATTCCTTTTTATAATATTTCTTCCTCTCCAACTAAATGCTCTATCATTATACCTTCTTTTAAATTCTTTATTTGATATGCTATTAATTTCTTCTTCACTTAAGCTTGTTATTAAATTTGTAGTAAATTCCTCTATATTACTAATTTCCACATCTTGATTATGAGGACATACATTTTGGCATACATCACATCCAAATACAGATTTATTTTTTCTCATTTTCTCTTTTTCTTCATCTGTTAATTCTTCTTTTTTCTGGGTTATATATGAAACACATTTTTTAGGATCCATTTGGTAATTCCCTTCCAAAGCATTTCCCGGACAATATTTTACACATTTATTACATTTCATACAATTCTTATTTAATTTTTCATCTGGTTCTAAATTATAATTATTTACTATATATCCAATAAAAACATAAGATCCATATTTATCTGTAATTAAATTATTATTTATTCCATAATATCCAAGACCTGCTAGATAAGCTAAGTATCTATCTACTAAAGGTCCGTTATCAGCAAAAATTTTATACTCAAATTTTTCATCTTTACTTTTTATTTCTTCACATATTTTATTTAATTTTTCTTTTATAACTAAATGATAATCTAGTCCATGACAATACATGGATATATTAGATTCATATTTTTCTCCTACATAATAAGGTATTGCACAAACTATAATTGATGATGCATCTTTCATAATTAATTTTGGATTTATTCTTTTTTCTATATCAGGCTCTTCCATACCTGTTATTAAATTTTTATTTACTTTGTCTTCTAATACTTTTTTTAATTCCTCATAAGGTCCAATAGGAGCTATTCCCACAGTATCTATGTTATTCTTATTAAAAAGCTCAATTATTTCTATTTTATTCATAAAATATCCTTTCTTTAAATCCTCTTTAGTTTTATAATAAACTAATGATAAGGAAGTGATAATTTGATTAAACTAACAATCCCAGGAAGGCCTATTAGTAAATCTAATTTTAAACTGCATAATGTCCATGGTCAAGCATGGATGCCATCCACAGGAAAATATTCAAAATATGTAGCCTATGAAAATATGATCGCTGGCTATATAAACAAACAATATGACGGAGAAGTCATAGAAGAAGACTTAATTACAGTTATGAAGTTATATTTTCCAAATAAAAGAATGGGGGATTTACATAATTATCCTAAAAGTATTTGTGATGGAATTGAAAAAAGTGGTATTATAAAAAATGATAAACAACTAAAACCTGTGTTATTATTTGATTTTATTGATAAAGAAAATCCTAGAGTGGAAATTGAACTTTATCCAGTTTCTCAATATAATATTACATACGATATTATCCCCAAATAATAGTATTTTATATCTAATCGGTTTATATTATTACTAATTTATATTTTTAAATAATTTTATAATTTAACAAACATCAGGAGGTCTATCAATATGAAATCTATATTAAAAAATACAATTTCATCTAATAAAAAATATACTTCTAACGGAAAAGTTGCCAGTTATATTCCTGAATTAAAAAAAGCAAATCAAGACGATTTAGGTATTTGCATAATTGATAAAAATAATAATATGTACTGTGCTGGTGATTATAATAAAAAATTCACCATACAAAGTATTTCTAAACCTATAGTATTAGCCCTTGCCTTAATGGATAATGAATGGGAATATGTATTTTCAAAAGTTGGTATGGAGCCAAGTGGAGATCCTTTTAACTCCATAATGAAATTGGAAACTAATGATACTAAAAAACCATGCAATCCAATGATTAATGCAGGTGCCATAGCAACTACAGCTTTAATTAAAGGTAAAGATTTACAAGAAAAAGAGGAAAGAATGATTTCTTTCTTCAGAAAACTAGCTAAAAATGACTCTCTTCAAATAAATGAAGATGTTTATAAATCTGAAAAGTTAACAGGTGATAGAAATAGAGCCATGGGTTATTTATTAAAAAATGATGGCTTTATTGAAGGTGATGTGGAAGAAGTTCTTGATTTATACTTTAAACAATGTTCCATAGAAATTGATACAGTAGATTTAGCTAGAATAGGATTATTATTTGCAAATTACGGAATAGATATGGAAACTGGTGAACGTATAATCAGTGAAGATATTTCTAGAATGGTAAAAACATTTATGGTAACTTGCGGAATGTATGATGCTTCTGGAGAATTTGCTCTTAAAGTTGGAATACCTGCCAAATCAGGTGTTGGTGGAGGTATAATGGCCTCTGTTCCAAAAAGAATGGGTATAGGAGTATTTGGGCCAGCTTTAGATAAAAAAGGAAACAGTATCGCTGGACTAAAAATTCTTGAAGATTTATCAAAAGAATTAGAGTTAAATATTTTTTAATAAAAAATGACCTATAAATAGGTCACCTTAACTGACACCTAACGGTCGTCAGTTTTTTTATATTCAAATTTTGATCTGCAATTAGGACATACTA
>JABLTO010069357.1_pt1 | contig 61859 bp, 58 predicted proteins | sample 7160091 | NCBI WGS metagenome assembly JABLTO01 (sample SAMN14651225, study PRJNA627086) | human gut metagenome | isolation source: feces | host: Homo sapiens
CTTTTCTTCCTTTTTTTCTTTCTCTGCACGCCTTTTTTGCTGCCGCCGGGCGCGGGCTTCCTCCATGTCGATGACCTGGCTGTTATTTTTAAATTTCATATGGTAGTTAAGCAAATGTACTCCCCTGGAAAGTGAAGAGCACGTTTGAGAGTAGTGTAATTTCATATGGTAGTTAAGCATAGTTCCATTTTGAATTGCATCATCGGGAGTTTGAGAGTAGTGTAATTTCATGCGGTGCAGGATTCTAAGAATAAGGTTTTACGTATCGAAAGCATATATTTTCACACAAATAAAAAAAGCCATTCCCAAGAACCGAATGTGTCAAGCACCCTCGGCGAGACGTCCGAAACGAAGTCTGGGCTCCGGCTTAATAACAGTATATTTGATTCTGTCTTAAAAAGCAATCCGGAAATCAAAGCCGGAAAGGGCTTGAAGTTTCATGTGCAAAAAATCCATTTTAGAGCGGTTCAGACAGAAAATATAGAAAGTGTTGCAATGAAGAGGAGGAGAATAAAGGTATAAAAGGAATAAATGGGATAATATCCAGGGAGAAAATTGGAGAGATGATAGAAAATAGAGTTTCGGATTTTATGCTTTCTGAAGATTTGGCGTGTGAATTGGTTTGTGCAGAAACGAATTCTGTTTTTGGAGAGGAGATTTAGTCTGAGCGTAGAAAATCGTGCCAGAATTTCGTAGACATGGGTGTTTCCTCACAAAAAATTCATGAAGTTGGGATAACATAAATTGTATTATTATGGTACAATAATTACTGGAGTTGGGCGGAGCCCGCTTTGCAGAAAATAATGTATAGAATAAGATTTTAAGATAAAAGGAGTGGTTTGGATGACGAAAGTAGATATTATATCAGGATTTTTGGGGGCCGGTAAAACGACCTTTATAAAAGAGCTGATTTCAAAGGTTTACGGTGGTGAGAAAATGGTTCTCATCGAGAACGAATTCGGGGAGATCGGCGTGGACAGCCGGTTTATGCAGGATGCCGGTATCGAAGTGACGGAGATGAATTCCGGCTGTATCTGCTGCACGCTGGTTGGAGATTTTGCCAGAGCTTTGAAGCAGGTAGTGGATACGTATCATCCGGATCGTATCATCATTGAGCCGTCAGGAGTCGGCAAACTTTCGGACGTTGCAAAGGCCGTGTCCGACATGCAGGAAGAAGCACAGATCGAGGTGGACAGCCTGATCACCGTAGTAGACGGCAAGAAAGCCAAGATGTATATGAAGAACTTCGGTGAGTTTTTCGACAATCAGATCGAGTATGCCAACACCATCGTACTCAGCCGGACGCAGATGATGGATGAGGCAAAGTTAAAGGAATGCATCGAGCTGCTTCGTGAAAAGAATGAAGAAGCGGCTATCGTAACGACGGAGTGGGACAAGCTTTCCGGTGATATGATTAAGGCTGCGCTGGAGCAGGGACACGATTTGAAGAAAGAGATGATGGAACTGATTTCTCATATGCATCATGAGCACCACGACCATGACCATGAGCATCATCACGATCACGAGGAGCATGATCACGAGCATCATCACCATCATGAACATGAGCACGAACACCATCACCATGAGCATCACCATGATCACGGACCGGACTGCACGTGCGGCTGTCACGATCACGACCATGAAGAGCATCACCACGACCATGAACACGAACACCATCACCATGCGGACGAAGTGTTCACAAGCTGGGGCATCGAGACAGTTCATAAATTCAGCCGCGCAGAACTGGAAGATCTGCTGAAGCTTTTGAGTATGACTCAGGACTTTGGAACGGTGCTGCGTGCAAAAGGCATCGTCCAGACAGAAGAAGGCGGCTGGCTGGAATTCGACATGGTGCCGGAAGAAACGGAAATCCGTGACTGCAAGCCGGATTATATCGGCCGGATCTGTGTCATCGGTACGGAACTGAAGAAGGACGAACTGGAAAAAGTATTTGCGAAATAAAATAGATACGACAGAAAGGACGTTGCTATGGAAATACCTGTTTATTTATTTACAGGACTGCTGGAAAGCGGCAAGACCACTTTGATCCATGAGGTGGCGGCAGAAGAAGGCTTTCTGGAGCCGGGCATGACACTCCTTATCCGGACAGAGGAAGGCGAGGAGGATTTCAGCGAGGCATTTTTAAAAAAATATAACATGACGCTGCTGACCCTGGAAGATCCTGAAGAGATGACACGGCAGTTCTGGAGAAACTGTGAAGAGCAGTATAAACCAGCCCAGATCATGATCGAATATAATGGCATGTGGGAAATGGATGCATTCTTTTTAAGCGGGTTCCCCGGAGAATGGTTTATCGGTGGAATCTATTCCACTGTGAATGGGGAAACGGTTGATTTATATCTGACCAATATGCGAAAAAAATTCATGGAGCCATTAAAGGACTCCAACCTGATCATTGTAAACCGCTGTACGGAGGATACGGATCGCATGAAGCTTCGAAGAAACCTCAAGGCGCTGAATCCGCAGGTCCAGGTTGCATTTGAAAAGACAGACGGCACCATGTTTGCCAATGAAGACGAGATCATGCCTTTTGATTTCAGCGGTCAGGAAGTAGTCATCGAAGATCTGGACTACGGTCTGTGGTATCTGGATGCTATGGATCACCCAGGTCGGTACATGGGAAAAGACATAACCTTCGTGGCAAAATACTGTGCCAGCTCGGACAAGACCCACAAATATTTTGTGCCGGGGCGTCATATCATGACCTGCTGTGCTGATGACATCCAGTTCCTGGGATTCGTCTGCTTCTTCAAAGAACAGCCGGGATTCAAACACGAGGACTGGGTCAAGGTGACAGTCGGATTCGATTACGGTCCGTGTGAGATGTACGGTGAAGGAGAAGAAGGACCTATCCTGGAACTGAAAAAGATCGAGGCGGCTTCGAAACCGGAGCCGGAACTCGTTACTTTTTCATAGGACATAACATGTCGCTTTTTTACAAACCGAAATACGTTAATGTTTCATAGAAACAGAGAGGAAAACAATATGAACAAGATCACAAAGATCCATACAGATAATGCACCGGCCGCTGTAGGCCCGTATTCTCAGGCAATCGCCGCCGGCGGCATGCTTTACACCTCCGGTCAGATCGCACTGGATCCGGCAACGGGAGAAATCGTAGGAGACGACATCAAGGCTCAGGCAGAGCAGGTGATGAAGAACCTGGCAGCCGTTCTGACAGAAGCTGGAACATCCCAGGAAAATGTGATAAAGACCACATGCTTCCTTAAGGACATGGGGGACTTCGGAGAGTTCAACGAAGTGTACGGAGCATTCTTTACAGAAAAACCGGCGCGTTCCTGCGTAGCTGTAAAGACTCTGCCAAAGGACGTCCTCTGCGAAGTAGAGGTCATCGCGGTTCTGTAAGCGAAACAGGCGGAAGTGCGTTATAAAATCAGAAAAAGGAGCGAAAGGCAAGCATATGAAACGTAAAAATGCGTGGGAGAAATATAACGAAAATGAAAGAAAAGAAATCTTTCGTTTTTGTGAAGACTATAGAAAATTCATTTCTGAATGTAAGACCGAGAGGGAGTGCGTAGAGGCGCTTACTGCAAAGGCTGAGGCTAGCGGTTACCGGAATCTGAACGACGTCATCACGTCAGGCGAGAAGCTGCAGGCCGGCGACAAGGTCTATGCGGTCAACATGAAGAAAATGCTGGCCCTGTTCCACATCGGAACAGAGGCGTTTGAAAACGGCATGAATATCCTGGGCGGACACATCGATTCGCCACGTCTTGATCTAAAGCAGAATCCGCTGTACGAGAGCGATTCTCTGGCATTGCTGGAGACACATTACTACGGTGGCGTGAAGAAGTATCAGTGGGTGGCAAGACCGATGGCGCTTCACGGTATTGTCGTCAAAAAAGATGGAACTTCCATCAATGTCAGCATTGGAGAAAAAGACGACGAGCCTGTTGTTGGTGTTTCTGATCTGTTGATCCATCTGGCTGCAAAACAGATGGATAAAAAGGGTGCTCGTGTAGTAGAGGGAGAAGATCTCAATATTCTCATCGGAAGCATCCCTTTGGAAGGTGAGGAAACGGAGCCGGTCAAAGCCAATATTCTTAAGATCCTGAAGGGAAAATATGATATGGAAGAAGCTGATTTCCAGTCGGCTGAACTGGAAGCTGTCCCGGCGGGACCTGCCAGAGACTACGGACTGGATTCCAGCATGATCATCGGGTATGGACAGGATGACAGAGTTTGCTCCTATCCATCCGCAGAAGCCATGTTTGCCGTTAAAGATCCCGCCAGGACCTGTGTCTGCCTGCTGGTGGATAAAGAGGAAATCGGCAGCGTAGGCGCGACGGGTATGCATTCCAGGTTCTTTGAAAATACCGTAGCAGAAGTGATGAACTGCATGGGAGTATACAGCGAGCTGGGTGTTCGCAGAGCACTGGGAAGATCCTGCGTGCTGTCATCCGATGTCAGTGCAGCATTCGATCCTAACTATCCATCCGTCATGGAGAAGAACAACTGCGCTTATTTCTGCAAAGGTCTTACCTTTAACAAATATACGGGTGCGCGTGGTAAATCTGGTTCCAACGACGCCAATCCGGAATACATCGCAAAGCTGAGAAATATTCTGGATGCAAAAGAGATCTCCTATCAGACATCGGAACTGGGCAAGGTGGACGAAGGTGGCGGCGGCACCATAGCATATATCCTGGCCAACTATGGAATGGAAGTCATCGATAGTGGTATTGCAGTACAGAACATGCATGCACCATACGAAGTGACCAGTAAGGTGGATATTTACGAAGCAAGACGTGCTTATGAAGCCTTCCTGCTGGAGATGAAATAATGGCAGGGGGCATTACAGAATTCCTGCTGAAACACACCGGACTTTGTCCGGTGTCTTTTCATATGCCGGGACATAAAGGAAGTGAATTGTATCGCAGGCTGGGGTATGGAGATTTTCTGGAACATATCATGGATTGCGATATTACGGAGATCCCGGGAGCGGACAACCTGTTTCAGACGGAAGGGATCATCCGGGAAACTCAGGAAAAGTATCAAAATCTCTATGGCGTCAAAAAATCATATTTGCTGATCAACGGCACCAGCGGAGGGCTGATCGCAGGGATCCTGGCATCTGTGGAGCCGGGAGGCTCGCTGATCCTGGCAAGAAACTGCCATAAAGCGGTATTCAATGCCCTGACTTTAGGAAATATAAAACCGGTATATGCCTACCCGGAAGAGGAAGCACGATATGGTATTGCAGGTGTTACCACGGCAGATGAGATCGATCGGCTGATGCGGGAGCATCCGGAAGCTAAAGCTGTGGTGCTCCCCAGCCCAAATTACTATGGGATCTGCAGCGACATTGCCGGCATCGCGGAGACGGTGCACAGTCACGACGGGATCCTCATCGTGGATCAGGCTCATGGAGCTCATTTGAAATTCATGAAAGATCAACCTGCAGCAGCCGAGGACTGCGGAGCCGACATCATCGTGGACAGTATTCACAAAACATTGGCATCTTTCACACAAAGTGCAGTGCTTCATGTAAATTCAGAGCGGATCAGTCTGCCGGTTCTGGAAGATCAGCTGCAGAAAATCGAAAGTACCAGCCCTTCTTATCTTCTCATGGCTTCATTGGATCTAAATGGAGATATCATGAGGGTGCACGGAACATCCCTTTTTACACAGTGGCAGGAAAATCTTGATGTTTTTTATCGTGAAGCGGAGAAGATCCCCGGGCTGCGGATGCTTCTGCCGGCCGATCTGCAAGGCGGGAGCATGGATCAGACCAAGATCGATCTGGACATGAGTGCTCTGGGACTTTCGGGAGCACGGCTGGAACAGGAACTGATAAAGCGTGATATTTTCTGTGAACTGACGACGGGCAACATCCTGATGTGCATGACGGGCATCGGCAATACGCAGGCAGACTATGAGAAGCTGCTGGCAGCTTTGCAGGAGATCGCAGAGCAGGAAAGCCGAGGTGACCGGATGGTGCAGGACGTGCCGAGAGATGCGGAAAAACCGAAGCACACTAAACTCTCGGAAAATCCAGCAAAATCGAAAATCCCGTGGAATAAAAAAAGACCCCTGCAAGATACTGCAGGGGAAAAAGAGACAGTGGATATCAGAAAATGCAGCGGACGCATATGCGGAACCTCCATTATACCGTATCCTCCCGGGATACCTCTCATATGTCCGGGAGAAGTCCTGGACGATGAGGATATCCAATATGTGCTTCACCTCAGAAAGAGAGGAGAGAAAGTCATCGGGATCGATGAACAAAACAGGATCACGGTCATTTCAAATCGCCGTTGATCCCAATGGTAACGACCTTCAGCGGAATATCCTTTCCGCTGGCGGCGACTGCCTGCTTTACAGCGTATTCCAGACCGCCGCAGCACGGAACTTCCATACGGGTAAGGGTGATGCTGCGGATCGTATTTCTTGTAAACAGTTCCGTAAGTTTTTCGGAATAGTCTACCATGTCCAGTTTCGGACATCCCATCAGTGTGATCTTGCCGTCAATGAAATCTCCATGAAAGTTTCCATAGGCATAAGCGCTGCAGTCTGCCGCGATCAGCAGATCGGCATCTTCAAAATACGGAGCCTGGATCGGCGCCAGTTTGATCTGTACCGGCCAGTTGACAAGTGCGCTTTCCGCTGGTACGTCCTCTCTATCCGCTTTGACAGTCTTAGCAGCAGCACGCCGTGCCTTATGAGCCTCTACGGCTGCTTCATCATAGGCGGCAGCTTCCCGTTCTTCAAATGTGATAGCATCGGTCGGACAGGCCGGGAGGCAGTCTCCCAGGCCATCACAGTAATCATCGCGAAGCAGCTTCGCCTTACCGTCCACCATTCCGATCGCTCCTTCGTGACATGCTTCGGCACACAGACCGCAGCCGTTGCATTTTTCTTCATTTATCTTAATTATTTTTCGGATCATATCAGTGACCTCCTTGCTTTTCTAACAGAATTCTAATACAATAAGAGGATCAAGTATGTTGTTTTTACAACGCAATAAAAAATTCTGGAGAAAATCATGAAAAACTATATGGGGCTTCTGCGGCGCGCAAAGATCTTTCGCGGCATGGAAGAAAAAAATATCCTGTCTATGCTGGACTGTCTGGCCGCTGTGAAAAAAAGGTTCACGCGGGGAGAATTCCTGTATCGCGCCGGAGAGCCGGCCGGCATGGCGGCTTTGGTGCTTGACGGGATGTTTCATATCGACAGGGAGGATTACTGGGGAAATAACAGCATTCTGGCGGACGTATCTGCAGGAGAACTTCTTGGGGAAGTATACTCTTTTCTGGATGACGAACCGGTTAGGATCAATGCGGTTGCTGTAAAGGACAGTACCGTGCTTTTGTTAGACGTGAAGAAAATTTTTCAGGTGTGTTCAACGGTATGTCCGTATCATGCTCAGCTGATCCGCAATTTTGCCTATGTACTGGCAGTCAAGAATCGCGAGCTGACACGCAAGCTGGAACATATGTCGCAGCGGACGACACGGGATAAATTGCTTTCGTATCTATCCGATCAGTCGCTCAAGCAGGATTCTTCCTGTTTTGAAATTCCGTTCAACAGGCAGCAGCTGGCGGATTTTCTGGCAGTGGATCGAAGCGCCATGTCCAAGGAACTTGGAAAACTGAGGGATGAAGGTATCCTCGAATTCAACAAGAACCATTTTGAGCTGAAACAGGGAGGAGAGTATTAGAGATGAATCAGGTGTTGATTTTCGCATTCTTATTTTTTATAGGAAGCTGCCTGGGATGGTGTATGGAAGTGTTTTTTCGCCGTTTCTTTTCGCGAGCCAACCCGGAAAGGAAATGGATCAATCCGGGATTTCTCGCAGGACCGTATCTGCCCCTTTACGGCTTCGGTCTGTGGGGCATGTATGCCGTGTCCGCGCTGAGTGCTGTGGCTATGACGCCCAGCAAGGCACTGGATGTAGCGATCATTCTGGTGATCATGGCGGTGGTCATGACCATCATCGAATACATCGCAGGAATCATTTTTATCCGCGGTATGCATGTGAAACTCTGGGACTATACGAAGGAAAAAGGCAATATCAAAGGTATCATCTGCCCCAAGTTTTCAGTCATATGGGGCCTGCTTGGATGCGTGTATTATTTCTTTGTCAACCCGTATGTGGTGGGCTGGGTCCACTGGCTTTCGCAGCATCTGGCATTTTCCTTTTTCATCGGCATGTTTTTCGGAGTGTTCGCCATCGACCTCTGGTATTCTCTCAACATCTCCGGTAAGGTGCGGGAATTCGCACAGGAAAAGGATATCGTGGTCAAATACGAGGAGCTGAAGGATTATCTCGCGCAGCAGCGGGAAGAGCTGGAAGAAAAGAAGCGTTTTGTGCTTGCGTTCAAGACTGAAATGCCGCTCAGCCGTCAGCTGGAAAAGTACAGTGAGCATATGGAACTGCTCCGAAAGCAGAGCGAGAGATTGAAGCATGTCAAAGAAAAGCTGGAAGAACGAATAGAGGAACGCAGACATGAGTAGGCAGAAGGAAATCTATCGGGAGCTGCAAAGTTTGAGCGATCCGAAATATAAAGAGTTTCACGGCGGCCTGGTTCCAGGAGAGGGAAACCTGTTAGGGGTGAGGATCCCTGCCTTGCGCCGGTATGCCAGAGAGCTTTTTACAAAGTCCGGCGGGCGCGCGGATATCCTTTTGCAGGAGATCGGCAATTCCTGCTATGAAGAGATCACGCTGCAGGGCATGATCATCGGCCTGCAAAGGAATGTGCCCAGCGAAGTGCTTTTTGCACAGATCAAAGGATTCGTTCCTAAAATCAGAAACTGGGCCATTTGCGATACGTTCTGCGCCAGTCTGAAGGAAACACGGAAATACAGGGAAGATACCTGGGAATTTTTACGGCCGTATCTGCAAAGCGATCTGGAGTTTGACGTCAGGTTCGGCGTCGTGATGCTGCTGGATCATTATATGAAGCGGGAGTATCTGGACCGGCTGTTTGCGACAGCGCAGTCTGTCCACCATGAAGGGTACTATGTTAAGATGGCGGTAGCGTGGCTGATCTCTATTTGTTTCGTCAAGTTTTATGATGAGACGATGGTATTTATGAAACAGGCGAAGCTCGATGATTTTACATATAATAAAGCTTTGCAGAAGGCACGGGAAAGCCGGCAGATCTCAAATGTGCAGAAGGCGCAGCTGCAGGCGATGAAGCGGAGGTAATGATGGAACTGAAAAAGATTATTTCCATGATAGGCGGCAAGATCCTGTATGGGACAGAAGAAATATTACGGCGGGAATATTCCTATGCGGTGGCTTCGGATCTGATGAGCAATGTCATGCTGGATACGGCAGATGACAGTATCCTCATTACGAGCCTTGTAAATCCGCAGGTCATTCGTGCCTCGGAGATGATGAACATAACATGCATCATCATCACCTGCGGAAAGACGGTGACGGATGCTATGATCGAACTGGCTGCCAACCGGAACATAGCGCTGGTGAAGACAGATGATACGACGTTTACCGTATGTGGCAAACTTCATAGTAACGGACTTCGGGAAGGCCCTCTTTCTTTTGAAAACAAACATCTGACATCGATCCGGCTGGATCCGAAACGGTGTATAGGATGTACCCATTGTGCCAGAACCTGTCCAACGGAAGCAATCCGGATAAAATCGGGAAAGGCCGTGATTTCTGCAGAGCGCTGCATTGAATGCGGCATGTGCATCAAGGTTTGTCCTCGTCACGCCAACAGTCCGGTGACAGATGCTCCCGACTGTCTGGAAGCATACGATTACAGGATCGCCATCCCGGCATCGGCTTTTTTTGGACAGTTCCATAACATCAGATCCAGGAATCATCTGCTGACAGCACTGAAGAGAGTGGGGTTTGATGAAATATATGAAGAAGCGATCGGTGCAGAGATGATCAGCTACCGGCTGCGGGAGCTTTTGCACAGTGGTAAACGAAAACTGCCGCTGATCTCCGCAGGGTGTCCGTCGATCCTGAATCTGATCCAGATCAGATTCCCCAATCTCATGGAGCATGTGGTGGACTACCGCCCACCGGTGGAGGTAGTGGCAAGTATGGCACGGCGGGAAGCGGAGAGAAGACATCCTGACAAGAAGGTGGGGATCTTCTTTATCGCACCATGTACTGCGAAAATATCCTTTATCAAGGAAAGCGACGAGGTGGTTGATTCAGATATCGATAAGATGATCGCCATTTCGGATATCTACAAGCAGGTACTGCAGAATCTGGAAGAGCTGAAAGATGAGGAAATCGAAGATCTGGAGAAGGCAGGCATGACGGGACTTCGCTGGCCGAGTCCGGGAGGGGAGAGCCTGTCGCTGCAGACCGATGATTTTGTAGCGGTAGATGGTATTGATAAAGTGATCGATATTTTTGAAAAAATCGAGGATGAGAAGCTGGATGGACTGGCTTTTGTAGAGACGGAGGCGTGCCGCGGCGGATGTTTCGGCGGATCCCTTACCGTGGAAAACAGTTATTCAGCAAAGGCGAATATAAAACCGCTCATCGATGAGGCAAAGGAAAAGTACGGAGAGCGGACTTTGAATCTGCCGGGAGAAGAGGATGAACTTCTCCGGAATCGTCCTCTTTGTTATCGCCCGGTTCTGCGGCTGGACGAGGATCTGGATGTTTCCCTTAAAAAGATGGAAGAAATGGGGCGAGTTCTCAGCTCGCTGCCGGGGATCGACTGCGGCGTGTGCGGAGCCCCGAACTGCAGAGCCTTTGCAGAAGATATCGTAAAGGGTCTGGCGACAGAGCGGGAGTGCATTTTATACACTGTTAAGTAAAAATGCTTGACAGCGATGAAACCCTGTTATATACTAGGCTGGTGAGGTGATGTCCATGAAGATCGATGACGTGATCCAGACGAGCCTTTTGTATGATTTTTACGGAAGCCTTCTGACGGACAGACAGCGGGAAGTGATGGAACTTTATTACGGAGAAAATCTGTCACTGTCAGAGATCGCAGCGGAGTTTTCCATCAGCAGACAGGGCGTGCATGATGCGCTCAAGAATGCCGGGAAGGCTTTGCATGAATACGAACAGAAGCTGGGGCTGGTAGACAAATTTCAGCAGAGCCGGGAAGCCATCGGAGATATCGATGAAAGGATCGAAGGATTGATGGAAGACGTGCAGAAGCAGGAAGCACTGGTGCCGGCGGAGGTTACAGCAGAATTACAGAAGATCAAAGATATTATAGATAAACTGGAGGAATAAGCCTATGGCATTCGAAGGATTGTCCGAAAAACTGCAGAATGTCTTTAAAGGCCTGAAGGGAAAAGGAAGCCTGACGGAGGCAGACATCAACGCAGCCATGCGTGAAGTCAAGCTGGCTCTGCTGGAGGCGGATGTAAACTTCAAGGTCGTAAAGGAATTCGTAGACAGCGTGAAACAGAAATCGCTGGGCGAAGAAGTTATGGCGAGTCTGACCCCGGGTCAGCAGGTGATCAAGATCGTAAACGATGAGCTTACCGAGCTGATGGGCGGGACCGGAAGCAAACTGACCTATTCCCCGAAGGGGTTTACGGTATACATGATGGTCGGTCTGCAGGGTACCGGTAAAACAACCACCTGCGGCAAGCTGGCCAATTATCTTAAGAAAAACGGCAAGAAACCGATGCTGTGCGCATGTGATATCTATCGTCCGGCCGCTATCGACCAGCTGGAAGTAGTGGGAAAGGCAGTAGATACGCCTGTGTTCACCATGCGGGAAAGCCGGGAGCCTGAGAAGATCGCTCTGGCGGCTATAAAAGAGGCGGAACGAAAAGGCTGCAATGTGCTGATCGTCGATACTGCAGGCCGGCTGCAGATCGATGAAGAACTGATGGAGGAGCTGGTTCGCCTGAAGGGAGCTATCAAGCCTCATGAGATCCTTCTGGTTGTTGATGCGCTGACCGGTCAGGATGCAGTCAATGCGGCAGAGGGGTTCAACGACAGACTCGGTATCGACGGCATCATCATGACTAAGATGGACGGCGACTCCCGAGGCGGTGCGGCGCTTTCTGCAAAAAAGGTGACAGGAAGACCTGTGAAATTCGTCGGTACGGGTGAAAAATTCGATGCGCTGGAGCCGTTTCATCCGGAGCGTATGGCAAGCCGGATCCTGGGCATGGGCGATATGCTCACCCTCATCGAAAAGGCACAGGAAGACTACGATGAACAGAAGGCGCAGGAACTGGAAAAGCGTCTGCGCAAGAATCAGTTTACGCTGGAGGATTTCCTGGAGCAGATGGGTCAGATCCGCAAGATGGGCGGGATCGGCAAACTGCTGGGAATGATGCCCGGAATGAACAGCCGGGCGATGCAGAACGTAAACGTGGAGCAGAGCGAGCGCGATTTTGTCCAGATGGAAGCGATCATCCAGTCTATGACGCGGGAAGAAAGGGAAAACCCTTCCATCCTCAATGCCAGCAGAAGAAAGCGGATCGCAGCAGGATCGGGTCAGCCGGTCTCTAAGATCAATCAGCTGGTGAAGCGGTATGACGAGACGAGAAAGATGATGAAGAGCTTCACAGGAAAAGGCGGAGCCGGTAGGATGAACCGGATGTTCCGCGGCATGTAAGCAAGATCGAACAAGTCCGATGCAGGACTTTTCTATATAACAATTATAACGAATATATTTTAGGAGGAAATAAAGAAATGGTTAAAATCAGACTGAAGAGAATGGGAGCAAACAAGAAGCCTTTTTACCGTGTAGTAGTTGCAGATTCCAGAGCACCAAGAGATGGTAAGTTCATCGAAGAGATCGGATACTACAACCCGATGACTGACCCGGCTGACATCAAGATCGATGAGGAAAAGGCTCAGAGATGGCTGGGAACAGGTGCACAGCCGACAGATACAGTGAAAAAACTTTTCCAGAAGAGCGGCATTTTATAGAAAGCGGTGAAACCAATGGGAGAATTAGTTAGTGCAATTGCAAAGTCGCTGGTAGAAAACCCGGAGGCTGTTGAAGTTTCTGAGGAACAATCCAATGGCACTACAGTGGTACAGCTGAAGGTGGCACCCGATGATATGGGAAAGGTGATCGGCAAACAGGGCCGGATCGCCAAAGCCATCCGAACTGTTGTGAAAGCAGCGGCAACCAAGGCTAATATCAGAGTAGTCGTAGAAATCGTTCAGTAAAGAAAATGAAGGGCACATGTATTTTTTAATATATGTGCCTGTCTTATATTGTAACAGGCGGTAAATATGGAGAAAATCAAAATCGGCAAGATCGTCAATGCAGTCGGTCTGAAAGGGGAAGTCAAGGTTTATAATTATTCGGACAGCGAGGAGGTCTATGAGAGAACTCCCGAGATCTATGCCGGAGACAGACTGCTTAAGGTGCAGAATGTGCGTATGCAGAAGAATATGGTCATTCTCAAGCTCTCCGGTATCGATGATCGGAATGCGGCAGAGGCTGCAAAGGGCACGGAGCTTTTTATTACGGAAGCGGATCTTCCGGAGCTTCCGGAAGGACAATTCTACATTCGTGATCTGATCGGTATGGAAGTGGAAGAACAGGGCGGCTCTTTTCATGGAGTCGTAACAGATGTCCTGCAGAATACAGCACAGGATATCTTCGAAGTAAAACGTGATGATGGAAAAACGGTACTCATCCCGAAAGTGGATGCATTTGTACAGAAAATAGATGGAAAAGAGCGGTTGATCACGGTGACGCTGATCGAGGGTCTTACGGATTTATAGGGAGTGAAACGAATGAAAATAGATGTATTGACATTGTTTCCGGAGATGTTTCGCCCTGTTATGGAAAGCAGTATGCTGGGACGGGCGGTCGCCGCAGGGATCCTGCAGATCAAAGCGACCGACATACGGCAGTTCAGCCATGACAAGCACAATAAGGCGGATGATTATCCCTTTGGAGGCGGAGGCGGCATGGTCATGATGGCTGATCCTGTTTTCGGTGCAATGGAATCCGTTGAGGCTGAAAACAAAAAAGTGATATATATGTCGCCGCGCGGGAAGATCCTCGACCGCGAGAAGATCGAAGAACTTTCGAAGATCCCGGAGATGGTCATTCTATGCGGCCATTACGAAGGAGTGGATCAGAGGGTGCTGGATCACTGGAATGCAGAGGAGATCTCCATTGGTGACTACGTACTGACAGGAGGAGAGCTCCCTGCGATGGTACTGATCGATTCTGTGGCACGTATGATACCGGGAGTACTGGGAAATGAGAATTCTGCACTGGATGAATCGGTGTATTCAGGGCTTTTAGAGCATCCTCAGTATACGAAACCGCGGGAATATCGGGGGCTTGAGGTCCCGGAGGTGCTGACAAGTGGCAATCATAAGCAGATCGATCTGTGGCGATTTAAGCAGTCTTTAGCGTTGACAAAAGAACGTCGCCCGGATCTTCTGAAACGATATCTGGAACAGGAGCATGCTTTCTCGAAAGAGGAACGGCGTATTCTTGAAGAAATCATGAAAATGGAGCGGTAGCATTGCATGAAAAAGTTCTTTGGTGTAAAATAAAACAATGAAACGAAAACTGACAAAGAAGACAAAACGAGCAATTTTTATATATATCGTGATCCTGTTGCTTTTGTTTACCATCGTAGAGGTTTTACCAAAGGTGACAGATATTTTTGAAACAACACAGGTGCTGGAGCCTGGCACGCTGACCTTGTCCTATGAAACGAAGGGCTACTTCGTCAAGACGGAAGAGATCGGGGTGGCTGCAGATTCCGGTGAAATCGAATATCCGGTGACGGAAGGGACCGTCGTAAAGAAGGGCGCCGAGGTGGTTTCCGTAAAGGCGGACAGCAGTAAGGATTCGGAATCGACGCGGTTCTCGGACTGTATGGATCGCCTCAAGGGATACGATGGACTGGTCGATTCCTGCAGTGCTTCAATAAGCGGAGTGTTCAGTCTGTCCATTGATGGTTATGAGAACTACCTGACTCCGGAAAAAATGGAAAAAGTCAAGCGTGAAACAGTGGAGAGCCAGTCGTACAGGACGACCGATCTGAAACGATCTTCGGTGATCAAGGGAGAACCGATCTTTAAGATCTCAGGAGATGATGTATGGTATATACTCTGCTGGATCGACAAGGAGAACGTCAGAAACTACCAGGAAGGAAATGAGGTGACGCTGCAGCTTCCTGACGGCGATGTGGATGCGACCGTATACAAAGTGAAAAAGGATGGCGATGACTATCGTGTGATTTTCTTCCTGGATGTATATTATAAAAGTTTCGCAGCAAGCCGTGAAGAAGACATGAAGGTGGTGGCAAGCGACAGTTCAGGTCTGATCGTAAGCAATAAGGCGATCGTAGAAAAGAACGGCAAAAAAGGCGTTTATGTAAAAAATAAAAACGGGAATTATATCTTCAAGCAGATAAAAGTGATCGCAACAGACGGAAAGGATTCCGTCCTGAGTGATGCAGCCTTTACGGATGAAAACGGCAAGCAGATCACGACAGTAAATGTGTATGATGAAGTGCTTCGTCATCCAGGCAATGCATTGGAAGAGGATTTGAAAAAAGAAGCGAATAAAGAAAAAAATACGAAAAACACAGAAGAAAGTACAGAGCAGAAAGAGGCGAATTAAGATGGAAGACATCAAAAAAAACCTGGATATGATCCGCGGTGAGATCGCTGAAACAGCGCAGCAGTGCGGACGCAGTGCGGACGATGTCCTTCTGGTGGCAGTCAGCAAGACAAGGACACCGGAGGAGATCAACGTGGCGATCGATGCCGGGGTAACGGACATCGGAGAAAACAAGGTGCAGGAAATCATGGACAAGTTCGATGCGGTGAAGCCTGTAAAATGGCATATGATCGGACATTTGCAGACAAACAAGGTGAAATACATCATCGACAAGGTATCCATGATCCATTCGGTGGACTCCTATAAGCTGGCCGCAGAGATCGACAAGCGTGCCGGTGCTAAGGGGATCACGATGGATATCCTGCTGCAGGTCAATTCGGCACAGGAAGAAAGCAAGTTCGGTATTACTACAGCAGAAACGGAAGAACTGATCCATGAAATCCTGGAGAACTGTGAAAATATCCGGCTGCGCGGGCTGATGTGCGTAGCACCTTTTGCAGAAGATCCTGAAGATATCAAAGTATATTTTGACGAAGTGAAGAAACAGTACGATCAGTTTGCCGGGATTGAACATCCGCATCTGGATTTCAAATATCTGTCCATGGGTATGTCCCATGATTTTAAAGTCGCTATTGAAGCAGGTTCGAATCTGGTTCGCGTAGGAAGTGCCATTTTCGGAGCAAGAGATTACAGTAAAAAGTAGGAGGTAATCATGGGTGTTTTTAACAAATTTAAAGATTTAATGGGCTTTGAAGAATACGAAGACGAAGAAGAACTTGAAGAGGAAGAAGAATACGAAAAGAACAACAGTTATTATGATAGAAAACCGGTAGAACCGAGACCCCAGACAACGACGTCTCCGCGATATGATTCCGGCAATGTCGTTCCGATGCAGAATCGTACAGTAAAGGCGATCACGACAGCATTCAAACTGGTGGTGATCGAACCGAAAGGATTTGAAGAGTGCCCGAAGCTGGTAGACAGCCTGAAGAGCAGAAAGCCGATCATCATCAATCTGGAACAGCTGGACAGCGATACGGGAAGAAAGATCTTCGACTTCCTGGGCGGTGCTACCTATGCACTGAATGGCAATGTACAGAAAGTCGCAAATAACATATTCGTTTTCGCACCGGAAAACGTGGCGATTTTCGCAGAAGGAGAAAACAAGCCGTATTCCTTCGGAGGGGAAAACGGAGAGCAGAATCCTTGGAAGTAATGAGATTACAGGAGGCAGGAAATGATTAGACCGATCGATATTCAGGAAAAAGAATTTTCAAAAGCAGTTCGGGGTTATAAAGAAGATGAAGTCAATGAATTTCTGGATGAAATCACGATTGATCTGGAACGGCTTCTGGACGAACTGCGTCAGACGAAGGAAGAAAACAGCCGTCTGGTAGAAGAGCTGGAACGTCACAGAAATTCCGAGGGCACGGTCCTGGAAACGCTGGAAGCGGCGAAAGGTCTCATGTCTGATATTTCTGCAAGTGCAGAAAAGCGGGCGGAGATCTTGCTGAAGAATGCAGAACTGGATGCACAGCTGATGCAGAAAGAAGCGAAGGAGATGGCGGACAAGATCTCGGAAGAAAGTGAAGCGATGAAAGCGCGCTTTATCGATTTCAGGACTCGCTACAAAAAGCTGCTGCAGTCTGAACTTCAGCGATTTGAATCTTTGAGCGGAGAAATGTTCCCGGAGCTGGGTGTGGATGATTTTGACGACCTTCCGGAAATGACGCCGCTGCAGAATCTGGAGCAGAAACCGGGAGCAAAGGCAGCTCCTAAACCGGCACCGAAACCAGAGCGTGGAACGTATGATTACGGAAAGAGCAATAACGGCACAGAAATGCAGAAAACGATGAGAAATATCAAATATTAAAGGAGGCGGGGCATCCCGCCCCCTGTTTTCATATGGTATACTTTTTGATTGTAATAGGGGTGATCCTTCTGGATCACCTCGTGAAATATGCAGTCGCATCTCAGATGGTGCCGGGAGAATCGATCCCGGTAATTTCTGAGATCTTTCATATAACGTATGTTCAGAACCGAGGCGCGGCATTCAGTATGATGCAAGGACAGTGGGTATTTTTGATCCTGCTCCCGTGCGCAGCGATCCTGACAGCGCTGATCATTTTGTTTTGGAAGCGTAAAAACTGGAACATCTGCATGAATCTTGCGATTGCCTTTATCTGCGGGGGCGGTCTTGGTAATCTTATAGACAGGATCACGCAGGGGTATGTGGTCGATTTATTTGATTTCAGGGTGTTTCCTGTTTTCAACATCGCAGATATTTTTATCTGTGTTGGCTGCGGATTGCTTCTGCTGGATGTTTTCGTATCTGAAAGGAAAAAGAGGCATGACGGATAGTTGTGATAAAATGGAAGAACAGACGGAAATCATCATCACATCGGAGACGGAAGGAAAACGTCTGGATGCTGTTTTAGCAGAGAAGACTGACGGTCTTTCGCGAAGTTTTTTGCAGAAACTCTTTGAAGAAGGAAAAGTTTTTAGAAACGGGAAGCTTTGCAGCAAAAAAGAAAAGGGCGTTGAAGGCGACTGTATCCTGGTCCAGATACCGGCTCCAGAGAAGCTGGAGGTGGAAGCAGAGGATATTCCCCTTGAGATCATTTATGAGGACGATGATCTGCTGGTGGTCAACAAACCGGCTGGAATGGTGGTGCATCCGGCCCCCGGGAATTATACGGGGACGCTGGTGAACGCTCTGATGTTTCACTGCGGTGATGCGCTTTCGTCCATCAATGGAGTAATACGTCCGGGGATCGTACACCGGATCGACAAGGATACAAGCGGCCTTTTAATGGTAGCGAAAAATGATCACGCTCACGCTTCCCTTTCGCAGCAGCTGCAGGAGCACTCTATCACCAGAAGATATCAGGCTATCGTGTATCATAACATACGGGAAGAGGAAGGGACCATAGATGCTCCCATAGGCAGAGATCCTAAAAATCGACTGCGCAATGCGATCAATTACGATCACGGCAAGCCGGCAGTCACACATTACAAGGTGATCGAACGTTTTGGGAAATTCACCTGGATCGAAGCAAGGCTGGAGACGGGGAGGACACATCAGATCCGTGTTCATATGGCATCTGTCAATCATCCGCTTTTAGGAGACAGCCTGTACGGTTCGGCTTCCAATAAAGAAGGCGCGTCACGGCAGATGCTGCATGCGGGGATCCTGGGGTTTCAGCATCCCTCGACCGGCGAATACATGGAGTTTGAAAGTCCTCTTCCGGAAGATTTTGAGAAGGTGCTGAAGCGGCTGCAGAAGCAGATAAAATAACAGAATGACGAGAACAAATCATGGCGAAAATAGAATTTAAGCCGGGAACCATGCTGAATCCGGTTCCGGCTGTGATGGTCTCCTGTGGAGATGAAACAGAACAGAATATTATTACTATAGCGTGGACGGGGATCGTCAATACGGATCCGCCTATGACGTATATTTCAGTGCGAAAAGAACGGCATTCCCATGATATCATAGCGCGCACCGGGGAGTTTGTCATCAATCTGACTACGAAGGATCTGGCATTTGCAACGGATTACTGCGGTGTAAGATCTGGACGAAAAGTAGACAAATTCAAGGAAATGGACCTGACTCCTGCAAAGAGCCGGAAGGTTTCCTGCCCGTCCATCGGGGAATCTCCGGTAAATATTGAATGCAAAGTACTGGACGTCCGGGAGTTTCCGACTCACGATATGTTTCTGGCGGAAATCATAGGAGTTTCTGTGGAAGAAAGCCTGATGGATGAAAAAGGACGGTTGCGCCTGGAGGATGCAGGACTGATCGCTTACAGCCACGGCAGTTACGTGGCATTGCAGCACAAGGAAATTGGGACATTCGGTTATTCTGTGATGAAGCCGAAGACCCGCAGACGGATCGCTGCACAGAAACGTCAGGATAATCATGCGCGAAAGGCAAAACAAGGTGACAGAGAAGGCAAAAATGGAAAACGACCGGAAGCTCCGGTGAGGGGTCAAGCCTCTCGCAGAAACAGTTCCGGCCGAAAGAAGTCTCACAGCCCCGCGAAAAAAATCCGGTGAATCGGAAGGTGCCGGGCTAATGATTGATTCGCACCTGACCACATGTCTGCGAATCCGACTTCAGATGACGCAGGCAGGTTTCACACACATGGCCGCTTTTAAAAGCAAATGCTTCGTAGCTCTGACATCCACATAATGTGCAAACTTTTTTCATAGTGCCGCCTCCTTTTTCCAGAATCGACTATAACGGATTTTCATCGAATGATTTGTTGGGGCTGTGTTATACTCAATGTACGACCTTAAGATCGAAATTACAAGAAAAATCTGCGAAAATGTAAGGAAAAGGCGGATTATTGGAATTTTTCCGACAAGTAGAAGGCGAGGAAAGAAAAATGTATGAGAATTTTATTTTGCAGCAATTCGAAAATGGAAAACTGGAAGGATACTCCTGGAATGTGGACGATCCTGAAAAAGTGATCTGCATCGTCCATGGAATAGGGGAGTACGGTGGACGGTTCGACCGGGTGGCAGAAGCGTTTCGCGAGAAAAACATGGCGGTTTTGGCTTTTGATCTGCGTGGGCACGGAAAATCTCTTGGAAAAAGAGGTCACTGTGCACCGCGAAAGGATGTGCTGAGTGATGTCAGTACTTTGATCGAGTATGCGCAGACCATCTATCCGGAAAAGAAGCTGATATTATATGGGCACAGCATGGGTGGAAATATCGTTCTGGATTACCGCAGCAGAGGGAGGCTCAACGGAGAGGTGGCGGCGTACATTGTGACAGCGCCATGGGTGCGTCTGGTTCGCCCGGTACCGGCACTACTGTACAAAGCAGTCAAATTCCTGTCACGCGTCGCACCATCTGTTACGATCGGATCCGAGATCAATGAAGCAGATCTGGGCAACCTGGACTGTGTCAAGCCGTTCAACGATCATCCGCTGGTGCATAACAGGATATCGGCATTGTGTGCCGTGGACGGATTTGAAACGGGTCAGAAGCTGGAGTCAGGTCAGCTGGAAAACAATGGCCGTGCGAAACAGATCCCGCTTCTTCTGATGCATGGGGAAAAAGACAAGATCTGTGATGTTGCCGGAAGCCGCAATATTGCAGCTTGCATGAAGGCCGACGGAGAAAATATCGAGTATATTGAATGGAGCGGTCTTTACCATGAGATCCATAACGGCGGCCCGCAGAGCAGGGGCGATGAGGTGATCGCCAAAGCTGTAGAATGGGCAGAAAAAATCTGATCTGCACAGGGCAGACCAGATGAAATGCAGGCAGGAAGTTATTTCTCTGCGGTATGATCCGGATCTGGAAGTGCCGGATCTACGTACAATGTTTTATTATGAGTGAAAATGACCATGCCGGGTTTGGATCCGGCTGGTTTTTTTACGTATTTGACTCTGGTATAATCTACCGGAACGTTTTCGGAGCTGCTGCCTTTGCTGTGCCATGCTGCGATGGCTGCTGCCTCGAAGAGCTCTTCTTTTGATGGTTCCTGCCCTTCGGTGAAGAGGATCACGTGGGAGCCGGGGATGTCCTTGGTATGGAACCAGATGTCGGTAGAAGAGGCTTTTTTCAGCGTCAGCCAGTCGTTTTCCTTGTTGTTTCTTCCTGCAAAGACTCTTTTGCCTGAGGTCAGCGTATAGGCGTACGGTGATGGTTTGCTTGGCTTTTCTTTTGTGTTCCGGTTTTTTCGATAGCGAAGGAAACCGCTGTCGGTAAGTTCCTGACGGATCGTGCGAAGTTCTTCTACAGAGTGTGCTTTTTCTGTAAATTCCAGTACGGATTCCAGGTAGGCGATTTCCTGGGAAACTTCCTCCAGCTGGATCTTTTTTTCTTTTACAGCCGTTTTCGCCTTACCGTATTTTTTATAGTAAATCTGTGCATTTTTAGAGGGTGCGTACTTGGGATCCAGAGGGATCTTCACTTCGCTGCCGTCATAGTAGCTGATCACAGTTACAGAGGATGCCCCTGGCTTTACCTGGTGAAGATTCGCGGTAAGAAGTTCGCCGTAAAGCCGGTATTTATCCGAGTTCTCTGCACGATAAAGATCTTCGTTGAGTTTCTGTGTCTTGTGGCGAAGCCGGGAAAGATCACCGTTGATGATACGGATAAGATCGCCGGATTTCTGCTTTAACAGATTGGAAGATTCTCTGTTCTGAAAATAGAATTCCGCGGCCTGACTGAATGTGTCAAAACTTTTCGCCGTGTAATCTGTTCCGTAGATGGAAAGATCCGTGATGTGAAAATCTACAGGCTTTCCAGCACCGTCCAGGTACACTACAGGTGTAAATGTATGCTCCCGGATCTCCTGAATAAGCTTTTGAAGCCGGGAATACACCGACGACGCAAATTCTTTTGCAGCATCAGAAGCACTTGGAAGATCGGATGCCAGAGTTTCTGCCAGTGCGGGAGAAAGCCCCTGTATACCGGAGAGAAGGCATCGCCCGGGCTGCAAAGGATCCGTAAGAAGCTGCAAAATCTCCTCCCGGGTGATTTTAGTAAATGGGATCTTTTTCTGGGCAGGGGGATATTCATAAAGCTTTCCCGGCAGGATCTGGCGGGCCCGGTTGACATCTATGGAAATATGTTTGATGCTGTCGATGATTTTGCCGCTGGTCATGTCCGTTAAGATGACATTGCTGTGTTTCCCCATGATTTCTATGATGAGCTTCTTGTTGACTGAGAATCCCATTTCATTGACGGTTTCCAGCAGGATCTCGATAATACGGTCGTTTTCGTGCTGCTGGATCTGTGTGATGCGACCGGCATTCAGGTGTTTGCGCATCACCATGCAAAATACCGGCGGGGACGCCGGGTTTTCAGGAACGGTTTCTGTCAGGTATGCACCGGCATGATTTCCGCTGACGGAAAGCAGCAGTTTTTTTCTGCCTGCTTTCGTGTGAATATTAAAAATCAGTTGCTCGGAATGAGGCTGATATATTTTTTCGATTTTTCCAAGTGTCAGATTCTGCTGCAGTTCCGATACAGCTGCAGCAGTTGCGACTCCGTCATATGACATTGCAACTTTCCTCCGTGGGTTATTCGTGGTATAATGAAATCATCTTATGATATCATAAATCTAGTAGAATGGGGAAAAAACATGATAAAAAGCATGACAGGATTTGGCAGGGGGGAATACTCGGACGGCAAACGAAATGTGACTGCAGAGATCAAAACTGTAAATCACCGATATTCTGATATTACCGTAAAGATGCCGAAGCGGTATTCCTTTGCAGAAGAACCGATCAAAGCTGTGATCCGGGAAAAACTGAGACGAGGGAAAGCAGAAGTCTCTATCGTCATCGAAAATATCACAGAAGAGGATGTGACTGTCAAGATGAGTTCTGCCATCGCACAGCAGTATATCACTAACCTGAGAGAGCTGCAGGCGACGTATGATCTGGATGGAACTATTGACATTTCACTGATAGCCTCGCTGCCGGACGTAATGAAAGCTGTTCCGGATGTAGAAAATGAAGAAGATGTGGCTGGTGTGATCACGCAGGCAGTGCGGATCGCCACGGAGAATCTGGATCGGATGCGCACTGTGGAAGGAGAAAAGCTTGCGGAGGATCTGAAAGCACGAGGTGAGCTGATCCGCGAGATCGTAAAGAAAATAGAAGTCAGGGCTCCCATGGTAGCAGAGGAATACAAGGATAAGCTGCAGAAAAGGATCCAGGACCTTTTGGGAGAGGCGGCTGTCGTGCCGGAAGAACGCATCCTGACGGAAGCAGCTATCTTTGCAGATAAAGCAAACATAACAGAAGAACTGGTGCGACTGGACAGTCATATGATCCAGCTGAAAAATATCCTGGGAGGAAGTGAAGGGCCGGTGGGTAAAAAACTCGACTTCCTGGTACAGGAAATGAACCGGGAAGCAAACACCATAGGATCCAAGGCCAATGATATGGAGATCACATCCCTCATGCTGGAGACAAAAAGTGAGATCGAAAAAATCAGGGAACAGGTACAAAATATAGAATAACAGTCAATATTTATCTTGATGACAAGGCATATAAGTGCTATAATAATCAATTAGACGAGTTAAGATATTGGATAGTTTTTGGAGTGTTTCAGGAGTATTCTTATGGCAAAAGGCAAGCTGTTTGTTATTTCAGGACCTTCCGGAGCGGGAAAAGGGACGATATGCAAGGAAATCCTTGATCAGGAGCGTAACATCGAACTTTCGGTGTCCATGACGACCCGCCAGCCGAGGCAAGGTGAAATCGATAAAGTGCATTACCATTTCGTGACGAAAAATGATTTCGATCAGCTCATTGAAGAGGACGGATTCATGGAGTATGCCAACGTATACGGCAATTATTATGGAACGCCGCGTGCGCAGGTGATGGAATGGCTGGAGCAGGGCATCGATGTTATCTTGGAAATCGACGTGCAGGGCGCTTTGCAGGTGCAGAAAAACTACGACGATGGTGTGTATATTTTCATTTTGCCGCCGTCTCTGGAAGAATTGAAGAAACGGATCCGGGGAAGAGGGTCAGAAACAGAGGAAACCATGGCCCGGCGTCTGGGAGAGGCTCTTCATGAAATCCACAATATCGACAAGTACGATTACAGGGTCATTAATGAAGATCTGGATACGGCCATTGACAGAGTGCGGGCGATCATTACCGCAGAGCAGTGCAAGATAAACGGGGAAGAGGTTGACTGGATCGTCAATAAGTATAAGGAGGATTTATAAATGTTATATCCATCTATTAACGAAATCAGAAAAAAAGTTGACAGCAGATATACGCTGGTGATTCTGGCTGCCAAGAGATCGAGAGATATCATTGACGGTATGCCGAAGCTGACTGAGGCAGATGTAGAAAAACCGGTATCCATCGCAGCAAACGAGATCGCAGAGGATCTGATCACGTACAGAGAAACTATGTAGGGGGAGTTCTGTACTGATTTCGACAAAATGTTCGAAAAAATAACAAAGTGTTTTTGTGTGCGACAGAAAAGTTGGCCTTCTTGTGTAATAATAGTTATGCAAGGAGGTCTTTTTTATGAAAAAGAACATCATAGTGAAAAAGAACAGTGTTACCTATCAAATTCCCCCGCAAAACGTAGTATATATGGAGAAAGATCTGCGCAGGATCGTGATCCATCTTTCGGGAATGGCGAGCAGTGAACTGGTTGTCTATGGAAGTTTTCATGATCTGATCCCTAATCTGGATGAACGGTTTCTCTATTGTCACAGAAGCTATATCATCAATATGGATGAGATCATCATCATGTCTCATAACCAGATCCTTCTTTCTTCCAATGAAGGGATCTACTTCGGGAAAGACACTTATCGGAAGGCTCAGAAGACCTTTGAGGAATATATGCAGAGGAAGAGAAAAGAATTTTCGTAAAACACAATAAATCCGTTGAAATCATGGGGAAATTATAGTATAGTATTAACTGGTGTCGCATGTGCGTCGCCATAGTTTACAGTTTACACACGGCAGCGTCGGGAAAGCCGGTGCCTGGAAGCAGAATTCTGATGAAGAATGCTGACGGAAGGTTGCTTTCGATATGTGCTGCGGTGGAAGAAGAAAACCGAGAGGAGAAAAAACATGTCAGTAATTTCAATGAAACAGTTATTAGAAGCCGGTGTACATTTCGGACACCAGACAAGAAGATGGAACCCTAAAATGGCTCCTTATATCTTCACAGAAAGAAATGGAATCTATATCATCGACCTGCAGAAAACAGTAAAGAAGATCGATGAAGCATACAACTTCATGAGAGAAGTTGCAGCAAGCGGCAAGCCGGTTCTGTTCGTAGGGACAAAGAAGCAGGCTCAGGCAGCAATCTATGATGAAGCCAAGAGATGCGATATGTACTATGTAAATCAGAGATGGCTGGGCGGAATGCTTACAAACTACAAGACTATTTCCGGCAGAATCAAGAGACTTAATGACATCAAGGAAATGGAAGCAGACGGCACTTTCGAAAAACTGTCCAAGAAGGAAGTTATCAAGCTTAGACTGGAACTGGAAAAGTTAGAAAAGTTCCTGGGCGGTATCAAAGATATGAAGGGTATGCCGGGAGCAATCTTTATCGTAGACCCTAAGAAAGAAAAAATCGCTGTTAAGGAAGCAAGAATCCTGGGAATTCCTATCATCGGTATCGTAGATACAAACTGCGACCCGGACGATGTTGATTACATTATTCCTGCAAACGATGACGCGATCAGAGCAGTAAAACTGATCTCCGGATGCATGGCTGACGCTGTGATCGAAGGCAGACAGGGCGAAAGCTTTGATGAAGGCGAAGGCGGAGAATCTGCAGAAGCTGCAGAGGCAGAAGTTCCAGAAGAAGCTGCAGAAGAAAAAGCCGCTGAATAGTTGAAGACAATACAGGAGGAGATAAAATGGCTGTAACAGCAAAGATGGTAAAAGAACTGCGCGAAATGACAGGCGCAGGTATGATGGACTGCAAAAAAGCATTAGTGGAAACTGATGGCAACATTGAAGCTGCAGTTGATCTTTTAAAAGAAAAAGGACTTGCAAAGGCTGCTAAAAAGGCAGGAAGAGTTGCTGCGATGGGACTGGTTAGAACAGCTATCGCTGCTGACGGTAAGAGTGCAGCTATCGTAGAAGTAAACTCTGAAACAGACTTTGTTGCGAAGAACGACGAGTTCGTAACTTTCGTAGAAACTCTGGCTCAGATGGCTCTGGAAAACGATGCAAAGGATATGGACGAATTCATGGCTCTGCCTTATGGAGACGAAGGCTCCGTACAGGATGTTCTGACAAATAAGATCGCTACTATCGGCGAAAATATGACGATCAGAAGATTTGAAAAAGTATCCGGAGAAGCTGTTGTTTCCTACATTCACGGCGGCAGAATCGGGGCTCTCATTGCAGGCAGTGTAGAAGCTGACGATGATGTGAAGGCAGCTTTAACAAACGTGGCAATGCAGGTTGCTGCAATGAATCCGCAGTATGTCAGCAGAAATGACATCTCCGATGAAGAGCTGGCTAAAATGCATGACATCACGCTGGAAAGCGCACTGAACGATCCGTTCACACTTCCGAAGCCGATCTTAAATGCTTTATTAGACAAGGCTGTAGACGGCGTATGGAGTGATGAAGATATTGCGATTTTAGAGGAAAAGAGAAACGATAAGAAGTTCAACTTCAATTATCTACCAAACTTCCTTTCCGAAGATGCTAAGGCTAAGCTGGCAGAGATCGCAGTTGCTGACAAGGATTCCATTTCCGAAAACAAGATCTTCAAAGGTCTCGTAGAAGGACGTGTTTCCAAGCAGTTAAAGGATATCTGTCTTTTGGATCAGACTTACGTTAGAGCAGAGGACGGCAAGCAGACAGTGTCTCAGTACCTGGCTACGGTAAACAAGGATCTTTCCCTCGTTGCTGTAGTTCGTTTCGAAGTAGGTGAAGGAATCGAAAAGAAAGAAGAAGATTTCGCAGCTGAAGTAGCAGCACAGCAGGCAGCAGCAGCTAAGAAATAGGGAGACCTATCCAAATATAAAAGGGAGCCATCAGGCTCCTTTTATATTTATGGAAGGTCCCCCGTCAGGAGTGCAGCGCTTTAGCGCGTGGCACTCTACGGCGCAGGCTCATCCAAAACCACCCCTGAAAGCATCAAAACGATGCCTCAGGGGTTTTTTAATACTTACAACTCATGAAAACGTGATTTATCATAAATTACCGTATTTTCCTGTTTTTTAGTATCAGAGCGAAGAAATATTCCAGCTGTTCCTAGATGTGTTTCGACAGTTAACAGATGCGTCGGCTTATGTCTCAACTCTGCACAGTCTCGGATGTTTTCGGGGTGTTTTTATACTTCTCTTTTTTACTATAGCTTGAAGACCGGCTCTCAGTTATAGGATGGATAAACGCAGGCAGATCTGTAATATGCAGAAACCTCACTTTTAAAATACGTATGTTGACAGAATAGTGATGTCAGTATATACTGTGCATATATAAGATACACAGCGTGGGAGGCGATAAAAATGAACATAATCGTATCCAATTCAGCAGACGTTCCGCTCTATATGCAGATCAAGGAGCAGATCAAGGAGGCTATCTTAAAAGGAGAGTTGGAGGACGGGGAACTTTTGCCGTCCATCAGGAATTTTGCAAACGATGTTCAGGTGAGCGTTTTGACGATTCGCCGTGTCTATGAGGAATTGGAGAAAGAGGGATTTGCTGTCAGCCAGGCAGGCAGAGGTACGTTCGTTTCTATGGGCAATATGGAGTTGCTCCGTGATTCCAAACGCCGCAGTATTGAACAGGATTTGCAAACAGCTGTGCATAAAGCAAAGCTGTTTGACATTACAAAAGATGATCTGTACGCAATGCTGGATATTTTGTACGAGGAGGAATAAGCATGGACAATATTATTGAAGTGAAAAATCTTGTAAAACGCTATCCGTCATTTTCCCTTAACCACATTTCTTTTTCCTTGCCTGAGGGATGTGTATCCGGACTCATCGGAGCCAATGGTGCAGGAAAAACCACGACGATACGATCAATTCTTAATCTTGCTCGTAAAGACGCAGGAGAGGTAAAAATTTTCGGTCTTCACGCAGACGAACATGAACAGGAAATCAAAGACAGGATTGGCATTGTCATGGATGACGGCTATTTCTATAATGACTTATCCATGAAGGACATGAAAAGCATCATTGCACCCGCATACTCCAAATGGAGTGATGACGATTATCAGTCGTATATGAGAAAGTTTGGGCTTGATCCAAAGCAAAAAATATCAACACTTTCCAGTGGTATGAAACTAAAATTTGCACTTGTCCTGGCCCTCTCTCATCAAGCAGAGCTGCTTATTATGGACGAGCCGACAAGAGGACTTGACCCTTTTGTGCGAAGTGATTTTCTGGAGATAATCAGGGCTTATATGAAAAATGGCGGTAAGGGAGTTTTATTTTCAACGCACATTACTTCCGATCTGGATAAGATCGCAGATATGCTGATTTTTATTGATGAAGGGACAATCATTTTTCAACAAAACAAGGATGATCTCCTTGATAATTATCGCATTGTTAAGGGAAATACCGCATTGTTAAACGATCAGAACAAAAAATTTATAAAAAACCTTAAAGTTTCATCCTATGGTTTCGCAGGAATCACAGATTGTGTTGCTGAGGTAAAAAAAGAATTGCCGGATGTGCTGCTCGAAAAAGCGAGAATTGAAGATATTATGCTCGCATATATCGGAGGTGACAAAGATGATTGCTAACCTTGTCAGAAAAGACTTTCTTCTGGTAAAAAAGTTCTTTTTAGCTTATTTAGGAATAACTATTCTTGTTCCTTTGCTTGTGATGATCACGATGAAAAGCACAACACCAGTACAAGAAATAGGGGCTTTTGTTTTTCTCTATATGGTGATCGTGATGGAGCTGTCATTCATGCAGGCTATTGCGGCAGAAGAAGAAAAAAGTTCAAAAGCAGTGGCATTGCTTTTTGCAGCACCATATCCCAGAAAAAGTTATGTCATCGCTAAGTACATTTGCTATCTGATTTTCTACGGAGGATGTTTATTTGTTTATTCGATCATAGCTGCTGTTTATCCCGGATTTGATTTTCTGAATATCTCAGGAGTATTGGCTGTCTTTCTGGCCGGAGCAACTCTCTATGGGATATATATGACTGTTGTGATAAAATACGGAGCAACAAGAGCTTGGCCTGTCTTTTTTATCGCTATACTCTTTGCATCACTGGGGCCGACTATTGTTACTCATGTGTTCCGTACCGAAGTCAAGTTGATTTTGTCGCTTATGCAAAGAATACCAGAAATGATGATTTCCGTAATTCTTGGCGTTGCTGGCATGGGAGTTTTTCTCATATCTGTGATAATATCTATTCGTATATTTGTAAAAAAGGAGCTGTAGATTTTCTGAGACCAATGTACCGGTATTGTTTGCGTCCTTTGCCATATGTACTGGATGTGAGAAAAACTTATTTAAGTAATGTGATTAAAAAAGCTTTGATTTCGAACAGGGGTTTTACACAGGAGAAAGATATGAGCAGGCTATTTCTTTTGTTTCAGGATTTGGCCTTTCGTCGGTATACTATATTAGTTTTGATGACAGGGATCTGAAATGTAAAAGGTACAAAGTGGATCAGGCAGCAGCAGCTAAAAAATAACTGATATATAAAACAGCAGTCAAAACCCCTGAAAGCATTGAATTTAGTGCCTCAGGGGTTTTTTGATGCAATAAATCAGAAACTCGTAAAATACCGTAAATTATCATATTTCCGCAGAAGTTGGGTAATTTTTTGGGGAGTAGTTGGGGAGTGAAGTGCTCCCCAACAGCCTTCTCAAACTTCTCTCGTTTCTTCGCGTAATCTGCTTATTACTTCGATTTGGGGAGTAGCGGAAATTACCCAATTTTAGTGAAATCACTCCCCAACTATCGCCTGTATACGTGTATTTGCAAGTGGTTTCGCAGTGTTCATGAAATTGGTGCAACTTATCATAACTTGTCAGAAGGAAGCGAACTTTCATGCTGCGAAGATGAGTAGAAACTTCTTGTCGCACATTTGCATAAGGATATTTTTCGAGATAAGATAAAGAAAAGATAGAAAGGATCGGCAGACAAGATGATAAAGAAATATAAACGATTGAGGAGTACACAGCGAAACAACGCAGTTATATTATAATTGTGTGTCGCGTATATAGCCGGTGACTTTTGACAATAGCATTAAATGCATTGATATTTGCTTGAAAAGTTGATAAACTAAAAGTGTAAGGAAAGTAAGGAATGCATTAACTGTGAAAGGAGGGTGCAAAATGGAACTGGCAAAGGTAACATCAAAAGGGCAGATCACCATACCTGTTGAAATTCGAAAAAAACTGGGCATTAAAAGTGGAGACAAGGTTCTTTTTATAGAGGAATCCGGTAAAATCTACATGATTAACTCATCTATGGAGGCTTTAAAAGAGGCTCAGGCAGCATTTTCAGGGGAAGCAGAAAGACTTGGTCTTAAGAATGATGATGATGTGATGGCAATGATCAAGGATTTGCGTGAAGAAAGAGCGGTGAAGTAAATGAGGATCATGTGAAAATGAGTTATGAGTACGTATACACACCGGAGTCTGTGGATCCTGATCTTTTTCAGATTCGCGATATGAAAGATTATCCGGTACTGTATACAGCAATCATTGAAGATGTTGATGTATTGATTACCGGAGACAAAGATTTTTCTGATATAGAGTTAGACAGACCGAAAATTATGACACCGGGAGAATTTACAGAAAAAATTCTGCAGCAAACAACTTAATACATTGAGTATCAGCCGTAAGTCATGTTGGCAGGGGACGCGTAAGTCCTTGGAGATCACGGCGGATACAAGAGTTTGTGAATGGTCTGGATTTGACGGAACCGAAATTGCATCATCAGGAGGCCTCAGATGAAAAATGGTAGGAAAAATTGCTTTGTTAAACAAAATGGGGAAAGAATTTTCCCCAACATTGTATGTTTAAAGCCAGCATTATTCATTGATATCACTGGATTTTAAGCTGTACGGAAAAATAGTAGTTCACATATCAGCAAGCAGCGTCAGCTAAGAAGTAACTGGTATATAAAACAGCAGTCAAAACCCCTGAAAGCATTGAATTTAGTGCCTCAGGGGTTTTTTGATGCACGAAATCCAGAAGCACTTTGATTTGTATAGATCCTCGGACTATGATATAATTTTAATTGATATAATGGATCCAGAGGTGAAGAATGAGACGATTACATGTTTTAAAATCAATATTAGTTCGAACGCATGCGGATAAAATTTTGCTGACCTATCTGGTATTTGTGGTGATCGCAGCGCTGATCATACAGATGGTGGAGCCGGGTATCAACAGATTTGTCGATGCGCTTTGGTACTGCTACGCCGTCATTTCGACGGCGGGGTTTGGCGATATCGTCGTTACTACGTTTCCTGCAAAGGTGGTTTCGGTGCTGCTGACGGCCTATTCCATCGTGGTGATCGCACTAGTTACAGGGGTGATCGTCAATTATTATAATCAGCTGATCCAGATCCGGCAGAAGGATACGCTGGCGTCTTTTTCGGATCGTCTGCAAAGGCTGCCGGAGTTATCGGAGGAAGAGCTGGAAGAAATGTCGGCAAATGCAAAGGAATTTTTTCAAAACAGGACTGGAAAATAATATGACGATTGTCTGCATGTCACGGACGTATAGAAAAGAAAGCTTCTGCAGATACTTTTTTAGACAATCTTATTGTAATCCTACTAAACATATGGTATATTTAGGAGGTAAGAACGGGAGGGAATCCAATGAAAGTATCAACAAAAGGTCGTTATGCCATCCGTGTCATGCTGGATCTGGCAGTGAATAATACAGGGGAATACATTCCTTTAAAGGATGTTTCCGAAAGACAGGGAATCACATTAAAATATCTGGAACAGATCATTATCCTGCTGAAGCGGTCAGGATATTTGAAAAGTTCCCGTGGAAACGGAGGTGGCTATAAGTTGGCCAAAGCTCCGAAGGAATACACGATTGGAGATATTCTGCGAACAACAGAGGGAAGTCTTTCTCCGGTAGCATGTCTGGAAGATGATGAGAATATGTGTCCGCGCAGCTCCATGTGTACTACGATTAATTTTTGGGAAGGACTGGATAAGGTAATCAACGATTATGTAGACAGTGTCACTTTGCAGGATCTGCTGGATAGGCAGCAGGAACTGGTCGGAAACGACTACAGCATATAAAAGAATAAAAGAAACAGAAAGAACGCAGACGAAGGAGCAGTGTATGATGCAATACATGTCGCAAGCGTTCTTTTTTTCATATAAAGACTGGCGCAGGGTGCTTTGCAGAAGAGGGGAGAGCGGTGCGGCAGGGTGCAGTTTGACTTGTCAAAAAAAGCTGGCGGAAAATTTTTTGCAGAAAAAACGAAAAAAATCAAAATACCTGTTGACAGATAGGAATATAGGTGTTAGTATGTATCCATACTAAACCGATAGGAAAAATAACAATCGGAAAACAAAGCGAAAAGGAGGCGACATATTCATGAAAACAAAATTTATACTTCAAGGACAGCGAGATGATCGAATGTGTTGCTGTTAGCAGAAGCAGAGCACATCCGAGTTTATGATACGGGGTGTTGAGGAATTGAGTTATTGCAAATGAGTCGGCTGTCTGGTCAAAGAGAGCCGCGATCAAATAAATTGAGAGTAAAGAGTATTAAAAGAAAGATAAAAGAGGTAAACAACAATGGCAAATATTAAGAATACAGAAAACTGGGCATTTGAAACGAAGCAGCTACACATCGGACAGGAATCTCCGGATCCGGCATCGGACGCAAGAGCAGTTCCAATCTATCAGACAACATCTTACGTGTTCCGCAATTCCGATCATGCGGCAGCAAGATTCGGACTGGCAGATGCAGGTAACATCTACGGCAGACTGACAAACTCCACACAGGATGTTCTCGAAAAGAGACTGGCAGCTCTGGAAGGCGGTGTTGCAGCTCTGGCTGTGGCATCCGGTGCAGCAGCTATTTCCTACACGCTGCAGAACCTGGCTCACGCAGGAGATCACATCGTAGCAGCCAAGACGATCTACGGTGGAACATACAATCTGCTGGAGCATACACTTCCGGATTACGGCATCACAACGACATTCGTTGATCCGGATGAAGAAGGCAGCTTCGAAAAGGCTGTTCAGCCGAACACGAAAGCGATCTTCATCGAAGTTCTGGGAAATCCGAACTCCAACCTGATCGATATCGACAAGGTTGCTAAGATCGCACATGACAATGCAATTCCACTCGTTGTAGACAGCACTTTCACTCCGCCAAACCTCATTCGTCCGATCGAACACGGAGCTGACATCGTAATCCACTCCCTGACTAAGTTCGTCGGCGGACACGGAACTACATTAGGTGGTGCGATCATCGACAGCGGTAAGTTTGACTGGGCAGCAAGCGGTAAGTTTGCTTCTATCACAGATCCAAACCCGAGCTACCACGGAGTATCCTTTACAGAAGCAGTTGGACCGGCAGCATTCGTAACGAAGATCCGTGCGATCCTGCTGAGAGATACAGGAGCAACTCTTTCTCCGTTCAATGCGTTCCTCCTGCTGCAGGGATTGGAAACACTGTCTTTGAGAGTAGAAAGACACGTGGAAAACACGAAGAAAGTAATCGAATACCTGAAGAACAACCCGAAGGTAGAAAAGATCAACCATCCGTCTCTGCCGGAAAATGGCTACAAAGATCTGTATGACAGGTACTTCCCGAACGGTGCTGGTTCCATCTTCACATTCAACATCAAGGGCAGCGAACAGGATGCGAAAGACTTTATCGACAGACTGCAGATCTTCTCTCTGCTGGCTAACGTAGCAGACGTGAAATCTCTGGTAATCCACCCGGCAAGTACAACTCACTCCCAGCTGACTGCGGAAGAGCTGCACGATCAGGGAATCGAACCGAATACCATCAGACTGTCCATCGGTACAGAAAATATCGACGACATCATTGCAGACCTGGATCAGGCCTTCAACGGTTAATTTACAACAGACCCCGCCCGTATCAGGGCGGGGAAATAAACTATGATCCACGATAGAAATTGTTTGAAAGAAAGAGATAGGTGAGCAAAATGGCTAATATTTATAAAGGAATCTTAGGACTGATCGGAAATACTCCGTTAGTAGAACTGACAAACGTAGAAAAAGCAAATGATCTGGATGCGCATATTCTGGTAAAACTGGAATATCTCAATCCTGCAGGAAGCGTTAAGGATAGAATCGCAAAGGCTATGATCGAGGATGCAGAAGCAACCGGAAAGCTGAAGGAAGGCTCTGTGATCATCGAGCCGACATCCGGAAATACCGGGATCGGACTTGCAGCAATCGCAGCAGCCAAGGGTTACCGTGCTATCCTGACTATGCCTGAGACCATGAGTATAGAAAGAAGAAACATTCTGAAAGCATATGGTGCAGAAATCGTTCTGACAGAGGGATCCAAGGGAATGAAAGGTGCGATCGCAAAGGCAGAAGAACTGGCAGAAGAAATTGAAGGAGCTTTCATTCCGGGACAGTTTGTAAACCCGGCAAACCCGAAGGCGCATCGTGAAACGACTGGTCCTGAAATCTGGAAAGACACAGATGGTAAAGTGGATATCTTTATTGCAGGCGTCGGCACCGGCGGTACGCTGACAGGAGTTGGTGAATACCTGAAATCTCAGAATCCGGACGTGAAAGTCGTTGCAGTAGAACCAGCCGGTTCTCCGGTCCTCTCCGAAGGCAAGAGCGGTGCTCATAAGATCCAGGGAATCGGTGCTGGATTTGTTCCGGACACTCTCAACACCAAGATCTATGATGAGATCATCACGGTAGAAAATGACGATGCATTCGCACAGGGCAAGGAAATCGCCAAGGAAGAAGGCATCCTGGTAGGCATCTCTGCCGGCGCAGCTCTCCACGCAGCTATTGAACTGGCTAAGAGACCGGAAAACAAGGGTAAGAACATCGTAGCTCTTCTGCCGGATACAGGTGACAGATACTACTCTACTCCATTATTTGGAGAATAAACTCAATAAATCAACCAACCAGAAAAAAGCTTCTGTGGGACAGACCGCAGAAGCTTTTTTCTAGGTATGACGGATTTAAATTCCTGGGACGACTTATAAAAGGTATGATCCTTGTATCTTGATGAAAATTTTTTTATAATAAAGAAAATATTCCTTGAAAGATTAAATTGGGAGAGAAACTATGATGACGATAGATGAATTTGAAGAAGCTATGGATCAGATCGCGGAGGAACTGCCGGAGGAGTTTTACAGGGAACTGAACGGCGGGATCCTGATTTTGCCGGAGAAGCGGAAGAGCCCTTATGCGAAGGCTGATGATCTGTGGGTTCTGGGGATGTATGTGCACAGCTCGTCCATGGGGAGGCTGATCGAGATCTACTATGGGTCGTTTTGCGAGGTGATGAAGGGCCGGAGCCGGGAGGCTTGGATCGAGCAGATGCGAGAGACGTTGTACCATGAGTTTACCCATCACATGGAGTCCCTGGCAGGGGAGAAAATGCTGGAGGAGAAGGACGAGCAGCAGCTCCGGGAATATTTGCAGAGATAGGGCGGATCTTTGGGCAATCCCGTATTTTTCCAATGCTCGAAATTCACTGTTTTTTGAAGCAAAAACAGAAAAGCTTGCATAGGTGAGGATGTCGGGACTCAAAAACTTGTTCTGAAGGCACAGTAAGCATGTATAATAGTCATAAGATAGCATGAATATGCATGAAATAGCTGTTTCTGGAAGACCATCAGGCACCAGGGATTGGAGCATACTATCATCCCTTTGTGATTTTCTGAAAAAGCAGCGATAGATGAACTTTTTTTCAGAAAAGCTTTCTGCTTATTGCCGTGAAATGACAGGCTTTTGCGGAAAATCGTGCCGGGATAGTGACAGGATGACGGAAAGGAGGAGTCGATGATCTATCTGGATAATGGCGCAACAGCCGGGAGGAACTGGATACAGTAATAGAGACGATAAAGGGGTTGATATAGATGAAACACGATTTTGATAAGGTGATAGACCGCAGAAATACGAATTCAGTTAAATATGATTTCGCAGCAGAATGTGGTATGCCGGAGGATGTGCTCCCGCTCTGGGTGGCAGATATGGATTTTCAAGCACCAGAGGCAGTAAGACAAAGGCTGGCAGAAATCAGCCGTTTCGGTATCTATGGCTACAGCAACAGCAGAGACGACTATTTTGCAGCAGTACAGAAGTGGTACAGCACTCATTTTAGCTGGAAGCCGAAAAAAGAATGGCTCGTCAAAACTCCAGGAGTTGTGTTCGCCATCGCGGCAGCGATCCGGGCGTTCACTGAGCCGGGAGATGGAGTCATGATCCAGCAGCCGGTATATTATCCGTTTCGCAATACGATCCTGGACAATGACCGGGAATGTGTCAACAGTCCTCTCGTTTTAGAAGACGGCAGATACCGGATGGATCTCGACGACATGGAACAGAAAATCAGAGAACATGACGTCAAGCTCTTTATTCTGTGCAGTCCCCATAACCCGGTGGGACGAGTCTGGACAAAGGATGAACTGGCGGCGGCAGGCTGGCTGTGCGAGAAATACGATGTGATCGTTGTCAGCGATGAGATCCACAGCGATTTTACATATGGGGGTCTGATCCATACGGTGTTCCCGTCGATTTCCCTTCAGCTGGCGGAGCGGACGATCTTATGTACAGCACCAAGCAAGACTTTCAATCTGGCTGGACTGCAGGTCTCCAATATTTTTGTTCCCGATCAGAAACTGAGGCGAGCCATGCGCAGAGCAATCGATCAGACGGGCTACGGTAATCTCAACATGATGGGGCTGGCTGCATGTCAGGCGGCATATGAAGAAGGGGAGGAGTGGCTCCAGGATCTCAAAAGGTATCTGACTGACAACCTGGCGTATCTGCGGCAGCGGATCAAAGAGGACCTCCCTGGGATCAGACTCATCGAACCAGAGGGTACTTATCTGGTATGGCTGGATCTGCGTCAACTGGATCTTTCAGAGAAAGAGCAGCGAAAACTCATCGTTGACGATGCCAGGCTCTGGCTGGATACGGGAACTATGTTCGGTGCAGAAGGAGCTGGTTTTGAACGGATCAACATCGCTTGTCCGCGGAGCACTTTGAAGGAAGCGATGGACCGGCTGGCGCGTGCTTTGCAGAAAAAGGGGGAGGCATAATGAGCGAAAAGGCAATCGTCGCGATGAGCGGTGGTGTGGGCGGCGGAACGATCGTAAGCGCAGACGACAATTGAACCCGGTCTTTTTTTATGGTAAAATAAAGGAACCAGAAAACCAGAAAGGAGCGTGCCGCATATGGCCTTTGTAACCTTTGAGAATGTAGGAAAAGTATATAAAACAGGGGACGTTGAGGTACGGGCACTGCACAACGTCAGTTTCAAGATCGAAAAGGGTGAGATCTGCGTTGTGGTAGGACAGTCGGGAGCGGGAAAAACAACGCTTCTTAACATTCTGGGCGGGATGGATACTTTGACGGAAGGCCATGTACTGCTGGACGGCAGAGATATCTCTACTCTTAACGAAAAACAGATGGCAACGTATCGGCGTTTTGACATCGGTTTTGTGTTCCAGTTTTATAATCTGATACCGAACCTGACAGCGGTAGAGAATGTAGAGATCGCATCCCAGCTTTCGAAGGATCCGCTGGATAGTATGGCTGTCATGAAGCAGGTAGGCCTTGCAGATCGTGCGTTGAACTTTCCGGCACAGCTTTCTGGTGGTGAGCAGCAGAGGGTAGCGATCGCCAGAGCACTGGCAAAGAACCCGAAACTGCTTCTTTGCGATGAGCCGACCGGGGCTTTGGATTATGAAACAGGAAAAGCGATCTTGAAGCTGCTGCAGGATACGTGCCGAAAGAGCGGAATGACCGTGGTGATCATTACTCATAATTCGGCTTTGACGGCGATGGCGGATCGCGTGGTGAAGATCAAGAATGGTACAGTGGCCTCCGTATCTATCAATGAGAATCCGGAATCCATTGAAAATATCGAATGGTAAAGGCAGCGAGGTGTTTGTTGTATGACGCGCAATGTGTACAATAAAAATATAAGGCGGACGATTTTCGGAAGTCTGGGAAGATATATCGCGATCATGGCCATCATTGCCCTCGGTGTCGGCTTTTTTGCCGGTGTAAAGAATACCAAGGGATCCATGATGGAAACGCTGGATAAGTATGTACAGGATCAGAATATGTACGATTACCGGCTGATTTCGACTTACGGATTTACGGAAGATCACGAGAAGGCTTTGCAGAAGGTAGATGCTGTGGCAGAGGCTGAAGGCTCTGTGACAGCTGATTTTTTTTCTCAGGACAGAGACGGTAATTCCATTATTTTAAAAGCTCATTCCATGACAGCGGATATCAATCTGCCGAAACTGGAAAAGGGCCGCCTGCCGGAGGCTGACAATGAATGCGTGGCAGACAGTCACTTTTTCAGCGGTAAAGACCTGGGAAAAACCATCAAGATAACAGATGAGAACGATGCGGATGGCAAGGAGCAGTTTACTTATGGGAGCTACAAGATCGTCGGCATCGTCAATTCGCCTAACTATATCATGAAAGAAGAACGTGGCACCACGTCTCTTGGCGATGGAAGGATCACGGCATATGTGTACATGCCGCGGGGGGCATTTACTTCGGAGTATTACACGGAGATGCTGCTGACATGCGAAAAGCAGGGATTCGTGTTTTCTGATACTTATGATAAGAATATCAAGGCTGCAAAGGATCCTATCGAGGCTGCTGCAAAAGAGCGGGGGCAGGAGAGGTATGACGAGATCCTGGCAGAGGCACAGGAGAAGATCGACAGCGGACAGGCGGAGCTGGACAGCGGAAGACAGAAGCTGGAACAGCAGAAGGCCAGCACATATGGTAAACTGAGGGAGTCCAAGAGTACTTTAGACAGTAAATCGAGCGAGATCAGCAGCGGAAAACAGCAGCTGAAAACAAAAAGATCAGAACTGACAGCGCAGCAGACGCAGCTGACAGGACAGATCAAGCTGCTGCAGGAGGCCATCACGGCGGCAGAATCGCCGGGATCAGGCGTTCCGCAGGAGCAGATCGAACAGATGAAGGGTCAGCTTCAGCAGATGCAGGGAGGTGCTGCGCAGATAGAAAACGGACTGCAGCAGATCTCAGAACAGGAAAAAAAGCTGGCTGAGGGAGAAAAAGAGATCCAGAGCGGATATTTACAGTATTTCAACGGCAAAAAGACGGCTGATTCGCAGTTTGCTGCTGCAGAGCAGGAGCTGGAAGACGGACAGAAGGAACTGGATGATGCGAAGGAGCAGCTTTCGAAGATCAAAGAGCCGGAGCTTTACGTGCAGACGAGAAAAGACAATATCGGGTACGATTCCTTTGAGAGCAACGCAGAGATCGTTAACAGCGTTGCCAAGGTTTTCCCGGTGTTCTTTTTCCTGATCGCAGCGCTGGTGTGCTCGACGACGATGACGCGGATGATCGATGAGGAGCGGACACAGATCGGCGCTCTGCGGGCGCTGGGATATACTCGTGGGAAGATCATGTGGAAGTATATGGTCTATTCGGGATCTGCTGCCATGATCGGCTGCGTCGGAGGATTCCTGGCTGGTTCGAAGTATTTTCCTTATGCGATCTGGACTGCTTACGGCATGATGTTCGGATTTGCTCCGGTGGAATTCTATTTCAACTGGCCGCTGGCTTTGATTTCTCTGGCAGTATCGCTGATCTGTTCTCTGGGGACCACCTGGTTTGCGTGCCGGAGCAAGATGAAGAGCACTCCTGCGGAGATTCTAAGACCGGAAGCTCCGAAGGCTGGCAAGAGGATCTTACTGGAACGTATCGGAGTTTTGTGGAAGCGCATGAAATTTTTACATAAGGTTTCCGCCAGGAATATCTTTCGTTACAAGAAACGGATGATCATGATGATACTGGGGATCGGAGGCTGTACGGCGCTGGTTCTGGCCGGATTCGGCATTTATGATTCTGTGGGAGGTATCGCACAGCATCAGTATTCTCAGATCGAAAAATATGATATGGCAGCAGCGTTTTCCAAGACGCTGGATGAGGAGGAGCAGGCGAAGATCGAAAGTCAGTATGGAGATCAGATCTCCAATATGGCGGTGCTGCAGCAGTCTTCTGTGGACGCTGAAGGCGGCGGCGTGAACAAATCGTGCAACCTGATGATTTCCGATGACAGCCGCATTACGAAGGCTGTATCTTTCCGGACGAAGGACGGCAGGAAGATCGCTTATCCGAAAACAGGAGAAGCGGTCATCAACAATAAACTGGCTGAGATGCTGAGTCTAAAAAAAGGAGATCAGCTGACTGTAAAATACGACGATACGAAATCGGTACAGCTGACGGTTTCCGGGATTTACTGGAACTACGTTTCCAATTATATTTATATCAACGGGCAGACTTACGAGGATGACTTTGGGAAGACTTATGACCCGACGGCAGCATTTTTGACGGCTGCAAAGGGTACCGGGGTCTATAAGCTGTCGGAAAATCTCAATAAATACGACGATATCATTGCGATTTCTATAAATAAAGATATCGAGAAGCGTGTAAGCGATATGATGGTGAGTCTGAATTATATCGTTATTCTGGTAATTGGATGTGCGGGAGCACTGGCATTTATCGTTCTTTTTAACCTGGGTAATATCAATTTGACAGAGCGTGTGCGGGAGATCGCTACCATAGAAGTGCTGGGGTTTTATCCGCGGGAGATGGGGTCGTACGTGTTCCGTGAAAACTTTATCCTGGTGCTGATCGGTATCGTTGCAGGGCTGCCGACAGGTTATGTGCTTCACAAGTTCATCATGTCTAGGATCGTTGTAGATGCGGTGTCGTTTAATGAAATCATTGAACCGGCAAGTTATGTCTTTACGGTACTGACGGTCATCGGATTCTCCGTGATCGTGGATCTGATCCTGAGACGGAAGATGCGCCGGATCAATATGGCAGAAGCACTTAAATCCATCGAATAGAAACATGATCAAAGGCAGAGACAAGGAGCAGACAGAAATGATGCAGGAAACACAGGAAGAAAATCGAAAGCTGCAGGTAAGCGGCTACGAATGGGATATTACATTGACGGAGCAGGATGTGGAAGAACATGGATGGATCCGTGGATCCAGTCTTTTGCATGCATTTGAAACGATCGCATCGGCTCATGTAGACAGTCTGGATATGGGCTTTGAGCAGATGATCGCCCAGAATCGTATCTGGGTCATGACGAAGATCAAATACGTGATCTATAAACGGGTGGATCCCGGGGAATCATATCATCTGGGAACTTATCCGCGTCCGAAAAAAGGGATCCTGTTTTATCGGGATTATTATCTGTGGGATAAGAATGGAGATGTGGTTGCGGCAGCGACCAGCCAGTGGTGTATCCTCAATTTCAAAACGCGGCGTCCTGAGCGCACGGATATCGAGGTGCCGGGTGAATGCATCGATCACGAACCTTTTGATGCGGGGATCGAAAAGATCCGGTGGATGCCGGAAGATGGGGATGATCCGCAGATGGTGTATCATGTGACAGAAGATGATCTGGATAAAAACCAGCACGTCAACAATGCGCGCTATGCAGTCATGATCGATGAAACTCTGGGAACTTCTGCACACAGAGAAGTGACGATACATTTTGCGAAGGAAACCGTGCTGGGTGATGAGATCCTGCTTTATACGGATGCTGAAAATGCTGATCCGAAAGCTGCAGACTATACTGACGGTGGAAACAGTCAGCATGTGGTCGGGGAACTTTCGGACAGCACCATCGTGTTTAAGAGCCTGATAAAGCCATTATAATGTACTGGCTTTGACTACCGATGTCTGATCGATATATTGTTCTTTGACAGCCATGGCTTCCTTCATATGAGGCTGCTCTAAATGGACTTTCTGACAATCTGCATCCTGCCACTGTTCTACCAGAAGCAGGGTGTTTTCATCTTCTTCCGAAAAATAAAAGTCGTAACTGAGACATCCGTTTTCTTCACGGATTTTTTTCAGGATACCGCTGCTGCGCAGTTGCTGAACGTATGTCTGACGCATACCTGGTTTTGCTTTATATGTTACTAGCATTGTAAGAGCTGTCATAGTGAATCCTCCTTGTGATATGTATAATAGTTATCGTATCAAGTATAAGACAAAATCCATAAAAAAAGAACCCTCAGGATGAGGATTCTTTTTTATTTTTATAGGTTTCTATTTAATATGCAAATCAATGTTTATACTAAACCCTGAGCCATCATAGCTTCAGCAACCTTTTCGAAACCAGCGATGTTAGCACCCTGTACCAGAGCATTCTTGTCGCCATAGTACTTTTCACCAGCACCTGCACATGCATTGTAGATGTTTCTCATGATCTGGTGCAGCTGAGTGTAAACGTCTTCGTGCTGATATACAGTGTGACCAGCGTTCTGTCCCATTTCGATGCAGGAGCATGCAACGCCGCCAGCGTTAGCTGCCTTAGCAGGACCAACAGCTGTCATTTTGTCCATCAGGTAAACGAGAGCTTCGTTAGTTGTAGGCATATTAGCACCTTCGCAGTAGAACTTGCAGCCGGAAGCTACGATGTTCTCAGCGTCTGCCATGTGTACGTCGTTCTGCATAGCGCAAGGGATGAACAGGTCAACCTTAACGTCGAAGTCCTGACATACGCCCCAAGGCTTCTTGCCGGCAACGAATTTAGCTTCTGGGAACTTTTCTGCGTAAGGAGCGCAGATGTTCTTGCCAGATCCTCTCAGTTCGAGGAGGAATGCAACCTTTTCATCAGTGCTGATTCCTTCAGGATCGTAGATGTATCCGTCCGGTCCGGAGATCGTTACACACTTAGCACCTAACTGCTGCAGTTTCCAGGCAGCACCCCATGCTACGTTACCGAATCCGGAAATACCAACAACTTTGTCCTTCATGTCTTCGCCGTTAGCCTTCAGCATTTCTTCTGCGTACCATACGATACCGAATCCAGTAGCTTCAGATCTTCCCAGCAGTCCGCCGAACGGGATGCCCTTACCAGTCAGAACGCCTTCATACTTGTCAACGATTCTCTTGTACTGGCCGAAGAGGTAGCCGATTTCTCTGCCGCCTACACCCAGGTCTCCAGCAGGAACGTCAGTGTTAGGTCCGATGTGTCTGTACAGCTCAGTCATGAATGCCTGGCAGAATCTCATTACTTCTGCGTCGGATTTGCCGTTCGGATCGAAGTCAGAACCGCCCTTGCCGCCGCCGATAGGAAGTCCAGTCAGACTGTTCTTGAAGATCTGTTCGAATCCTAAGAACTTGATGATTCCAGGATATACGTTCGGTGCGAATCTCAGACCGCCTTTGTAAGGTCCGATTGCGCTGTTGAACTGATATCTGTAACCCTTGTTAACCTGTACTTTACCAGCGTCGTCAACCCATACTACTCTGAAAGTAACTCCTCTTTCAGGTTCAGTCAGTCTTTCGAGAAGAGCTGCTTCTTCATATTCCGGATGCTGTTCGATAACCGGAGTCAGAGAAGACAGTACTTCTTCAACTGTCTGGTGAAATTCTACTTCGCCAGGGTTCTTCTGCTTACAAAGTTCAATACATCTTTCAACATAATTTGACATTTCTATTTCTCTCCTATTTCAATATTACAAAGTTAGTAATGCCTTGTTACGTTAAATATAGCACTCGCGCATGATACAGTCAATGGATTTAATCGTAAGTTGCCAAATGTTGTAATTTTCAGATAAATGTTGCGAAAATGAATACTTTTTATGCAAAATCAAATACCTTGTGAAAGGCGGGTAAAACCTTTGTAAAATAGCAAAATGGATCAGGCTCTCAGGAAGGATAGTGCTTAAAAAAAGCTGGAAAATGTGGTATGATATAGAATAAAACAGATATAAAGCGAGGTGGAACAGGATGATCCGTACATTAGAAAAAATGGCAGAGCATAAAATCATGAGCAGAAGATTTCTTCGAAATCTCAAAATGGAGAAGAAAGATATGATCAAACTGCTCTCATCGGCAGGCTGGCGCAGACGGCTGACAGAGCTGGCTCGTGAAAAAGATTTTACAGCGGCCGGTATGGTTCAGGCTCTTGAACCGGTTCTGGAAAGACTGACGGATCCTCCGCAAGACGGATGGCTGCATTTTATTTGCGATTCGGTCACAGCTTCCTTGTATCCTGAAAATTTTTCGGCTGAAGTAACGGAAGACCGCAGACGGGCTGTCTTGTTTTTCCTGGAAAACTATCGCGCGATGCTGGCGTATGAGCGGGAGCACAGAGAGTTTTCGCCGGTAGATGATCTGGATCTTCTGTCAAAAGAAGCGACGGACGGATGCGTGACTGCCAGGGAGTATGACAGGCTGCGAAAATTCTGGAACGATCATTATATCTATGAATTCATGCGGATCAGCCGGGAAATCACACCGTTCAATACTGTGGGGCATATCGGAGGCGTGCATTACGTGGCACTCTTTATTGGAAAACAGCTGGCAGAGACGGATATACCGGTGGATCTGGCTCTCGTTTCTTCGGCGGCGGCATGTCACGATCTGGGGAAGTTCGGATGCTCTCCGAAAGAGGAAAAGCGGATCCCTTATCTCCACTATTATTATACCAATGAACTTCTGCTCCGGGAAAAGATGCCTATGACGGCTCATATTGCCAGCAACCATTCCACATGGGATCTGGAACTCGAGAACCTTTCCGCGGAATCTTTGCTGCTGATCTATGCTGATTTTCGTGTAAAGAGCGTGCGCGAAGATGGGGCGGAGCGTGTTTGTTTTTATACGCTGGATGAGTCTTTCGAGGTGATCCTTCACAAACTGGACAATGTAGATGCTGCGAAAAAACAGCGTTATGAACGGGTTTATGCCAAGCTGAAAGACTTTGAAAATTATCTGAAGGATATGGGGATCGAAACAGATGTGACTGCCAGTCCTGTGAAGCCAAATTCCAGTCGCAGAGAAGACACGGTCCTTCTGGCCGGTGATGCGGTGGTGGAGCAGTTGAAGTATACAGCGATCCAGCATAATATGAAGATCATGAGTATTTTTAACAATGAGCTTGCATTTGGAAATCTGCTGGAAGCTGCACGGAGCGAGAAAAAGTGGAAAAGTCTGCGGGCATACCTGAACATCCTGTCAGAATATTTCACTTATATGACCAAACACGAGAAACAGCTTACGATCCATTTTCTGTATGATCTGCTGTCCCACAGGGAAGGCGATATCCGCAGACAGGCGGGAGCTTTGTTGGGTCAGATCATTGCCAACTACGATGATGTATACCGGAAAGAACTGCCTGATAACGTGAGCAGAAGTGGCGCACAGGATAGCATTTCAGTCTGGGGAAAATACCTGAACATGATCGTTTCCCCGGATTATCGTGCTACCGATCAGCATAGAAGCTGGATCGGATACACGCTGAAGGTGGTGATCCGCGGACTTCTGGAAAATACTGAGCCGGATAAGAGAATGCAGTACATGGAAAAGTATTTTGCATTATTCCAGTCTTATGATGCGGAAGACAGCGGAGTTTTCGTGCTGCTGGATTCGGTGGTGAACGTACCACGCTGTGTGTTCCGCAGGGAAGATAGACTGCAGGTGCTCAGGTTTGCAGCTGCAGTTTCTGCCAGGGATCCTATTGAGATCAAGCTGGGCGCTCTGCGAGCGGCGGAAGCCATCTCACAGGTAGTACAGACGGAGGAAACATCAGGATCTATACGGGAAATTTTGCAGAATACGGAGGAAATGACCAGTCACATCAGTGTGGCTTACCTCACTTGTAAGCTGCTTCACAATATAGGAGATGAGGCCGGAGCGAAGGCCTGTCAGGAGCGGATCGATCATATCGCCTATGATGATGATCTGAAAGAGGATGCGGTATCGCGGATCTTCCGTGAAAATCTCAAAGTGGGAACACCGTGGGTCGTTAAGACAGTCAACATTGATTTTCTTCTGGATTATATAATGGAGCGGGGGATGAAGAGCCAGATCTTCCATCTGGCAGCCCATTTTTCTAACCTGATCAAGGTGAGCGAGCGAGTAACGGTGCGTCATAAGGCAGGAAGAGGACTGCTGCGTATCGCACGCGCTTTGCCGATGGAACAGATCAATGAAATCGTGATAGAGCTGACCAAGGGACTGGAAATAGGAGAGTATCAGTTTTCGAAATACATTCCGGAATACCTGGGAGAACTGGCATTGCATCTGGATCCGGGCGAACTGGACGAATTTATCGCAACGCTGCAGGAGCTTATAGAAAGCACCAATGACCGGATCGCATCAGTTGCTCTGGATACTCTCGGGGAGACTTTAAGAAATTATTCCGGATACCGGACGCGCCAGGAAGAACCGGAAGAAGTGTATGAAGCGAGAAAACAGACGATGCTGGGCATGCTGCTGAAAGGCCTGGCAGACTACCATGAAGTGGTGCGTCAGGAGGCGTTTCTCGTCATCGGGCAGTATATTTTCGGCAGCAGCAAACTCAGTCAGGACGAGATATTTGCCATATTTCAGGTGATATACAAGAAACTGCTGACGCTGGTCATGGAAGAACGGGGATTCGACATGAATTTCCTCACCAATGCGGCAGCATTGAATCATATTTACCGGTTTGTTTCGGAATATCATTTTCAAAAGGGCAGCATGATCCTTCCGGAAAACAGGACAGTGGCCTTTTTCCCGGGAACTTTCGACCCGTTTTCTCTCAGTCATAAAGGGATCGTACAGGCGATCCGTGATGCGGGATTCGAAGTGTACCTGGCACTGGACGAGTTCTCCTGGTCAAAGAAGACGCAGCCGAGAAAGATCCGGCGCAAGATCATCGAAATGTCGGTGGCGGATGAACCGGACGTTTATCTGTTCCCGGACGATCTGCCGGTGAATATCGCCAATCCCGATGATTTAAAACGGCTGCGGGAAATTTTCCCGGGACGGGAACTCTACATGGTAGTCGGAAGTGATGTGATCACCAATGCATCCTCCTACCGTGCGGAGCCTTCGGAATATTCCATACACAGTATGAATCATCTGGTATTCAGAAGAGAAACGCTGGAAGCCGGAAACGAGGATCGCGAGAAACTTCAGAAGAATTATGCGCGGATGACGGGAAAGATCCAGGAACTGACGTTGCCGGTATATCTGGAAGATATCAGCTCTACCAGGATCCGTGAAAATATCGACCGTGATCGCGATATTTCCAACCTGATCGATCCGGTGGCGCAGAACTATATCTATGACAACAGCCTGTACCTGCGGGAACCACAGTACAAGAATGTGCTGGAACGAAAAAACATCGTCATTGAACCACTGGAGCACCGGGAAAGCACCGTGCTGAAGAAGCTGAGCAGCGACGTGCACCTCAGAGCGGAATCCCTGCAGGAACTTTGCAGATATATGGATCGCAGCGATGTAAAGACTGCCGTTATCCGCGACAGCTCCGGGAAGATCCAGGCTCTGGCAGCGGTCAACGAGATCGAGACAGGGGATCTCTACCGGGAGTTTCAGGATATCGATATCGCGGCATATCTGCGCCAGAAGGCTACGGGAAGGATGCTTATCATTCGCGGCCTTTACGGAAGCACAAAAGTCGATATGAGAAACCTTTTGCAGCATATACTGACAGAAGTACTGGCACAGGCGGTAGCAGGAGACCTTACTTATGCTATATATCATCCCCTTGAGCAGGAGCTTCACAAATCGATCCGGGAACTTCTGCTGCGGCAGGGGTTTGTAGAAATGGGGGCAGGAGACGGCAGGCGTGATCTGTACGAAGTGAATATGAAGGAGCCAATCGCGGTCATCGACAATATGGAGACCGTGCTGAAAAAGCCGTTCAATACGACACCGAAAATACGGACAGTGCTGGAAAAGGCACATGGAGATATGCAGATGGCTCTTACCGGGCTCAATCCGGGCAACCTGGTGCTGTCTTTCAATGCAGGGATCATCAACCACAAGATCGTTGATATGGTGACAGAGGCCAATCACGTGCCTAATTATCCACTGAAAGTGCGTCAGCTCGGAGAATGCATGTGCGTGCCGTTCGGCAAGATCCTGCGAGGTATGGCAGTTCCTAATACGGTCACCAAAACACTTCATACGGAAAAGATGTTTTCGCCGGCTCTGGACAGCTTTACCATCGAGGAATACCCGATGTATGCGACCATACCGGATCAGGTGAGGACCATACATTCCTTCGGCCGGCCGGTGATACTGGTGGACGATCTGCTTCACAAAGGATACCGGATGAAGGCGCTGGATCCTGTTTTTCACGAGAACGGGCTTCAGATCCGCAAGATCATAACAGGTCTTTTATCGGGACAAGGCAAGGATCTTATGGCAATCCAGGGAAGGGAAGTGGAAAGCGCGTATTTCATCCCGAATCTGAAGAACTGGTTCGTCGAGTCCACCATGTGTCCGTTTATTGGAGGAGACGGCGTGCAGAGCGAGGAACGGGTAGAAGCAAATCTGATCCCGTCGGTAAACCAGGTGCTGCCGTTCGCGGCTCCAAGCTTCATCCACGGGGCGTCGCGGGAGGCGGTATATCATCTGTCCATGGTATCTCTGGAAAACGCGAGACGGATATTCCTGGCGCTGGAGGAAGAATATCAAAACGTATTTGAGAGAAAACTGACGATCAAACGGCTGTCGGACGCGGTGATCTCGCCGCGGATGCCAAACGGCGCAGACCGGGTGGCAGTAGATCCAAGCCTGGCTCCGTCAGTTTATATGGAAGATTATAAAGAACGATTAAGAAGATTGGAAAGTGCATTAAAATGATGAGATCGATCAGAGAACTTATACAAGAAGAACGGGAATATATCAAAAAAGAAAACAGCATAGTGTTTCCTGCAAAGGGAGCCCGCCGGGAATGCTGTGAAGCGAATACGGCTCCGCCTGAGGGTGCAAAGGAAAAGAAAAGGGTGAACCTGCTGGCTCTGGGAGATGTGGGAGGCACGGTGCTCCTGGGGTTGAAACTGGAAGGTGGCGACATCCTGCAGCGGATAGGGATCTACGATCTGGATCCTAAAGTGCTCCGACGGTATGAGCGGGAGATGAATCAGATCACTTTTCCGGATGGAAGAACGCTTCCTGAGGTGGTGATCCTGCAGGAAGAGGAATTGTTTGACTGCGATCTGTTCGTGTTCTGTGCGTCAAAGGGCGTTCCGCCGGTAGGTGCGGAAGGTGATGTGCGTATGGCGCAGTTTCAGGCGAATCGCAGTCTCGTGGAGATTTATGCAAAGGCTGCTGCTGCAGCGGGTTTTGGCGGCATTTTCACTGTGGTTTCTGATCCGGTGGATCCGCTGTGCAAGGCGGCAGTCCTGGCGGGACTGCCGCAGGACCGGGTCCAGGGGTACGGGCTTGGCGTCATGAATGGAAGAGCCCGTTATTTTGCGGCAAAAGACGAAAGGTTTGCCCGGTATCTTACAGAAGGGCGAGCTTTTGGACCTCATGGGGAAGATCTTGTAATCGCTGACAGCATAGAAGATTACAACGATGAATTGGCCAGAAAACTGACGGAGCTTACGGTTCGCTCCAATCTTGACACCCGGGCGGACGGCTTCAAGCCGTATATCGCACCGGCGATCTCGTCCGGCGCATTGTCTCTTTTAGAAACGCTGCGCGGTGGATGGAACTATTCCTCTGTTTTCCTGGGATGCGGGGAAGAAGGGGCTTTCCTTGGCTGCCGAAACCGCAGAAGTGGTGAACGCCTGGAAGAGATCGAGCTGGAAGATCAGCCTTTGCAGGAAGAACTGTTTGGGCGGATCGAAAACGCATACCGGAATCTTTGCAGACTGAAGTAAAGAAGAGAAAGAAGCTGCTGGCAAAACAGGCAAGGGGGCGGTTTTATGAAACGGCAAGAACAGAGCAAAACAAATAAAAAAGATGCAGATCTGATCCTGATCGCACCGTACTGCCCGGAAGCGGGGAAAACCGCCAGGCTGAAGGCTATTTTGCAGTACAGTCTCGAAGGATATTCCTGGGATGAGATCACGACGGTCAGCGAGCTGGAATGTACGGATCTGAAGGGAAAACGGATCCTGTTCGCCATATCGCTGGGAAAGTCGGGCATCAATCTGACCTGGTATACGATGATGAAGTATTTCCGTCTGCACCAGAGTTCGCTGGAAGATGCCGTGGGAGGCGTGATTTTAGACGGAAATTGCGAATTTTATACGAAATCTGTGGGAAGAAGTATGGTGTTCACTACCAACCGTGCCGGATGCACATTCCCGGGACGCCCGCTGGTAGAAGGGACGCGGACTTTGCATAATTATGATATCCAGGCGAAAAATCTGCATATGGACAATCTGCAGACATATATGGAAGCCGGGCGGCAGCTGGTGGAGAATGTAGTGCAGTATCGAAAACCGCAGTGTGAGCATCCGAAACTGCTGGTGCTTCATGCGGGAAACCGGAAAATCTCTAACAGTCTGCAGCTGTGGGAGATGACGGAACAGCATTTGCAGGATTTTGAAATACGAAGGATCTCTCTGCGGAATGGATTCATCCGGGACTGCAGGGGATGTGCCTATGATGTGTGTCATCATTTTGGCGAGGAAGGCAGCTGTTTTTACGGAGGTCCGATCGCGGAGGAAGTATATCCGGCGATCCTCGACTGCGACGGGCTGGTCATGATCTGTCCTAATTACAACGATGCTTTAAGCGCCAACCTGACGGCCTTTATCAATCGAATGACAGCACTCTTTACTACGCACCGGTTTTACGACAAAGCATTGTTCGGCGTGATCGTTTCCGGATACAGTGGCGGAGATATCGTCGCAGAGCAGCTGATCAGCGGGCTCAACATGAATAAAACCTTTGCTTTGCCAGGGAAATTTGCTATACTTGAAACAGCTAACAGCCCCGGGGAAATTTTGCAGATCCCGGGGATCGAAGAGAAAGCTGCGGCGTTTGCCGATCAAATACGAAACCATTTAAAGGGGAGGGAATCGCATGACTGAATCAATGGATATGGATACCAAGATGCAGAAGTTCGATGAGGAAATCGAGCAAATTCTGGATCTTCTGGAGGAAAAAGCGTATTTCCGGGCGAGAGATGAGATTTTAAAACATAATGAAGTCGATATCGCGGAGATCCTTGAGGAGATCCTGGAAGAGTCCGGTATTGACAAGACCATCATTATTTACCGTATGCTGCCGAAGGATATTTCGGCAGAGGTGTTTTCTTACCTGCCTTCGGACGACCAGAGGGAGATCATCCAGGGTATCACCGATCGGGAAGTTTCTTACATCATGGGAGAACTGGACTTCGATGATATGATCGACGTGCTGGAAGAACTGCCGGCAAATATCGTCGATAAGATTCTGGAAAAAACACCGAAGGAAGAGCGAAAGCTGATCAATACATTTCTGAATTATCCGGACACGTGTGCGGGAAGCCTGATGACGCCTGAGTATATCAGTCTGCAGGAGACTATGACGGTAGGACAGGCTCTGCAGCACATACGGGACGTAGGGATGGACAGTGAAACAGTCTACACCTGTTATGTGAAGAAAGGCGGTCGGAAGCTTGAAGGGATCGTTTCTCTTCGTGCGCTTGTCATTGCCGATGATGATGTACAGGTATCGGAACTGATGAATACGGAATATGTGTACGTAAGCGTACACGATGACCAGGAAGAAGTCGCCGAGACTTTTAAGAAGTACGGCTTTCTGGCAATACCGGTAGTAGACAATGAACACAGGCTGGTGGGGATCATCACATTCGATGATATTTTAGACGTTATTGAAGAGGAAACTACCGAGGATATCGAGAGAATGGCCGGCGTCATGGATGATTCTGACCAGGAATATCTGGACATGGGCGTATTCCGTCATGTGAAGAACCGGCTTCCGTGGCTGGCGATCATGATGGTGGCGCTGATGATCACAGGTGTGGTCATTTCAACATTCCAGGATGTGCTTGCGCAGGTGATCGCACTGGTGGCTTATATCCCGCTTTTGTCGGGTACGGGAGGAAATGCGGGAACGCAGGCCGCTTCCCTGATCATTCGCGGAATGTCCACCGATGAAATCGATGTCAAAGATGCGTTGCGTGTGATGTGGAAGGAATTCCGGGTGAGCATTATTTTAGGGCTGGTTCTCAGCGCCATCAATTTCGGAAAGATCATTCTTATCGACGGCAATACGCCGATGATCGCGCTGACGGTATCCCTTTCGATGATACTGGTCATCATTTTCGCTAAACTTCTGGGCGGACTTCTGCCGATGGCTGCCAAGAGGATAGGCATAGACCCGGCTCTCATGGCAACTCCGATGATCTCATCGATCACGGATACGGTCTCTACTTTGACTTATTTACTGATGGCGACCCTTATCCTCGGGCTGGCACTTTAGCTAATACTTTAGTATGAGTTCGCATTTTTCGGGGGTTTCAGCAAAATAATCAGTTGTTTTTTTCCTATATATGTATTAGAGTGTGTGTCGGACGAAAGGTACTTTTCAAGATGAAAAAAGCAGGTACGAAAAAGAAGATCAAAATACGGAGATGGATCATTGGCATTTTATTGGGAGCAGGTTTTCTGGCCATGGAGTTTCCGGGAATTCTTCTGGTGCGGGAGAGGATCTATCCCTTTGTTCTGGGACTGCCTTTCCTGTACGGATATATACTTTGTTGTTGGGTATATATGTGCAGCGTGCTGTTTTATGCCTGCCGGACATCTTGGGGGAAACAGTCCTTTTTTAAAAAATAATTTATGAGAAGGGTTGAAAAAGGGTGAATGAAATGTCAGATGCAACTTTGTCAGTGATCATATTCGTTCTTGTAATGGTCGTGATCATATCCGAAAAAGTTCACCGAGCAGTTTGTGCTGTAGGCGGTGCAGTTCTTTTGATCATCTTAGGGGTGCTGGACATAGGCACCGGAGTATCGTATATCGACTACAACACCATCGGGCTGCTGATCGGCATGATGATGTTTGTCGCAGTCGTAAAGCATTCCGGGATGTTTGAGTACCTGGCAGTAAAATCTGCAAAGGTCGCTAAGGGCGACCCGTGGAAGATGATGATCTTCTTTATCATTATCACAGCGGTCCTGTCGGGACTTCTGGATAATGTAACCACGGTTCTTCTGGTAGGACCGATGACATTCGCGATCACGAAGGAAATGGATCTGAATCCTGTTCCTTATATCATGACGCAGATACTGGCGTCTAATATCGGCGGTACGGGCACGCTGATCGGTGACCCGCCAAACATCATGATCGGAAGTGCTACAGGTCTTACGTTTGGAGACTTCCTGGTAAACGATGGTCTTATCGTTATCGTGGTGCTGGCAGCAACTATCGCCGCATTCTACTTCATCTATGGCAAGAAGCTGAACGCAACACCGGAAGCTATGGCCAAGGTCATGGCGATGGATGAAAAATCCCTGATCCGTGACAAGAAGCTGCTGATCAAGAGCATTGTCATGATCGTTCTGATCGTAGCAGGATTTATGCTTCACAGCGTGCTGCACATGGAATCCTCCATCGTAGCACTGTCGGGAGCTGTTATCATGATGATCATCGGAAGACAGAACATTGAAGAAGTCGTTTCCGACGTAGAATGGCCGACGATCATCTTCTTTACCGCATTGTTTATCGTAGTAGGCGGTATGGTAGAAACAGGCGTGATCGACAAGCTGGCTGACCTGATCATGGGTGTGACAGGCGGAAAACCTGTTATGACGATGATGATCATTCTGTGGGTATCGGCGATCCTGTCCTCTACACTGGACAATATCCCGTTCGTAGCAACGATGATCCCGCTGATCACGGCTATGGGCAACGACGGTATGGATGTTATGCCTCTGTGGTGGGCACTGTCACTTGGTGCATGCCTGGGCGGAAACGGAACACTGATCGGAGCTTCTGCAAACGTAGTGCTGACTGGTATCAGTGCCAAGAACGGTCATCCGGTTACATACATGCAGTTCCTGAAGATCGGATTCCCGATGATGATCCTGTCCATAGCGATCTGCTCAGTATACATGCTGATCCGCTACGCATAGAAATCATATAGATCGCAAGATCAAAATCATAGAACATACAACAACATAACAGAAAAAAGCGAGGGCAGATACGCACTCGCTTTTTTCTGTTTTTTCTTAAAATTCGCGAGTGCTATTCTTTAATAAAAATTTAGTTGATTTTTTGCGTATTTTGTATTAAAGTATCAAGGTAATTGGAAAATGGAATTCATGGGAAGAAAGGAATGAAAGAATGTCTCACGCAACATTATCCGTGGTCGTATTCGTTCTGGTAATGATCGTAATCATTTCAGAGAAAGTCCACAGAGCAGTCGTTGCCGTAGGAGGTGCGGTACTGCTCATTATTTTAGGAGTGCTTGATATCGAAACGGGTGTATCCTATATCGATTACAACACTATTGGACTGCTGATCGGCATGATGCTGTTCGTAGCAGTTGTAAAACATTCGGGAATTTTTGAGTATCTGGCTGTCAAGTCGGCGAAGATCGCCAAGGGTGATCCCTGGAAGATGATGATCGTTTTCATTATCATCACCGCTCTGCTGTCGGCTCTGCTGGATAACGTTACGACGGTACTTCTCGTTGGCCCGATGACATTTGCTATTACCAAGGCGATGGATCTCAATCCGGTGCCTTATATCATGACGCAGATCCTGGCATCCAATATCGGTGGTACGGCGACTCTGATCGGCGACCCTCCGAACATCATGATCGGAAGTGCAACCGGTCTGTCATTTGTAGACTTCCTGGTAAACGACGGTCTGATCGTTATCTTCGTAATGATCGCAACGATTTTCGCCTTCAAACTGATTTACAAAAAGAAGCTGATCGCAACGCCGGAAGCGATGAAGGCAGTTATGGATATGGATGAAAAAGCTTTGATCAAGGACAAAGCTCTGCTGACGAAGAGTGTTGTCATGATCGTACTGATCGTAGCGGGCTTCTCCCTTCACGGTGTGCTTCATATGGAATCTTCCATCATCGCACTGACCGGAGCGGTGATCATGATCATCATAGGCAAACAGAATGTAGAAGGTATTGTAGAAGACGTAGAATGGCCGACGATCATCTTCTTTACCGCACTGTTCATCGTAGTAGGCGGTATGGTAGAAACAGGCGTGATCGACAATCTGGCTGACATCATCATGAACGCAACAGGCGGTCAGGCTGTCCTGACGATGATGATCATTCTGTGGGTATCCGCACTGCTGTCTGCAACACTGGACAATATTCCATTCGTAGCAACGATGATCCCGCTGATTCACTCCATGGGTGAGAGCGGCATGGACGTTATGCCTCTCTGGTGGGCACTGTCCCTGGGCGCATGTCTGGGCGGAAACGGAACTCTGATCGGTGCATCTGCAAATGTAGTGCTGTCCGGTATCAGTGCAAGACATGGATATCCGATCACGTACGTACAGTTCCTCAAGATCGGATTCCCGATGATGATCCTGTCCGTAGCGATCTGCTCGGTATACATGCTTATCCGTTACGTATAGGAACTGGAACGGAAATAAATGCATATGAAAAAATCCCGTACAATCAGCTTGTACGGGATTTTTAATGCAAAGAAAAGAGCCGGGAAAGGGGGGTGCCCAGTTTTCCCGGCTTTGGCCTTCGTTAGTCTTCCTTTTTTGGCATCTGGTTAAATTTATAGCCTACGCCGCGGACGCTGACGATGTAGTTGGTGTCATGATTTTTACGTTCCAGTTTTTTACGCAGGGTGCTGATGTAGACCATGACAGTTTTTGTGTCGTTTTCCATGCAGGTGGTCTTCCAGACTGTTTCGAATATCTGTGCGGCGGGGAATACCTTGCGCGGATGCTGGATCAGCAGTTTGAGGATCTCAAACTCTTTTGAGGTCAGACTCACAGGCTCTCCGTCCAGAAACAGGTCGTGCGTATCAAAGTCGATTTTAAGCCCATCGTATTCGTACAGACTGGCTTCCGCTTCAGCTGCTTTGCGGGCAAGGGAATTCTGGCGGCGCAGATGAGCCTTGATCCGTGCGATCAGTTCGCCGGGCATGAAAGGCTTGGTCATGTAATCGTCTCCGCCGGCAGAAAGCGCGATGATCTTATCGATTTCCTGGGTCTTGCAGCTGAGAAAGATGATCGGTGCATTGGAATGCTCCCGGATATCCAGTGAAAGTGCGGTTCCCTCTGTGTCCGGAAGCATGATGTCCAGGATGATAAGGTCCGGGTTTTCTTTTTTCAGCAGATCCAGCGCTTCTTCTCCAGTATAAGCAGGGAACGGACGGAACTGTTCTTTGGTCAGATAGGAGCAGACCAGCTTGTTGATCGCTTTTTCGTCGTCCACTACCAGTATTTTTTCTTTTGCCATGATTAGACCTCCTTATAGAGCGGGATGATGAATGTAAACGTACTTCCTTCTCCAAATGTACTTTCTGCATAAATATCGCCCTGGTGGGCAAGCATGATTTCTTTGCAAAGGGTCAGCCCAAGGCCGCGCCCTTCGATTTGGGTATGACCGTTTTTCTGGTTGTTCTCTGCCCGATAGAACTGATCGAACACATGGGCAAGCTGAGATTCACGGATCCCCATCCCTTTGTCTGATACCGACACGATGAAGTTCTCGGCGGCGTCGTCTACTTTAAACGTGATGTGCATTTCCTTATGTGTATCGGAATATTTGATCGCGTTTGTGATCAGGTTGGAAAAAACCTGATTGATGCGGTCAAGATCCAGTACAGCCCAGTAGTGAGACAGCGTGATCTCGTCGTAGTCAATGGAAATCTCAAATCCGGCAGCCCTGGCATCGCCTATGTTGCTGGTGATCAGAAGATCTGCGGCATCGGTTATGGTGCAAAGGGTAAAATCAAAGGTGAACTGATGAGTCTGCATCTTTGACAGCTGCCCCAGATCGTCCACCAGCTTTTTTAAGATCAAAGTCTTGGCGGTGATGATCTCCATCGCTTCGTGCTTTTCTTCCTTGCTGCTGATCGTTCCATCGCTGATCGCGGTCAGATAACCGGCAATGGATGTGATCGGTGTCCGCAGCTCATGTGAAATATAGGAGAGGAGCATATTGCGGCTTTTTGTGGCTTCGATCTGATTCAGCTCGGCCGATTTGATCGAAGTGATATCACGGAAAGATCCTTCCAGAGCAATGGGTTCATTCGTCGTTTTTTTTCGTATGATAGTGCAGGTGAATTCCCCCCAGAAGGATTCACCGTTTTTATTAGTCATTTCTATGACGATGCGATCCCGTGCCGGGAATTTTGCAGTAAAAAGATCGCGGATCTCTTCTGCCTGCCTATGGCTTGTCAAAGTCTGGAACATGTTCGGATTGTCGTAAAACGCTGACTGTGGGTATCCTGTAACCTCCCGGATGGAAGGCGAGATATACTCGAAAGCTTCGTACGGCTGCAGTTTATAATAAAAGATAACATCCTTGGAGTTGTCGACAACCGTTCGGTAGAGGCTGCTGGCCAGGCTGCTTTCCTGCTGGGTGTATACGACATAGATCACCAGGATACAGAAGTTGACCAGATTCGACATCAGGATCTCTGTAACGTAATAGCTGGACGTGACCGGTACTACTGTTTCCGCGATGGAAAATACCGATTTGATCGCTCCCCATAAAAAGAAAACCACTGACGCAATGATACGTTCTGCCATGATGATGTCCCACTTCTGCCATATATTATAACAGAGAAATGCGGTAATGATAAGCTGATATATGGAAATCGGCAGATAAAAGGATAAAAGATCGAAGCTGTAGATCATGCAGATCACTGCAAGAAGCAGCAGATACAGGGAAAAGCGGTACCAGTAGGTAGGCACCTTGATATGTGTATAGGAATAAGATCCAAACAGGAGCAGGAGCAGGTTGAACATGTCTACGACCTTGCGAAGCTCCAGAAACAAATCGTTTGGGGATGAAAAAAAACAAAGCAGGCAGAGCAGACTCATGGAATAGGCGATCCAGGAAAATCCCCAGTACTGCATGAATTTCTCCTGCTTGCGGGAAAAAATATAAAAGTACAGAGTCGAGGCTGCAAAGGTAAAGAGTGCAATGAATACAAGCCAGCTGAAATACATAATAAAATCCTCCCTGTTGTTTATTATAGCTTAAAATTATGGTAGAATAAAGCGAAAACCACGGGGAAGGTAAGAAAAAGAAATGATCACGAACGCTGTCAGGCTGCTGATTATCTGCGTATTTGCGTTTGTCCCTCTTCTTTTAGGGGAATTCGCGCGCAACAAGGCGGTAAACAATACCAATGATTTTATTCTTCAGGGACGAAAACTGAAAACGTTCCCTATGTACGCGACGATTTTTTCGACCTGGATGAGCATATTCGCATTTATCGGCGCGATCGCATATTTCTACGAGCAGGGACCGATCTATATGACGACGGTAGGATGGGACGCGCTGTTTGCCGTGCTTTTTATCCTGCTGGGACGCAGGATCTGGCATTACGGCAAAGTGCATAACTATATGACGCCGACAGATTTTTTTGATGATATTTACGATTCGAAGAAGCTGAATGTGCTGGTGACGGTGGTAAGCATCCTGAGTACGATGGTGTATCTGCAGGTGCAGATCGTAGGAGGAATACTGGTTATGAATGTGGCGACCGCCGGTGTCATTTCCTCTTATGTAGGCGGCATCATTTTTTTCTCGATCCTGGTTATTTATCTGTGGGCCGGCGGTCTTCGCGCGGTTGTAATGACGGATATTTTTTATGGTATTTTAATCGTTCTGGCTATTGTGTCGTCAGGGTGTTACCTTATGCACGTAGCCGGCGGGGCAGACCAGGTTTTCCCTGAGCTGATCGCCAAGGATCCTTCTTATGTCTCCATGCCGGGAGAGGAAGGGCGTCATCGCGTGGTTCTGTGGATATCCCTGTTCTTCATCGTTCCTATCGGAGCTTTTATGGGACCTCAGATCTGGATCCGAAATTACGCGGCAGAATCGGAGAGAAACTTCAACATTATCCCGTGGCTGTTATGTCTGTCCTCTATTATATGTGTCGGAACCTTATTTGCAGGGAGCTCCGCGCTGGTGTTGACCGATCATGTGGACAATCCGGATTCGATACTGCTGACGCTTCTGCATCAGTATGCTGATCCGTTTTTCTATACTTTTGTGATCATAGGAATCTACGCGACGATTTTTTCTACTGCCAATTCTCAGGTGCACGCTATTGCGGCAGTATATACCATTGACGTTCATAAAAGGTATATCAACCGGAAGACGCCGGAACGAAAGCTGGTGGATATCGCCAAGTGGACGGTGCTGATTATCGCGCTGGTATCGTATGTGTTTATTATCGTTGTGCCGCAGAGCATCTTCGATCTGGGCATCATCGCGCTGGGAGCGCAGGCGCAGCTCATCGTTCCCGTGGCAGGAGCTTTTTTCTGGAAGCGGTCTACAGCCAGTGCTGCTTATACGGGAATCATCTCGGGCGAGCTGACATTTCTGGTAGGTCTGGTCTTAAGCGGCGGGCAGGATTCCAGCATCAGTGCGATTGCCGGTCTGATCGCAAATTTGTTCTTTTTTGTTATTATGGCGATGACGGATAAGCCGCGTATACGTGTATACAAGAAGATAGAGACTTATCGCAGAGAATACAAGTTAAAAAATTATTAAAATGATAAAAACGTTGAAATTTCAACAGATATATCGATTTATTGAGAGGCGAGTTTAGGCTGATTAAAACCAACTTAAACTCGCCTTAAATTAAATTAAAAAAATTGTCGATTCCTTGAGAAAAGTCTGACAATTTGCTACACTGATCGTGGAATTTATAACAAGATCATTTATTGATTCACATTTTGTAAGGAGGAAGTATTATGATTATAGGAATGCCTATCAGTACATTCTTAGCAATCCTGATCTGGCCGTTCGTCTACATCACGGCTGCCATCATCGACTACTGCGTCATGGCAAAGCAGGATGCACAGGTTGACGATTCGGAATTCGAAGATCACCTTGTAGCGGATGCCGGGAAGGAGGCGACTAAAGAATGAGAGTTGAAGTAATCGTACTTTGTTGCTACTTTATCGGTATGATCGCAATGGGGCTTTACTGGAACAGAAGAGCCAAGAGTTCAGAAGACTTCATGCTGGGCGGAAGATCCATGGGACCTCTCGTTACAGCACTGACCCTGCAGACTACCGCAATGAGCGGATTCATGTTCATGGGTGGACCTTCTGAAGCATACGCACTCGGATATTTCGCGATTTTCTACGCAGTAGGTGACGGTGCAGGCGGCATGATCAACCTGACCGTTCTGGGAAGAAGAATGAGAAGACTCTCCCAGCTGCTGGACGCTATCTCCCCGATCGAATATCTGGAAAAGAGATACGAATCCGTACCTGTAAAGGTTATCGCTTGTATCATCTCCGTATTCGGACTTTCCTGCTACGTTCTGGGACAGTTCATGGCAACCGGTAAAACGCTGGTTACTCTGTTCGGATTCCCTCTTTCTGTCGGCCTCATCGTCGGCGTAACAGTAATCCTGTTCTACACATTTGTTGGCGGATACTTCGCAGTAGCATGGACTGACGTAATCCAGGGATTCATCATGATCGGTTCCCTGATCATCGTATTCGTTGCTACTATGATGAAGATGGGCTGGTTCACCGGTCTGAACGAGAAACTGGCTGCTATCGACCCGACTCTGCTGAGCGTATGGGGACGTGGCGACATATACGAAGGCGGCTATGGTGTAATCGCCGGCGCCGTAGGTATTTACCTCATCGGTTACATGGGTCTGCCGCACAGTGTTAACAAGCACATGGCAATGGGCAGCCCGCAGGTAGCAAAGACTTCCGTAGTATACGCTACTATCTGGACTCAGCTGTTCTGCTTCATCCCTTATTTCCTGGGACTGGCTGGACTGGTAATCTTCACAGCTAAACCTGAAGGTCTGATCAACGGTGACCCTGAACTGGTAATTCCGTCCCTGACATCTCTGGAATTCCCTGGAGTATTCTCTGGTCTGATGCTGACAGCTATCATGTCTGCTATCATGAGTACAGTAGCTGCTCTGATGCTGCTGATCGCAACCATCGTATCCATCGACTTCTACAAGAGATGGCTTAGACCGGATGCAAGCGACAGAAGCGTAGTAATCATTTCCAAGGGATCCATCGTCGTTGTTGGTATCATCGGTGTTACTATCGCGATCCTGAACCCGCCTGGAATCTTCAGCCTGATCGTAGATACATTCAGCTTCATGGGCTGCGCGTTCCTGCCTAGCTATGTATGCGCTGTATGGTGGAAGAAAGCCAATGCAACAGGTTCCGTAGCATCCATGATCGCCGGCGGTTTAGTCGTTCAGATCTGGGCACAGGCTGATCTGGCAGTTTCTACAGGATGTCACCAGTTCTTCGTAGGCGTTATCGCATCTACGCTGGCTATGATCATCGGAAGCAACTTCGGTAAACCGACGAGCCCTGAAATGTGTGACCTGATGGAAAGAGCAAAGGGCAAGAAGATCGCTGTATCCAAGAAGGTACAGGTTGCTTCTTCCAAGCACCTCTCCACAGAGAACAAGGCTATCACTCAGTTTGTATTCAGCAAGCAGGCTGCTCTGGCAAACTAAGATTTGAAAAGAGTACGGTATACATATGATGCCGATGCAATAAAGTGATAAATCATGCGACAGACCTTCTGCAATGCTATTGACAGGAGGTCTGTTCTCTTTATACAATAAGAATGTAAAAATGAAGAATAGAATTTAGACAGAAACGGATTGACGGAACTTTGGGAAAGGAATCAAAACATGATTGAAGCAAAAATTTTAAAACCGGGATATACACAAA
>JABLTO010039794.1_pt1 | contig 61703 bp, 64 predicted proteins | sample 7160091 | NCBI WGS metagenome assembly JABLTO01 (sample SAMN14651225, study PRJNA627086) | human gut metagenome | isolation source: feces | host: Homo sapiens
GATTCATTATATAAAAATGATAATAGTCAAGAAGTACTAGAGCTTAAAGAAGAGTTAAAAGAACACTTAATAATGTCAGCAAATGAATTTATTAATGAAGGATATGAAGAACAAGACGCTTGCGAAATGGCTATCAAAAAATTTGATGGTGGCTCTGAGATGTTAAAAGAACTCTACTTTACTCTTAAAGAAAATAAAAAAGAGATTAAAGAGACTAATAAGGTTGCAAAGATAATAACTAGAATATCAGGTGTAATGTTTATTATATGTTTAATAACATCTACAATTCTTACATATCATAAAACCGTTAATTACATATATGATAAGCCGTTTATATATTGGCAACAAGTAAATTCAAATATATCAAAAGAGTTAAATAAAATTATTAAAGATAAAGATGTGAAAAAAGATATAGATAGTTACAAAGATGATATATCAAAACTATTATCATCTAGTAAGTTCAATAAAGATGTTATATTAATGTATGGTTATGAAAGTTCACATAAGCAAGTTTGGGAAACTTATGAGCCATCATCTATTTTATATACTTATGGTAAAGATGTAACTAAAGATTATATGTTTATGAATGGAGAAACTGTTGAAAATGATAGAGGCCAAAAACTTTATTATAATTTAAAATTAACAAAACCACTTTATTTAAAAATTTATGAAAATACAAGAGTATCAGCTATAGTAGCAACGCCAATTTTCTTTATAATCTATGTAGTTTTAAAGATAGCTTTTAGAAAAAAGAAAGTCAAGTTTTAACTAACATTATTAAGATTTTAGTTTGTATATTATTATGTTTGATTATGAATCTATTTATAATTTATTTAATATTGAAACTTATTATGGTTAAATGGATTCTAAGGCTTTTTAGTTTATCTAACGGAGAATTTATCATAAAATAATAAAATAAAGCTATAAAAAGCAATTTATTATTTTGAAACTTAATTTATATTATGATAATATATAAATTGAAAATTATCATTTGTTCCATAATTTTCATCTTCTCATTTTGAGAAGTAGGTGAGAAAAAGCATAAAAAGTTATAGATTATATCTATAGCCTTTTTATACTTTTTGTATTTTATAGGCTAGTTTTCTAAATACTTATTTTTCATTAATTACTTTATGAAAAAGTATGATTATGAATAATGACTATAATAAAATATATTAAAAATATCCTATAAAAAACGTATATAAGCTGACCGAATAAAATAAAGAATTAACAAAATATAAATTTATAAAATAAGACTTAAAATCGAAAATATAGCCTTATAAGCTAATAAAATAAAGAAAGGGTAAACTTAATAAAATTAAGTTTGCCCTTTTATAATTCAAAGAAATATTAAATACGTTGAAAATACTATATTTATCCAAACTATTCCCTAAACCTAAATTTTAAGACTAGTTATTTTTTATTAAAAAAATTTAAAATTATAGTTGCAATAGTTAATATAATCTTAGCAAGTTTTATGTATTTTTTTATTTTATCTATCATATTTTTCTCCTTTTTATATTTTTAATATAATAGATAAAAGTAAATTATTTATAACACATCAATGTATTATAAATATAATAATTATATATTAGGTGTTTATTTAAATATTTATGTAAATATCTAGTAAAAAAGCCCTTAGAATACATTTATTTGGATTCTAAGGGCTTTAACTTTCCAAGTGTCTTTAAAGTGAGATTTTAGGATTAGAAGTTATTTTAAGTTCCTTAAAATTTAAATTATAAGAAACAGCTAATGGATATTAAGCTATAAGTTTTATATTAATATAGAAAATATAAAATAATTAAAATTAAGAAATTTATTTTTTTAAATGTTTAAATTCACTTAAAAAATGACAATCAGTATTGATATTCATAACATCAATAAATTCTTCTAACTTTAATTTTTTATTTAATCCTAATTTAAAAGTACTATTTGATTCAAAGTTTACATCTAAATGATTTAATGGATGTAATAAATTACCATTATTATGTTCATCATCATAATCATATCTTATATATCATGGTTCAAATTCTATTATTTTATTTACAAGATTTATGAAATCTTCTTCAAAGATGATTTCATAATCATCTTCTATATACTCATAATAATATTCTCTTATATTCTCTTTATGTAATAAAAGAAGAGCTTCTTCATCTAATAAAGCTTCTAAAATTGAAATTATTTTTAAGTTTACATCTAACTCGTTATAATAGAATTTTATATTATCTTCATTACTTAAATCTAACTTAAAAGGAAAATTAAACGAAAAATATTTATTCTCACTAAAGAAAAAAACTCTATTCATTTTATCAACTATAATTTTTACGGTTCCAGTAGTTTCTTTATCAGTTAACGTATTTTTTATTAAAAATAATTTTAAAAATAATAGAAGGATTAATATTAAATCTTTTTACATCTAATAGGTTTTGTTATTTGAGTAGTTAAATAATTATCTAAACCAATAGTAGTTTCTTTCATTGATAATAGCTCCTTACATAATGTTATAATTTGTATCAATTAATGTTCTAATTTTATCTTCATCTAAGCTATTAGGCTCCATTATTGACACTAGTTTGTGGAGTTTATCTCTATACTTACTATCAATATTCAATTCATCCATTACTTTTTCAGCTATATCCTTCGAAGACATATTAACTTTTGTATTGCTTATAATAGCATTTCTTAATCTTTGTTTTTCCTTATCATTAGGTTCTTCAAGTATAAGTTCCTCATCGTGTTTAATTTTAGTTATCCCATTTTGATATAAGTCAATTAATTCTTGACTATTATTTTTAGAAGATACTAAAAAATAAGTAGTTATAAAAGATCTAGTTAACATCATATATAAAGAATTACGTTTTTGTATATTATCAGTAATTCGTTGTTGAGTAATGCATATTACAAAGGGGAATTCTAAACCTTTTACATTGTTTCTATTACTTATAAATACAGATCCTTTTTCATTTACTTTAGATTTATATCCTATATTAACTTTCCATCCAAATTTACGTTCTATTAAAATTTCTAACTCAGATGCTAGTCTGTAGTTTTCATCTATATTTTCTAAAAAGATTATTCCTATATCGTCAGCTTTAACAGTTAAATTTTCTTTTCTTATTTCATCTATTATATTGATAATATTTTGGCTGTAATTTTTATTATCATCAGCTATAAGCTTTATACTTTCTATGTCTTTACTATCTAAGTCTTCAAATCTTCTAAGTTTTTTCCTTGATATTTTATAATTATTAGAGTCTTTATTAATTATATAACCACAAGCATCCCATTCTTGATCTGTTAACCAACGCAAATATGGTTTTTCAAATAAACCCATTCCAACAGCATGAGAGAACATTAATGTTTTTGGATCTGTTCTATAACATTTATTTAAAAGAAAGTCAGGGTTTACTTCACTAACGATTTTGCTATCAAACACATTTTGAAATATATCTCCAAAAAGAGCTAAAAAAAGGTCTTTTTTCTTTTATCTAATATACTTTAGACTTTCATTACATGAAGATTATGTAATGTTATAGCAAAATATGATAATTCTGAAAAGAGCATTAATTCATAGGCAACATATAAAACTCATAGCCTTCTTTTCTTGCTTTATCAATAACACTTCCTAGAATTTCAGCGTTAGTTTTAGAAACCGCATGTAGTAATAATATGGAACTGTCATGAAGTTCTTCTAAAATATACTTTTGTATCCTAAATCTTTAGTCATAGCCAGACTTTTTTGCGAAAACTTACCCATAGGTGGTCTAAAAAATTTAGGCATATCTTCTTTAGTTAACTCTTTAAATTTATTTTCTGTATCAGTAATTTCGCTATTAAAAACTTCTTTTGAATAAGTAACACTCGGCATAGAATAATGGTGATTAATATGATTACAACAACGTGACCTTCGGCAACCATTCTTTTTACTGTATCAGGAGAATAGGTAATATAATGAGACGTAACAAAGAAAATGGCTTTTACATTTTTTTCTTTTAATACATCTAAAATCTTATTAGTATAACCATTTTCATAACCTTCATCAAAAGTCAAATAAATAGATTTTTTTCATTAGACTTAGGACCATTGTAAAATGCATCATATAATTTAAAATCCATATAAAGACCATTTAGATTTTTCTTTGTCATATTTAATGTCATATAATTTTTCTTGCTTTTTTATAAAAGACTGGCACTTATAAGTTACAGTTTTTTTATCATCTGAGATATTATCAATTACGTCTAAAATTTTATCTACTCTTATGATATTATTACTATTTACGTCACAAAGTCTAAATTTAATAGGCTTGATATTGCCATACCTATCAAAGACTGTTACAATTTCAATTTCTCTGCATACTGATTTCAAAATATCATCACCTTTCAAAGTAAAATACTTATCATATGATAATCAATTATAAATAATTAAAAAATTATTTTGATATTGAAACTTAGTTGTGATAATTATATTATATACAAAACTAATGTTTGGTGTAAAAGAAATGTAAAATTTCCTTCATATTTATATACTTTGTTATCATAATTGAATTAATAGAATATATTTTAATAAACTTAAAGAAAGTAAAAAAATATATAGAAAAGGTAAAAGGCATTTTTAGTAGAATTTTTTTAATAATATAAATTTATTTTTCTGTTGATATTATATAAAAAATTAACTATCATTATTAAATATGTACAATTTTAACTAAAAGAGCAAGGTTGACATATTCATGGGGGGAAGTATTATGAAAAAGACATATAATATGGGAATCGATGTTGGTTCTACAACAGTTAAGACAGTTATTTTAGATAGGGATGAAATAATTTTTAAAGAATATAGAAGACATTTCTCCGATGTAAAAAAAGCTGTTAAAGAAATTTTACAAGATGTATATAAAAAACTAGGAGATATAAACATATCAGTAGTTGTTACTGGTTCTGGTGGAATGGATATATCAAATTACTTAAATTTGAAATTTGTACAAGAGGTAATATCCTCTACTAAAGCCATAGAAACATATAATCCTGAAACTGATGTTGTTATTGAACTTGGTGGAGAAGATGCCAAGATAACTTATTTAAGTGGTGGAATAGACCAAAGAATGAATGGTATTTGCGCTGGGGGGACAGGAGCATTTATCGATCAAATGGCTACACTTTTAAAAACAGATGCTTCAGGTTTAAATGAAATGGCAAAAGATTATAAAGTAATTTATCCTATAGCTTCTAGATGTGGTGTATTTGCAAAAACAGATATACAACCACTAATAAATGACGGTGCTAAAAAGTCAGACATTGCCATGAGTATATTCAATGCCGTAGTTGTGCAAACAGTAAGCGTATTATCTTGTGGAAGAAAAATAGAAGGTAAGGTAGCATTTCTAGGAGGGCCTCTTTATTTTTTATCAGAACTAAGAAGGGCTTTTCAAAATGTATTAAATCTAAAAGACGAGGATATAATTTTTCCTAAAGATGCTCAACTTTATATAGCTTTGGGAGCAGCTTTATTATCTAAAGAAGAAGAAAGTATATCTTTAGGTAATTTATTAGATAGATGCAGAAAAATAGAAAGTATAGATATAAGTGGAAATAAAGGATTGGAACCTTTATTTAATAATGAAAAGGATTATAATGAATTTTTAAATAGACATAATAAGGATTCAATAAAATCAATAGATATAGGTGAATTAAAAGGAAATGTTTATTTAGGTATAGATGCCGGGTCTACTACAACAAAAGCTGCTATTATGGATGAAAATTATAACTTAGTTTATACATATTATAGTAGCAATGAAGGAAGTCCATTACAAACATCCATAAAGGTTTTAAAAGAAATTTATAAAGTATTGCCAAAAGAATGTAAAATTTTAAATTCTTGTGTAACAGGATATGGTGAAGCTTTACTAAAAAAAGCTTTGAAAGTTGATTTAGGTGAAATAGAAACTATAGCTCATTATAAAGCGGCTAAATTTTTCAATAAAGATGTAGATTTTATCTTGGATATTGGTGGCCAAGATATGAAATGTTTAGAAATTAAAAATGGAGTAATTGATAGCATAATATTAAATGAAGCTTGTTCTTCAGGATGTGGTTCTTTTTTAGAAACTTTTGCAAAATCATTATCTATGAGTATAGAGGATTTTGCGAAAATAGGAATTTACTCAAAAAATCCAGTGGATTTAGGTTCTAGATGTACAGTATTTATGAATTCTAAAGTTAAGCAAGCTCAAAAAGAAGGTGCAACTGTGGCAGATATTTCTGCAGGACTTTCTTATTCAGTTATAAAAAATGCCTTATTTAAGGTTATAAAAATAAGAGATTTCAGTCAATTAGGTAAAAATATAGTAGTTCAAGGTGGAACATTCTATAATGATTTAGTACTTAGAGCTTTTGAAAAATTGACGGGAAGAGAAGTTATAAGACCAAATATATCTGGAATAATGGGAGCTTTTGGTTGTGCTTTAATTGCTAAATCACAATATAAAGAAGGAAAAGAAAGTACTCTACTTGATGAACAAGGTTTAAATAATATAAAACTAGATACTACTGTAAAAAGATGTAAAGGTTGCCTTAATAAATGTTTACTTACTATAAATAAATTTTCAGAAAATGAAATTTTTATTTCAGGAAATAGATGTGAAAATGGAGCATTCTTAAATGGAGATAAGAGCATAAAAAAAGAAAAAACAAATATTAATTTATTTAAATATAAATATGATAGATTATTCAAACACTATAAATCACTAAAAACAGAAGAAGCTAAAAGGGGAGAAATAGGAATACCAAGAGTACTTAACATGTACGAAGATTATCCTTTCTGGCATACATTCTTTACAGCGTTAGGATTTAAAGTTGTTTTATCTGAGAGATCTTCAAAAAAATTATATGAAAAAGGGATAGATTCTATATCATCAGAAACAGTGTGCTATCCAGGGAAAATGGTTCATGGTCATATACAAAGTTTAATAGATAGAGGAATAAAGACCATATTTTATCCTGCTGTAGTCAATGAATATAAAGAAGATAAAAGTGCAGATAATAATTACAATTGCCCTGTAGTTATATCTTATAGTGAAGTTATAAAAAATAATTTAGAAGATATAAGAAGAAAAAATATTAAATATTTAAATCCTTTTTTAAGTTTAAATGATAAAGAAAGATTGAAAAAAAGATTATATGAGGTATTTAAAGAAGAATTTAAAGATATAAGCAAAAAAGAAATAATAGAAGCTGTTAATAAGGCAACTGCAGAAGAACAAAGTTTTAAAGCTGAAATTAGAAAAGCAGGAGAAGACGCTTTAAAAATAATAAAAGAAAAAAATCTAAAGGCTATAGTACTAGCAGGTAGACCTTATCACTTAGATCCAGAGATAAATCATGGTATACCAGAACTTATAAACTCTCTAGATATGGCAGTATTAACAGAAGATAGTATATGTCATTTAGTTGATATGAAGCGACCTCTTAGGGTTGTAGACCAATGGGTATATCATTCAAGACTTTATAAAGCAGCTGCTTTTGTAAAAAATTTTGATAATATAGAATTAGTTCAATTAAATTCTTTTGGATGCGGTTTAGATGCTGTAACAACAGAACAAGTACAGGAAATTTTGAATGAAAAAAGCAAAATTTACACAGTAATAAAGATAGATGAGGGGAATAATCTAGGAGCTGCCAAAATAAGATTGAGATCATTAAAAGCTGCTATGAAAGAAAGAGAAGAAAATAATATTAGTGTAAAAAATATAAAAGAACATAAAATACCATATGTGAAAAACACTAGATTAAATTTAAAACATACATTATTAGCGCCACAAATGTCTCCTATACATTTTCAATTTTTAGAAAGAGCTTTAAATGATTCCGGTTGGAATGTGGTTATACTAAAAGAAACAGATAGAGCAGTTATAGAAGAAGGTTTAAAATATGTAAATAATGATGCTTGTTATCCAGCTATCATAGTTGTAGGTCAATTAATACATGCCTTAAAATCAGGAAAATATGATTTAAATAATACTTCCGTTGCCATAACACAAACAGGAGGAGGTTGTAGAGCTACAAATTATATAGGATTTTTAAGAAAAGCCTTATATGAAGCTGGATTTAAGGATATACCTGTAATTTCCATAAGTGCCAATGGTATAGAAGACAATGGTTTAAAAGAGAATATAAGTTTTTCTCTTATAAATAGAGCCATAATGGGAACTGTTTATGGAGATTTACTTATGAAAGTTTTATATAGAGTTAGACCTTATGAAAAAGGAAAGGGAAGTGCAAATCAACTTTATGACAAATGGGTTGAAATTTGTAAAGATTCCTTAAAAGATGGAAAGTTTAGTACTTTTAACAAAAATATAAAAAATATCATAAAAGAATTTGATAATTTTGAAATAAATGATATTAAAAAACCAAGGGTAGGATTAGTAGGAGAAATTCTTGTTAAATTCCATCCAACAGCAAATAATAATGTAGTTGATGTGGTGGAAAGAGAAGGAGCAGAAGCTGTTATGCCAGAGCTTATAAACTTCTTTACAGCTTGGTCAGTAAATACTGTATTTAAAAGCGATTATTTAGAAGGTAGCAAAAAATCTAAAATGACAGCAAAACTAGTTATTTCATTAGCTAATTTCTATCAAAAAACTTATGTGAAGGAATTAAAAAATAGTAAAAGATTTAGACCACCTAAGGACATAAGAGAACTTGCAAAAGAAACTGAAAAAGTAGTATCCATAGGAAATCAAACGGGAGAAGGTTGGTTGCTTACGGGAGAAATGATTGAATTAATTGAAAGTGGTGTAGAAAATGTAATTTGTATGCAACCTTTTGGATGTTTACCAAATCATATAATTGGTAAAGGTTCTATTAAAGAGCTTAAGAGAATTTACAAAAATGCTAATATAATTCCAATAGATTACGATCCATCAGCAAGTGAAGTTAATCAAATTAACAGAATTAAGCTTATGCTATCAAAAGCATTTAAAAATATGAAAAATGAAAATAATGAAATGACATTTATAGATTTTAATGAATATAAAGCAAATAAATCTGATAAAGAAGAAAAAGAAAGAGCTTTAGCTAAATGTTAAGTAAAAAGCAGATTAGAGGTTATTTCTAATCTGCTTTTTCACTATTGATAAAATTTTATTAACAATGAATATATTACTTATGATATAATAAAATTCAATATATTAGAAAAGGTGGAGTAGTTATGAAATCACTTAAAGATGCTATATCTTTAGATTATTTAGATTACGATGTAAATCAAGATATTAGTATCCATGAAGGAAGATTTTGTGTTTACTTATATAATAAAAAATATAAATGCTACGGAAAAGTATTTTATAAGATGACAACTCCTATGTCTATAAATTTTGAAGGAAAAGTATTGTCGCGCAAGGATTATGACGTGGATATAACTCTAGATTATGACAATGCTATTTTAGAGGTTTATGGATATAAGCCTATAAATGTAACTGTAACTTTATCTAGTGATTTAATGTTAGAAGGGTATATAAATGATGGATACATTAAATCAAAAAATTATTTTGTGGATAGTATTGATTTTTACATAATAAATCTAGATAGATATTCAGGTAAACTTATAATGCACGAGGATAAATTATTTGCTGGGAGAATGGAATTTGAAATAGAAGACTTTGAAGTTACTATCGATAAGAGATATGATTTTACCAAAGAATTAAATGATACTCTTAAAGATAAAGCAGGTAGTATAATTACCCACATCGGACGTATGAGAAAAAAAGATGGAAGCTTATTTAGGACTAATAATATAAATGATGTGCTAGATAATATCTCCATGGCACTAAGCTTTATGTGTGGTAGATATGTAGATATTTGCATAGTAAAAGGATATGAAAAAAATAACAATATATTTAGACTGTGTAGAGAATGTATAGTAAGTCCTTTTAGATTTGTACCAAACTGGAAAGATACTATTGCCAATAATAAAAATATAGAAAAATATATGACACTAATGTGTAATAAATTAAATGATTTATATTATGGGATGGCTATAAAGCAAGTTATTGATTGGTATATAGAAACATTGGGTAATACTACTATAGAAAATAATATAATATCCATGCAAATTGCACTAGAGACGCTTTCTTATGTAGTTTTAGTTGAACAAAATAAAATTTTAACTGATGAAGAATTTGATGAAAATTTATCTTCAACAAATATTAGAATGCTTTTAAACTTTTGTAAAATACACCTTGGAAAAGAAGAACTGTCTTTATTTGATGAATATATTCAAAATAAGTTTATAGATGGAGTTGACATAATAACTTATTTTAGAAATAAAATAGTACATCCAAGTAGAAAAAGAAATAAAGCAACTTTATATGTGGAAGATATGTGGAATATAATTGAAATTGCAATTAGATATGTAGAACTTGTAATATTACATATAATTTCTTATAAAGGAGAATATTCCAATAGGCTAAAACAAAGATCTTATGGAGAAGTGGAACTTGTGCCATGGAATAATTAAAAAGTGACCAAAGGAGAACTACAATGAAATTTTATGGATACAAAAAATGCTCAACAGCAAATAAAGCAAAAAAATGGTTAAAAGAAAATAATTTTGACTTTGAAGAAATAGATTTAATAGATTCACCACCAACTAAAGAAGAAATGAGAAAAATTTATGAAGATAGTAAATATGAATTAAAAAAATTCTTCAATACAAGTGGTGTAAAATATAGAGAACTAGGTTTAAAAGAAGTATTAAAAACTGCAACAGAAGAAGAAATGTTAGAACTTTTAGCAAGTGATGGAAAACTTATAAAAAGACCGTTATTAGTTACTGAAAATAAAGTTTTAATTGGCTTTAAAGAAAATGAATATAAAGAAAATTTATTATAATCGGAAAGGGGCTGTCTCAAAATAAAAAGATAGTTCCACAAAAAGGAAGGGATGAACTCACATAGAGTTTATCCCTTTCATTTGCTCTCCCTACCTTAACTACATACGGTAAAGTTTGTAAGTGGAGTTTTTCGTCTTTTAGAGTAAAATAGAAATTTCATATAAAATAGCGATATGTAAAGGATAGAATATATAAAATAAATATTTTAATCCTTTTCCTTTTTTTCCATTATACAATAAAATTAAAAATAATGAAAAAATCATCATCCACTGAGGATTTCCAAATAACAAATCAGATGTAACACTCATTAAATCAAATCCTAATACTCCATTAAAAACGTTTAAAAATAGAAATTCTAATAAATCATTATTAATTAAATTGTTTATTCTCAAAAGTAAAGAAGAGTTAAATAATATAATATAAATAAAAGTTAATATAATAAATGAAACAGAAATTTTAAGTTTGTTATTTCTAAAGATAAACATAGAGACTCCAATTAAAATAAATATTATTCCTCCATCTAAAGCAAAAATACTATTTGTAAGGCTAAGTATTAAGTATAATATATTTTCTGTAACTTCAGCAAACATACTTATATAAATTGTAACTATACAAATTATAGTTTGATATATTATAAATAAAAATAAATATAACTTAGCATTTTTATTTTTTTCTTTAAATTTATCAATTATAAATATAATAGTTAGAGTTAATAGTATAGTTCTTATGAAATTCATTCTAACTTCATTTATTCCTAAAATTAAGTTCATAGTATCCACAAATATACTTAAAGAATAAATATTCATAAAAAATTTCTTTTTACTTGAAGTATGGATATACCCTTCTACACAACAAAATAAAAATATTGGTGCTGCCAACCTCCCTATCCAGTGGAAAAAGTATGGTGAATCAGGTATAAATACCCAAAGGTGGTCTAGTGTCATAGCAAACATAGCGAATAGTTTTAATGTAGTAATCGTCATAATATTACTCCTTGTATATAGTGATTTAGTTATATAAACATTAACTTTCAATGGCAAAAATAAAAAAACTATAAAATTTAGATATTAACTTCTGAAATTTATAGTTTTTCTTATTAATTTATAAATAGAGCTTATTTTAACTTTTTCTTATTATATATCCAATAAAGTTTGTTCCATGATCATTTCCACCTGAAAATTTAAAGTAGTATTTACTGCTAGATGTTAAATTAATAATACCACCACCTGATGTTTTAGCTGGTATAGTAATAGTTGATACCTTTGATGATACAACACCTTTTTTATATAATGTAACTGTTAGTTTGTAATTTAATTTATTTTCAAAGCGATATTCAATTGTTGATGCTCCTGTAAATAAATTATTAGAATATAAATCAGACTAGTTAGATGAACCTTCAAATATCATGTTTTGACCCTTACTCAAAGTTACTACTTTAGTTGGCGTGCTAGTGCTCATTGTTTAAATTAATGTATCATTAATCACTATTGCATTATCACCTCCTATTATTTCTTCATTCTGATCAGCATGAATATTATTAATTCTATCTGCACTAATTAATATAGCCATAACCATGCTTGTACATAAAAGTTTTAAAATATTTTTCATATCCCTATTTTTCTCCTTTTTTGTATTTTTTTCTATTATAACAAGTGAAATTATTCAATACCATATTTTAAATATATATATTACATACTTAGATTTTATACTTTTTCTATATAATCACAATATAAGTATCCTACTTTACCTTTAAAATCCTAAGTCGAACCCCAGTTATCCTTTACATTACAGTTATAATCTCCTTTTTTCCATGTATTTGTCTTATCCGAGGCATTAGTAGAACTAGTTTTATTATCTTATACATATTTAACACCTAAAGTATCACATATACTTTTAGCTGTAGCTATTGCACACGCTTACAATTTAAATAAACGTCATAATAAAATTCAACAAAATAGATTAGGTGTAACTTTTTATACAAAAGCGATAGCTTAAATACTTACATTATATGGGATATTTATAGATATCCTATTTTGTCATGGCTAAATATAATCTAATTTAACAAATAACGTAAAATATATTAAATTATACTATGTATAAAGTCATAAAAAAGAGTTGCCTCTTTTTATGATTTTAAAATCATTTTGAGACAACTTATTTTTTTGTGCTATACTAACTGTATAAATGCAAAAAATATATGTAATCGTTGAAATTAGGAAGCTTTACAAGGGAGAGGGAAGAGATAAATTGGAAAATAGAGAGTTAATTGATAAGTTAAATGAGGATAAAAAACTAAATTTATATCAATGGGAACAACTATTAGGTACATTTAAAGAAGAAGATCAAAAATATGCAGCTAATATGGCTAGAAACATATCACTAGAGAAATTTGGTAATAAAATATTTTTCCGCGGTATTGTGGAATTTACTAATGTATGCAAAAATAATTGCAAATACTGTGGTATAAGAAGGGGAAATAAAGAAGTTTCTAGATATAGATTGAATAAAGAAGAAATTTTAAAATGTTGTGAAGAAGGGTATAAATATGGCTATAGAACTTTTGTACTTCAAGGGGGAGAAGACAATTATTATAGTGATGAAATGATGGAAGATATCATATCATCTATTCATAAAAAATACCCTGATTGTGCTATAACTTTATCCATAGGAGAAAAAGAGCGAGAATCTTATGAAAAATTTTATAAAGCAGGTGCCACAAGATTTTTACTTCGCCATGAAACAGCAGATGAAAAACACTATGAAAAACTTCATACAGATGAACTTTCTTGGGAGCATAGAATGAATTGTTTAAAAAATTTAAAAGATATAGGATATCAAACAGGTTGTGGATTTATGGTGGGTTCACCTTATCAAAGTATAAGTAATATTGCCAAGGATATGATTTTTATTGGAAAGTTTAAGCCACAAATGATTGGCATAGGTCCATTTATACCACATAAAGATACTCCTTTCAAAGGTTTTAATTGTGGAAGTGCAAAAATGACTTTATTTATTTTAAGTTTGTGTAGAATAATGTTGCCAGATGTGCTTCTTCCTGCAACTACAGCTCTTTCAACTGTGAGAGATGATGGAAGACAATTGGGAGTATTATCTGGAGCCAATGTAATAATGCCTAATTTATCTCCAATAGAGGTGAGAAAAAAATACATGCTTTATGATAATAAAGCTATAACAGGAGATGATGCAGGAGAAAATTTAAAATTAATTCAAGATAATATAAATGAAATTGGATATGAAGTAATTATTGATAAAGGAGATTATAAAGGATAAGAATTTAATAATAAAGAAAAATGTAGTTACTAACAAATAGTAGCTACATTTTTTTGAAATTCCTTGACAAAGTGTAGCTAAAGAATTAATATGTGTATATAGATGATATATACAGTTATAAACAGTATATACAATGAATAAAGGAGGCAAATTCAATTGAACATAATAATTAGTAATTCTTCAGCTGTTCCCCTTTATGAACAAATAGAAAATCAAATTAAAACACAAATACTAAATGGAGAAATTAAAGCTGATGAGCACTTACCTTCCATAAGATCCTTGGCCAAAGAACTAAAGGTAAGTATTATAACAACAAAAAGGGCCTACGAAGAACTAGAAAAAGAAGGTTATATACATACTGTTGCTGGTAAAGGTAGTTATGTATCTGGTCAAAGTACAGAAAGATTAAAGGAAGCAGCTAGATTTGAAATGGAGAGTAAATTGGAAGAAGTAATAATACAAGCTAAAAAAATGGGAATAAGTTTAGAAGAATGTATTGAAATTTTTAAAAGTATTTATGAGGAGGTATAATAATGAATGCAATTGAAATTAAAAATTTAAGAAAAAATTTGGGGAATTTTTCATTGAAAATAGATGATTTAAAAGTACCAGAAGGTTTTGTTACAGGATTTATAGGACCTAATGGTTCAGGAAAAACTACAACTATAAAATTAATTATGAATATGATAAATAAGGATCAAGGTACTATAAAAATGTGGGGAAAAGATTATAAAATAAATGATCTTACTATAAAAGAAAAAATAGGATATGTGGGTGAATTTAGTGGATATTTACATGAAGCTAAGGTTAAGAAAATAAAAAAGTCTATTTCCTCATTTTATAAAAATTGGGATGAAAAATTATATGAAAAATATATGACTAAACTTAATTTAAATGAAGATAAAGTTTATAAAGATTTATCAAAGGGACAACAAAAAAAGTTTGAAATAGTTATGGCAATCAGTCATCATCCCAAATTAATAATTATGGACGAACCTACAGCAAATCTGGACCCATTAGTTAGAAATGAAGTTTTAGAAATTTTACAAGAAAGAATTGAAGAAGATAATGCCACAGTATTTTTTTCAACACATATAACAAGTGATTTGGACAAAATAGGAGACTATATAGTATTTATTTATAAAGGTGAAATTTTCTTAGCAGATACTAAAGATAATATTTTAGAAAATCATATTATAGTAAAAGGGAAAAAAGAATTATTAGAAGATGAGACGAAAAAAATATTTATATCTATTGATGAAAATACCTTTGGCTTTAAGGGGCTTGTAAATAATAAAAATAAGGCTTATGAAATATTTGGAGAAGAGGTTTTATATGACAAGCCTAATTTAGAAGATATTTTAATTTATTATACAAGGGGGAATAAATAATGAATAATATAGTAAATTTAATTAAGTTAAGTTTTAATAATTTTTTATCTATAAAAAAATCGGTAGTTCTTATAGTACTTTGTTTTTCTGTGGCAGCAATAACTAATCCTACTTTTGCAGTTATGTTAATAGGAATGATAACTTATGTAATTGCATACCAAACAATGGCATATGAAGATAGTTATGGTATTAATTATTTAATTTCATATTTACCTGTAACGAAAAAAGAATATGTTTTATCTAGATATTTATTTAATTTACTTATGATGATATTTGGTTGCTCGTTTTACAGTCTATTATATTTAATTTCTAAAAAATTAAACATAATGGAAAATCTAACTTTAGATTATAAAACCATCTTATATACAGGTATATTTATATCTATTTTATTAATTTCAGTTTGTATTCCTTTGTTATTGAAATTTGGCATAATTAAGGGGAGAACGATGATGACTGTTGTATTTATGGCCATTATTATAATACCTTCATTTACCTTTGTAAGAGCATCAAATGGAAAAGTCATATCCTTAGCTGAAAAATTAACTTATTTAAATGGAGATTTGTTACTTATACTATTGTCTCTAGCATCTTTAATAATTTCTTATTTTATATCTTGTAAAATATATAATAAGAAAGAACTTTTAAATTAGTAAAAAAGTATCTTGAAAATTATTTTCAAGATACTTTTTTAACAATAAAATGAATTTTATCTAATTTCTTCATTTCTTTTAACTTGATTTTGAGCTAAATTATAAAGAGGTAATCCTATTAAAGTTACTATTATACCTCCTAAAGAGATTAAAGTATTTTCCATACCTGCAAATAAGAGTTGATTAATTACAACAAATAATCCACCAGCAATAGCTATAATAGGAATGACTGGATATAGAGGTACTTTATATGGTCTAGGTAAATTAGGTTGTTTTTGTCTAAGTAAAATTACACCAATAAAAGTTAAAACATAAAAAGACCAAACTACAAACATGGATAAGTCTGTTAGTAAGTTGAACTGTCCAGATAAAGCATATAACATAGCTATAATACCCATGATTATTGTTGCAGTAGAAGGGACACCACTTTTATTTAATTTAGAATAATATTTATATCCAGGAATAGATTTTTGTAGACCTAAAGTATAGAGAATTCTAGGCCCTGTAAGTAAATAACCATTTATACAACCGAATACAGAAATCAATATACCAATAGTGATTATTTTACCACCCATAGGGCCAAATATAACTTCTGCTACAGCTGAAGCAGGAGAAGCATAGTTTGCCAATTCGTTGGCAGGAAGTACCCATAAATAAGCTATATTTATAATTATATAAACCGCCATAACAAAAGTTAATCCACCAACAATGGCAGTAGGTAAGTCTTTCCCTGGATTTTTCATTTCACCAGCTAAAGCACCAACATTTATCCACCCATCATAAGCAAATAATATGGCTATAAGAAGTTGTCCGATAACAGAACCAGTAGATATACCAGGGCCAACTAATGGAGAAGTTAAGGAATTTGTTCCACCTCCGTTTATAAAGCCGAATACTATTATTAAAATAAGTGGAATTAATTTACATATAGTTGCCACAGTTTGTATAAGGCCGGATGTTTTAGAACTTATAGTATTTAAAATACTAATAAGTAAAATAGTTCCTAAAGTTATTGGTACTACAAGTGATTCGTTACCAATTAGTGTTGCACTTTGACTACCAAACATAACAGCAAGAGCAGCTATTGAAGCAGGGAAAAATAAAACACATTGCATCCAACCAGTCAAAACACCTAATTTTTTACCGTAAATTTCTTCAATATAAACCATCATACCACCAGTTTTAGGTATGGCAGCAGAAACTTCTGCAGCGGTTAAACCAGCAGTTATAGTAATTATACCGGCAACTACCCAAGCTATCATACCAAGACCGGGAGCTCCACTTGTTAAAGAGTAGACAGCTTGAGGTTTGAAAAATACTCCACCACCTATAACCATACCTATAACTGTAGATAAGGCAGGTGCAAGACCTAAATTTTTTTGTAAATTTTGATTCATAATTTATATATCCTTTCCAATAATATTTTGCAAATTTATAATTATAAATATGGTGTATTGAAATTTTACTTATTTATTAATATTTGTAAAAAGGAATTTTTTATGTACTTTATGTAAAGACATAAAAAAAGAGCTTCTTGATTTTCAAGAAACTCTTTTTGATTAAGCCGTTTTATTTAAATTATCATTTTCTTTAGCAACTTGTTTTTGAGCTAGATTGTAAATGGGAAGCCCAATTAAAGTTATTACAACTCCACCTAAAGATATTAATGTGTTTGTCATACCTGCAAATAATAATTGATTTAATACAACGAATGATCCACCTAATATAGCTGTAATTGGTATTATAGGATAAAGTGGAACTTTATAAGGTCTGTGTAAGTTTGGTTGAGTTTTTCTAAGTTTTATAACACCTACAAATGTTAATACATAGAATGACCATACAGCAAACATTGATAAATCACTTAATAAGTTGAATTGTCCAGATAATGCATATAAAGAAGCAAGTATACCCATTATTAAAGTAGCATTAGCAGGAACATCATTTTTATTTAAAGAACCTATTGCTTTATATCCTAGTATAGATTTTTGTTGTCCTAAAGTATAAAGAACTCTAGGTCCAGTTAATAAGTAACCATTAACACAACCAAATACAGATATTAATATACCTACAGTAACGACTTTACCACCTATTTGACCGAATATAACTTCTGCAACAGCTGAAGCAGGGTTAGCAAAATTAGCTATTTGATCAGCAGGTAATACCCATAAATAAGCTAAGTTTATAGCTATATAAACAGCCATAGTTATTGATAGACCACCAACTATTGCCTTTGGAAGGTCTTTTCCTGGGTCTTTCATTTCACCAGCTAAAGCACCAACATTTATCCATCCATCATAAGCAAATAATATAGCTATTAATACTTGTCCTATTATAGACATTGGAGATAAATTTTCAGCAACAATAGGTGTGAATATTGAGTTATTACCATTTCCTTTTATAAAACCAAATACTACTATTATAAATAAAGGCACTAATTTAGCAATTGTAGAAATAGTTTGTATCATACCAGAAGTTTTAGAACCTAATGTATTAAGGAAACATATAAATAATATTGTAACTATTGTTATTGGTATAATAAGATTTTCATTTAAGCCAAGTAATAAGCAAGTTTGATTACCAAACATAACTGCTATGGCAGCTATAGTAGCAGGGAAGAATAATACTGATTGCATCCAACCTGTTAACATACCTAATTTTTTACCATAAATTTCTTCGATATAAACCATCATACCACCAGTTTTAGGTATAGCAGCAGAAACTTCTGCAGCAGTTAACCCAGCAGTTATTGTAAGTACACCAGCTATAAACCAAGCTATCATACCAAGTCCTGGTGCTCCACCTGTTAATGTGTAAACAGCTTGAGGTTTAAAGAATACTCCACCACCTATAACCATACCGATAACAGTAGATAGGGCAGCAGAAAGTCCTAAGCTTTTTTGTAATTTTTGACTCATAATTAGATATCCTTTCCAATTATATTTTAAATTTGTTTATTTTTAATATTTGTAAGAAAGATATATTTTATGTATTTCATTTCCTTTGAAAGATATACATAAAATATATTTTATATATATAAAAATATTGATATAACTTTAGAAAAAAAAGTTTCTTGATTTCAAGAAACTTTTATATTGAATTAAGCAGTTTTTTTCTCGGTTGAATTAGATCCTTCTTCTTTAGCAACTTGTTTTTGAGCTAGATTGTAAAGAGGAAGTCCTATTAAAGTAACTACAACACCAGCTAAAGATATTATTGTATTTGTCATACCAGCAAATAATAATTGGTTTAATACAACGAATAATCCACCAGCTATTGCTATACATGGTATTACTGGGTACATAGGAACTTTATAAGGTCTGTATAAATCTGGTTGAGATTTTCTAAGTTTTATAACACCTATAAATGTTAATACGTAGAATGACCATATAGCAAACATTGATAAATCTGTTAATAAATCGAATTGTCCAGATAATGCATATAAAGAAGCAAGTACTGCCATTATTAAAGTAGCATTTGCAGGAACATTGTTTTTATTTAATACACTTATTGTTTTATATCCTGGTATAGATTTTTGTTGTCCTAAAGTGTAAAGAACTCTAGGTCCAGTTAATAAGTAACCATTTGCACATCCAAATACAGATATTAATATACCAGCAGTTACTATTTTACCACCCATATCACCGAATAATTTAGCTGCAATAGCAGCAGCTGGGTTAGCAACAGTTAATTCGTTAGCAGGTAATACCCAAAGATAAGCTACGTTTATTATTAAGTAAACAGCCATTACTGCAGATAAACCACCAACTATTGCTTTTGGTAAATCTTTTCCTGGGTTTTTCATTTCACCAGCTAAAGCACCAACATTTATCCATCCATCATAAGCAAATAATATAGCTATTAATACTTGACCTATTATAGCGAATGGAGAAACATCTGAAGCAACTAAAGGAGTTACTATAGGATTAGATCCTTCACCTTTTACAAATCCGAATATTATTAATATTGCAAGTGGAACTAATTTACCTATTGTAGAAACAGTTTGTATAGCTCCTGAAGTTTTAGAACCTAAAGTGTTTAATATTGCTATGAAAAGTATAGTTCCTATAGTTATTGGCATGCTAAGGTTTGCATTTAATCCAAGTAAAGCTATAGTTTGGTTTGCAAACATAACAGCTAAAGCAGCTATTGTTGCAGGGAAAAATAATGATGATTGCATCCAACCAGTTAAAGCACCTAATTTTTTACCGTAGATTTCTTCGATGTAAACCATCATACCACCAGTTTTAGGTATAGCAGCAGAAACTTCTGCAGCAGTTAACCCAGCAGTTATTGTAAGTACACCAGCTAAAACCCAAGATAATATTCCAAGTCCTGGTGCTCCTCCTGTTAATGTGTAAACCGCTGACGGTTTGAAGAACACACCACCACCTATAACCATACCGATAACAGTAGATAGAGCAGCAGCAAGTCCTATGTTCTTTTGTAATTTTTGGCTCATAATTACAATTTCCTTTCTAAAGTATTAAATTTTTTAGTTAAGTTTAAGTTTAATTATTTTGATTTTTTTTATTTGAAAAAGTTTTCTCAAAATAATTCCGCTCCCATATTATATAATTTTATTTCTAAAATAACAACACTTTTTATAATTTAATTTTAAAAAATCTTTTGAAAAAAGATATAATATCAAAATTTTATTGTAAATACAATAAAATTACATTAAAAAACATCTAAAACACAATATATTATTTAACATTTCGAAATAATCAGACAATAAACGGTAAAACGAATTCTTAAATATTGTAAAAAAAATAGGAGAATTATATAATTATAATAAGTGCAAAATCAGGAGGTATATATGGTGATAAAATCAGGAAGTTGGACTGAAATAAGCTTAGATAATATAGGATATAATTTGAATGAAATAAAAAAAAGCTTAGATGAAAATATGAAAGTATGTTGTGTTGTAAAAGCAAATGCTTATGGGTGTGGAGCAGTTGAAGTTGCAAAATATCTAGAAAATAAAAATATTGATTTTCTTGCTGTGGCAAGAATAGAAGAAGCATTAGAGCTTAGAAATAGTCATATAAGCTTGCCTATATTAATTTTAGGATATACAGATATATCAATAGTAGATAAAGCTATAGAAAATGATATTTCTTTAACTGTTTATAATAGGAAGTATGCAATAGAAGTTGATAAAATAGCAAAACAACTTAATAAAAAAGCAAAAGTACATATAAAACTTGATACAGGTATGTCTAGATTAGGGTTTATAGCAGAAAATGCCATAAATTCAATTGATGAGATAAATAAACTTGACAATATATATATAGAAGGTATATTTACTCATTTTGCTAAAGCTGATGAAAAAGATAAAACAGACACCTTATGTCAATTAAAAAGATACAAAAATGTAATAAATCAGTTAGATGATTTAAATATAGATATACCTATTAAACATGTGGCAAATAGTGCTACAATTTTAGATATGTCAAATGATTTATTTAATATGGTAAGAGCAGGTATCATATTATATGGATATTATCCATCAGATGAAGTTAATAAAAATGTAAATTTGAAACCTTGCTTTAAATTAAAATCAACAGTTACTAATGTAAAAGTTTTAGATGAAAATGTGGGAATAAGCTATGGCTATACTTATAAAACAGAAGAAAAGTGCAAAATTGTCACAATATCTATTGGATATGCAGATGGATTTAATAGAATACAACATAATCCAAAAATAAGTATAAATGGACAAATACTTAATATAGTAGGAAGAATTTGCATGGACCAATGTATGGCTAAGGCGCCACTAGATATGGAAATTAATGTGGGTGACGAAGTAATACTAATAGATAATGATATAAAAGAGTTAACTCTAGAAGAAAATGCTAAAAGAAATGATACTATAAATTACGAAGTACTGTGCATGATTAATAGAAGGGTTGCTAGAGTATATAATTGTGATAATAAAATTTATAGTGTTAACTATTTACTATAAATATAAAAAAAATGAGGCTTTTAGTCTCATTTTTTGTTTGTAAAAAATTATAAGTTTTTCATGTAAGTGTTTTTCGCATGAAGAATTTATTTGATTTATTAAAACTCTTTTTATATACTAGAATAGATAAATTATTTTAATTGGGGAGATAAAAATGGATAAAATATTGGAATATAAATTAACTACATTAAAAGATGAACTAAAAAAAATGGGGAAAGTTGCTATAGCATATTCAGGAGGTGTTGATAGTAATTTTTTATTAAAAGTTACTAAAGATACTCTAGGAGATAATGTTTTGGCTATTACTATAAATGCAATGATGCACTCAACTAGGGAGATAAAAGAAGCAAATAACTATGCAAAAGAATTTGGTGTAAAGCAAATTGTATATAAAGTTGATGATTTTAATTTGCCGGAGTTTATAGATAATGGACCTTTAAGATGTTATTATTGTAAAAAAATTGTATTTGCTAAAATAAAAGAAATAGCAAGTGAACATAATATAAAATATATACTTGATGGAACCAATTTAAGTGATTTGGATGATTATAGACCAGGGCTTAAAGTTTTAGAAGAGTTAAATATAATAAGTCCACTAAAAGATGCCAAGTTAACTAAAAATGAAATTAGAATCTTATCAAAGAAATTAAATGTTAATACATATAATAAGGCTGCTTTTGCTTGTTTGGCGACTAGAATTCCAAGAAATCATAAAATTACTAAAGAAAAACTAAGAATGATTGAAAAAGCAGAAGATTTTTTACAAGACTTAGGATTTACTCAATATAGAGTTAGACTTCATGAAGACTTGGCAAGAATAGAAGTAAATAAAGATGAGATAAGCAAGTTTTATGATGATGAAATAATAAATAAAGTTAATTTAAAATTTAAAGAAATAGGATTTAAATATGTTACCGTAGACTTAAATGGTTACAAAATGGGAAGTATGAACTAACTTAGGAGGAACAAATGAAAAATTATACTTTAGTTGCACCATGCTTTTTTGGTGTGGAAAAAATGCTAGCAAGAGAAATAAAAAACTTAGGCTACGAAATAATAAAAACAGAAGATGGAAGAGTTACTTATAAAACTGATGAATATGGCATAGCAAGATCAAATATGTACTTAAGATGTGCTGAAAGGGTTCACCTTAAAGTAGCAGAATTTGAGGCTAGAACTTTTGACGAATTATTTGAAGGTACAAAGAGAATTAACTGGGCAAAATATATACCTTTTGGTGCACAGTTTCCTATATCAAAAGCATCTTCAATAAAATCAAAACTTTACTCAACTCCAGATATACAATCTATAGTTAAAAAAGCTGTAGTTGAAAGTTTAAAGAAAAGCTATTTAGAAACAGGATTATTAAAAGAAGACAAAGAAAAATATCCTATATATGTATTTATACATAAAGATAAAGTAACTTTAACTATAGATACATCAGGAACAGCTCTTCACAAAAGAGGATATAGAGAAAGAGCAAATAAAGCACCTATTAGAGAAACATTAGCTGCTGCTATTATGGAACTTGTGCCTTGGAGACCAGGTAGAACTTTAGTAGATCCAATGTGTGGTTCTGGAACTCTTTTAATAGAAGCTGCCATGAAAGGAATAAATATGGCTCCAGGAATGAACAGAGAGTTTATATCAGAATCATGGAGAACTATGGATAAAAAAATCTGGTGGGATGTAAGAAGAGAAGCTTATGCGAAATTAGATGAAGATACACAGTTTAAAATATATGGATATGATATAGATGAAGAAGCTTTAGAAATAGCAAGAGAAAATGCAGAAATAGCAGGAGTTTCTGATTATATAGAATTTAGATATGGTGATGCAACAGAGTTTTCTAGTGATGAAGAATATGGATTTATAGTAACTAACCCTCCATATGGAGAAAGACTAGAAGATACAGATACTGTAAAAATGCTTTATAAACAATTAGGATATACTTTTAGAAAACTTAAAAACTGGTCATACTATCTTATAACTTCTTATGAAGATTTTGAAAATGAATTTGGTCAAGAAGCTACTAAAAGAAGAAAATTATATAATGGTATGTTAAAAAGTAACTTATATCAATATATAGGACCTAAACCACCTAAAAAAAATGATTAATTTTAAAATAAATTAAATATATTCCCTTAAACTGAATATATATTATATAAGTAGGTTTAAGGGGGTGTAAACTTGTTTAAGACAAAAAATAATCTTAGAAGAAATGCAAAACATAAACAACAAAAAAGTACTAAGAAAAGCTATCCATATGAAGAAGATTATAATGAAGTAATTTTAAATGATTTGATAAAAGAAGATAATGAAAATAAAGTAGATAATAAAGAAGAGCCAGCAAGAAAAACTAAGAAAAGAAAGAGAATTAACTTGAATTTGGGAACTAAGAAAAAATCTACTTCTAATAACAAAGAAGAAAAAGATCAACCAAAGGAAATTATTGAGGTGGATAGCAAAAAGAACTCACCAGAAATAGAAGAATCTAATCAAAAACCTACCCCAAAAAATAAAAAATCAAATAAACCTAAAAGGGAAAATAAACACTCTAAAAAAATGTCAAAGCATAAATCAAATAATAATGAACAAGAAGAAAGTACAAAGTCTAGTAAAAAATTAAACAAATCTAAAAAGAAAGATAATCAAATAAAAGAAGAAAAAAGTAAAAGACCATCTAAAAAATCTAAAAAAGAAGAGATAAAAACTAAATCCATTGAAGAAGAGCAAGTAGAAGTTGAATATATAAATGATAATATTGAAAATGAAAATAATGAAAATGGTGAACAAGAAATTATTGAAGGAAGTATATTTAGAAATATGGAAGAAGAAACACTAGTTAATGAAGAAGAAAAAGAAAGTGAACATAAAATAGAAAATATAATTTGGTCAGATAATAAATTTCCAAAAGTTTAATTAAATTTCTTATAAAGCTAAATCTTTGGTATATAACTTTTATATCATTAGATTTAGCTTTATTTTTTATAATAGGTAGAATAGATAATAATTTTTAATGGAAAAATAAATAAACTCATTAACTTGTGTTAGAATATAATAAGATTTACTTTATTAAGGAATCTTTTATTTTGAAAAATTTCATGTATAATAAAAATAGGAAGAGTGATTTTATAACTAATAAAGAATTATTAATTTTGAAAACTTTTTCGATGAAAAATACAAATAGGAGGAAATATATGAAATTACCAAAGGTAGTAGTCTTATTACTTATTGTTATAAGTATTTTTACAACAGGTTGTGAGACTAATACTGAATCGCCAGAAAACTTACTTAATAATAATATTATTTATGACAAAAACAAAAATGAATTATATACCTTTGTAAATAAATCTTTAGATGGAACGACTTTAATATTGCCCCAAAACTCCTCGGAAGTTGGTCAAATAAATGAGTTAGATTCAAATATAATTGCATTTCAGAAAAAGGAAGATGTAAATTTAAATTCAAATGAAGTAGGATTTGTTATCATTTCCAAAAATGACAAGGGTTATATATTAAAAGATAGTTATTTAGAAGAAGGAGATGAAATAGAATATGCTAATTTCTATGATTTAAACAATGATGGGTTAGATGAAGTCATTTTACTTATTAAGAATAATTCATCTGTCACTATGAATATATATTCTATTAAAAATGATAAAATTGAAAAAATATCGCAAGTAAAACCAACATGGCTAGATGGCTATGAAAAATATACTGATATGAAAATAAAAATAGGACTTATAAATGATGATTTAATATTAGATATATTAATGTTAAACTCTGATAGTAGTGGAGATATATATGCTACAGTTTTAAATTATGATAAAAATAATAAATTAAATATTAGTAATTCTATTAAAATGTCCAATGTAAAAAATTTATCAGAATCATATATGACACTAGGAAAAGTATATAACAATAAAAAAGGTATAGTATTAAGTATGCCTACTGTAAAGGAAAGTGCATACGCTACACAAATTCTATATATGAAAGATGACAAATTAAAAAAAGCATTTAATGATAAAGATGTAATAATGAACTCTTATTACATTCCAATAAAAGATGTCAATAGTGATGGTATACTTGAAATACCAGAATTGAATAATAAAATGATTGAAAATTATAATGCAAATAGCAAATCATCATCTCTTGTAAGTTGGAGAAGATGGAATAATAAAAGTGGTAGTGAAGCAAGTACCATATTTATAAGCCAAGTTTATTACAATTACAAAAGTAATTTTAGTTTTTTAGTTCCAGATAATTTAGCTAATAAATTGTATATACAAAAAAGTATGTCAGGAGATAACTATTATTATATTTTTTATTATTATAATAAAGAAAATTCAGAACCTATAGAGTTGTTTGAAATTGGATTATCTCCAAAGAACTTGGTGGAAGATACAAAATCAAATCCTAAGGTTGAAGGTATATTGGCTGAAAATGATAATAACTATTATCAACTTATTGTAAAAGATAAGAAATCTTTTGAAAAATATGATTTAACATTAGATAATATGAAAGAATATTTTTCTATAATTTATAAATAGAATTTGAGATTTTGGGAGGAATTATTCAGAAATGAAGGAAAAAATATTAGTTTTAGAAGATGAAATAGGCATAAGAAGTTTTGTAAGTATCAATCTAAAAAGAGAAGGATATGAAATTATAGAAGCTGGTAGTGGCCAAGAAGCCATAGAACAACTTTCAAATCATCCAGATATATCAATAGCACTATTAGATGTAATGCTTCCAGATATGAGTGGAATAGAAATTTGTAAATTTATAAGACAGCAATTTGACCAAATTGGAGTTATAATGCTTACAGCTAAAGGCCAAGAAGAAGACAAACTAGAAGGTTTTATATCTGGTGCAGATGATTATATGGTGAAACCATTTAGTATAAAAGAATTATTAGTTAGAGTTTCTGCTCTTATAAGAAGAGTTAAAAAAGATGAAAATAAATTTAAAAGTAATGAAATTATATCAGATCCATTTATATTAAATATAGATAAAAGAAAATTATATAAAAATGGAATTGAAATAGAATTAACACCTACAGAATTTTCTATAGTTAAATACTTAATGGTTAATGCTAAAAAATCTTTAAGTAGAGATCAAATATTAAGTGAAGTATGGGGAAGTAATTACTTATACGACTTTAAAATTGTAGATGTTAATATAAGAAGAATAAGAAATAAAATAGAAGATGATCCATCAAAACCTAAGTACATCCAAACAGTTTGGGGTTATGGATATTGCTTTAGAAAGGATGAATAATAGGTGCTACATTTAGAGGGACTTCGAAAAAGAGTAATTAAATATTATTTTATAATGATTATAATAACAGTGGCTTTATTTGAAGGATTATTTATGTTTTACCTTCAAAACTATTATTATAACTCAGCTAAGCAGTCCTTAATATCTCAGGCTACATATACCATGGATATTTATGATGGTGTTGGAATGGAGTCGACGAGCTTTGAAAATAAAGTACACAATATTTTTGAAAAAGGACAAGTTAGTAACAATACAAATTTCACAGTAGAATTTATCGATAAAAATAAAAATGTTATTTTAGATAAATATGGTATAAAAACTAATGAAAAATATGAATATGAAGATGTAAATAGAGCGCTTAGAGGAAATAATACTTTAACTCCCTATACTTATAATATATCAGGAACCAATGAACATGTAATGAGTATTTCAGTGCCTCTAAGAGTTAATAATCAAATTGAAGGTGTTGTAAGATATAGCTTATCTCTTAAAAGTATAGACAACACTGTAATAAAACTTGTTTGTTTCTTTATTTTAGCAGGTGTAATTATTTTGATTATTGCTCTTTTACTTAGTTTAAAATTTGCAGAGTCTTTAATTAGACCACTTAAAAATTTAAAGCAATTTGCCAATGAACTGGCTCAAGGTAATTATAATATAAAATTAAAAAAAGAAGAACTTCATAATGATGAAATTGCAGATCTTGTTCGTACTTTTGAGCATATGGCTGTGGAGATTGATAAAAGTAGAAAATTAAAAGAAGAATTTATATCTTCTGTATCTCATGAACTTAGAACTCCTTTAACATCTATAAAAGGATGGAGTGAAACCTTAGGTTATGAAGGCATCGGAAAAGAAGAATTAGATTTAGGTCTTGGAATTATACAAGATGAAACAGAAAGAATGATATCTTTAGTTGAAGATTTACTTGATTTTTCTCGTTTATCATCAGATAGAATAAGATTGCAAATAGACATGGTTGATGTGAGAAAATTGGCTAAAGGAGTTGTTGCCCAACTTACAGTAAAAGCCAATGAAAAAAATATCACCCTTCTTACAGAATTTAAAACAGAAGATATAGTTGATATTCAAGGTGATAAAAATAGATTAAGACAAGTTTTAATTAACTTAGTACAAAATGCTATTAAATTTACTTCAGAAGGTGGATATATTGTAGTAATAGTATCTCAAGGAGAAGAGTTCACCACATTTACAGTAACAGATAATGGTGTTGGTATTAAGAAAGAAAATTTAACTAAAGTTTTAGATAAATTCTTCCAAGAGGATTATAATAAAGCAGGAAGTGGCCTAGGACTTGCTATAAGTAATGAAATAGTTAAACTTCATGGTGGTAAAATGATAATAGAAAGTGAAAAAAATGTGGGAACTACCATAACTTTCACATTAAAAAATAAAATTATTGAATCAATATAAAAATATATTATAATAGAGAAAAAATATATATACTTTTTTATCTATTAATGTTATAATAATTACTCTTTATATATTTTTATATTTCAAATACACAATAAATAGTAAAGGTTTTTTATATGAAAGGATATAATGATCAAATGAATAAAATAGAATTATTAATACAAAAAGCTTTTGAATCTCAAGATAATTGCTATACTCCATACTCTAACTTTAATGTTGGGGCAGCTTTACTTGGAAAAGATGGAAAGATATATCAAGGTTGTAATATAGAAAATGCAGCTTTTACACCAACAAACTGTGCAGAAAGAACAGCTTTTTTTAAAGCTGTATCAGAAGGTCAAAGAAAATTTGAAGCAATTGCTATAGTTGGAAATAAAGAAAATGAAGAAGGTGAATTTTGTTCACCATGTGGTGTTTGTAGACAAGTAATGATGGAGTTTTGTAATCCAAAAGAATTTAAAATATATTTAGCGAAAGACAGAAATAATTTTTCTGATTATATAGAATACACATTAGAAGAATTATTACCACTGGGATTTGGTCCATCAAATTTAGAATAACAAAAAATAGCTAAGAGTTTCTTAGCTATTTTTTTGTTCAAAAATATAAATATAAAGATTTATTATGAATATATTAAAGTAAATTTCCATATAAATTATATAAGTTATAATGGTAATTAACGAGGGGGATAAATAATGATATATTACAATAAATCTATTAAAGAAACTTTAAAATATTTAAAGGTAGATGAAAATAATGGTCTAAATAATGAAGAGATTGAAGTGAGAAGAAAAAAATATGGCTACAATGAGTTTACCATTAAAGAGGACAAGTTTATAGTAGAAAAAATATTTGAAAGTGTAATGGAACCTATGATATTGATTTTGTTGGCAGCAGCAGTAGTAAGTGCTTTTGCAGGAGAAGTTCACGATGCTTTTGGAATTTTAGGGGCCATATTATTAGGACTTTCCATAGGAATTATTACAGAAAGTAAATCAAAAAAGGCTGCTCAAGCTTTATCAAAGTTAACGGAAAATATAGAGGTTAAAGTACTTAGAAATGGAAAAGTTGATTTAATTGAAAAGAAAAATTTAGTACCTGGAGATATTGTATATATGGAAAGTGGAGACTTAATACCAGCAGATGGAAGACTTATAGAAAGTATGAATTTAAAAATTAGAGAAGATATGCTTACGGGTGAGTCAAATGATGTTTTAAAAAAAGCTGAAGCAATAATAGAAAAGGAAGTTTTATATGGGAAAACTGAAATAATAGAACAAGATGTTATACCAGCAAAACAAATTAACATGGCCTTTGGAGGAACATTTGTAGCTTATGGTAGGGGAAAAATGGTCATAACTAATATTGGAGATAAAACAGAAATGGGCAAGATTGCACAAAATTTAGGAGAAGTAGATATATCAATTCCTTTGCAAATAAAATTGGGTAAATTAGGTGCCCAAATTGCCATATTATCAGGAGTTGTATCATTTTTATTATGTTTATTTATGACAATTAGAATGACTAAATATGGTGTAATAATTGTAGATACATCAGGATTAATTCCATTTTTACAATCTTTATCACCTGCTAAAAATGCTTATATGGTTTGTATTGCTTTAATTGTGGCTACTGTTCCAGAAGGATTGCCAACTATGGTAAATATAACTTTAGCAATAACAATGCAGAAAATGGCTAAAATAAATGCTTTAGTAACTAAAAAAGAAGCATGTGAAACAATTGGCTGTGTATCTGTAATTTGTTCTGATAAAACAGGAACATTAACTCAAAATAAAATGAAAGTTTCTGTTGCTTATGTGGATGGTAATTATATAGACCATGATAAATATAATAGCAATAGTTACTTTGAAGAAAACTGTTTAGCAAATTCTACATCTCATATAGAAAAAGAAGAAAAAACATATAAATATATAGGAAGTGCCACAGAATGTGCATTATTACTTTATCATCATAACAAAAATTATATTGATTTTAGAAAAAATACAAAACTTATATCTCAAATACCCTTTAGTTCAGAGAATAAAAGAATGTCTTCTTTAATTGAAAAAGACAATAGTAACATACTTTTAATAAAGGGAGCACCAGAATTATTATTAGAAAGATGTGTATATATACAAAAAGGAAAAGAAATAAAACTTATGAACGAATCAGTAAAGAAAGAAATTTTATGTGAAATAGAAAAATTACAGATTAAAGCTATGAGAACATTAGGTTTTGCCTATAAAAAAATAGATAATATTATGGATGAAGTGGCACTTACAGCTCAAGAAAATTTGGATATAAATAATGATTTAGAAAAATACGATAAATGCAATGATTTAATTTTTAGTGGATTTGTAGGTATTGTAGATCCTTTAAGAGAAGGTGTAAAAGAATCTATTCAAATAGCTTATGAAGCTGGAGTAAAAGTGAAAATGCTAACGGGAGACAATATAAATACAGCCAAAGCCATAGGAGAAGAACTTGGATTATTAAAAGAAAATAAAAAAGCAGTAGAAGCTACTTATATAGATATTTTGTCTGATGAAGAACTTAGAGAAGAAATAAATGATATATCCATAGTTGCTCGTTCAAAACCAGAAACAAAGATGAGAATAGTACAAGCTCTACAATCAAATTCAGAAGTTGTTGCAGTAACTGGTGATGGAATTAACGATGCTCCGGCACTTAGTAAAGCAGATGTGGGAATATCTATGGGAATTTCGGGAACAGAAGTATCAAAAAATGCATCAGATATTATTTTAACTGATGATAGTTTTAATACAATAGTAGATGGTATAAAGTGGGGTAGAGGCATTTATGAAAATTTCCAAAGATTTATTCAATTTCAGCTAACTATAAATATTGTGGCCTTTGTTATAGCCGTAATGTCTCAAATAATGAATAGAGAAATGCCTTTTACAACAATTCAACTTTTGTTTATCAATATTATAATGGATGGTCCTCCTGCATTAGCTCTTGGGCTTGAACCAGTTAGAGATTATGTACTTAAAAGAAAACCAATAAAAAGAACGGCAGGTATAATAGCTAGAAGTATGGCAGTAAATATAACTATAAATGCTTTTCTTATAATTAGTATAATAAGCTTGCAAGAATTCTATAATATATTACAAGCTACACCACAAGAAAAAAGTACAGTTGTATTTTGTTTATTTGCTTTTACAGCTTTATTCAATGCTTTTAATTGTAGAGAATTTGGATTAAATAGTATTATTACAAATTTCTTTAAAAATAAACTAGCTTTGGAAGTAATTTTAATTACAGCTATAGTGCAAATACTACTTACACAAATTTTTAGGTCATTTTTCAATTCAGTGGCATTAGGAATAGATATGTGGATAAAAATATTGCTTTTATCTTCTATGGTTCTTGTGTTAAATGAAATAGTTAAATTTATTTTGAGAATGGTGAGAAAAATAATATAAATAAGTTATAAATATCTTAAATTATATGTTATAATAAAAATAATTCTGGATAATTTATCTGGGACTTGTTCGAGATCCTCCAAGTATAAAAAACTAGGGTAGCTTAATTAGTGGCAGTATTTAAGTTAATCCTTAGATACGGCTTTTTTATTGCAAAAAAGCATGTAGGATCTCCTTTAGAAAGATTGAGAGGAGATAAAAAATGGAAAAAAGAAAAGTAATTATTGATTGTGATCCAGGAATAGATGATTCACTGGCTATACTTTTAGCTTTAGCATCAGATGAACTTGAAGTACTTGGACTTACAATTACAAGTGGGAATGTACCTGCTGTATTGGGAGCAAAAAATGCTCTAAAAACACTTCAAATAGCCTCAAGGCTAGACATACCAGTATATGTGGGAGAAAAACTTCCACTAAAAAGAGAACTTGTAACAGCACAGGATACTCATGGCGAAGATGGTATTGGTGAAAACTTCTATGATGATGTAGAAGGTGAAATTTTAGAAGATGGAGTGGATTTTATAATTGATACTTTAAAAAATAATAAAGATGTATCTATTATAGCTTTAGGACCGCTTACAAACATTGCAAAGGCTTTAATGAAAGACAAAGAAGCTTTTAATAATCTAGATGAGTTTGTATCGATGGGAGGAGCCTTTAGAATTCACGGAAATTGTTCACCTGTGGCAGAATTTAACTACTGGGTTGATCCTCATTCAGCTGATTATACTTACAAGAACTTACCTAAAAAAATTCATATGGTAGGATTAGATGTAACTAGAAAAATAGTTTTAACACCAAACATTATTGAGTTTATCAATAGACTTGATAAGGAAAAATCAAAATTTATAACGGAAATAACGAGATTTTATATAGATTTCCATTGGGAACAAGAAGGCATCATAGGATGTGTTATTAATGACCCTCTAGCTGTTGCTTATTTCATTGACAGAAATTTATGTAAAGGCTTTGATTCTTATGTGGAAGTTGTCCATGATGGAGTTGCCATGGGACAGAGTATAGTTGATTCATTTAACTTCTATAAAAATGAAGCAAATGCTCATGTTTTAACTGAAACAGATGAAAAAGCTTTTATGAAAATGTTCTTAAAGAGAATATTTAAAGGATATGAAAAAGAGATAGATGCAATTGAGGGGGTAATATAAAATGAATAAAAGTATGAATATAAGAAACTTAACTTTAGTGGCGATGGGAATTTCTTTAAATGTAATAGGTGCTTTAATTGCCTTAACTTTAAGACTTCCTATTTATTTAGATTCCATAGGGACTATACTTATAGCCTGTTTACTAGGATCTAAATATGCAGTGATGACAGGAGTATGTGGTTCACTAGTAAGTGGATTTACTTTTGATCCTTATTCTATTTATTTTGCACCAGTACAACTAAGTACAGGTCTTCTTGCAGGACTAATGTATAATAAAGGATTTTTAAAAGGTAAAAAAACACCACTGGGAGTATTTGTATTCTCACTTCCAACTAGTATTATTAGTGCATGTATAGCAGCATTTCTATTTGGAGGTGTGACATCTTCAGGATCTTCTTATATAGTACAAATTTTAAGTCATTTTAATGTACCAATGGTAGTAAGTGTTTTTGTAACACAAGTATGCACTGATTATGCAGATAAATTTTTAGCAGTATCATTAGTAGCTTTAGGAGTGGCAGTTTTACCAAAAAGCTATAAATTATCAATTCAACAAAGGATAAATTAAAAATGGACAGATATAGTGAAGTAACAAATAAAAATCAAAGGGAAATAGTACTTCTTAAAGCGTTTCCTTGTAAGTGGGGAAAATGTAGCTTTTGTGATTATATACTAGATAATTCCAATGATGAAGAAGAAATAAATAAATTAAATTTTGAAGTATTAGAAAATATTACAGGAAAATATAAAGTACTGGAAGTAATAAATTCAGGAAGTTGTTTTGAAATTCCAAAAGCTACTTTATTAAAAATAAAAGAAATAGTAAAGGAAAAGAAAATAGAAAAACTTTTCTTTGAAAGTCACTGGATTTATAAAAAGAAAATTCAGCAAATGAGAGATTTCTTTGATATACCTATAACTTTTAAAATAGGTGTGGAAACTTTTGACTATGACTTTAGAAATAATTTTTTAAATAAAAATGCTAAGTTTGAAACAGTTGAAGAATTAAAGAAATATTTTGATTCACCTTGTATTATGGTAGGAATTAAAGGTCAAACAAGAGAAATGATTGATAGAGATATGGATATAGTTCTTAATAATTTTGACCATGCAACTATTAATGTATTTGTAAATAATTCTTCACAAGTTGAAAGAGATGAAGAACTTGTAAAATGGTTTGAAGAAAAATATAAGTTTTTAATAGATAATCCTAAAATTGAAGTGCTGTTTAATAATACAGACTTTGGTGTGGGAGATTAATGAAAGGGGAATTGTTGCATAAAGCGATAATTCCCTTAAATTATATAAAAATTATATATTTATTATAGATTGTTATAATTTTATTGATAATCTATAAAAGATGTATAAAATAATAATATGAGAAAAAGCTAAATCAAAAGATATGGGGGGAAAAGATTGAGTGATTTTTTAGTAATTGCATTTTTATTTTTTGTGGGAAGTATTGTGGGATGGTTAATAGAAATAGTTTTTAGAAGATTTTTCTCATCAGCGAATAAAGAGCATAGGTGGATTAATCCAGGATTTTTAATTGGGCCATACTTACCACTTTACGGATGTAGTTTATGTGTTTTATTTTTACTTGCTAGAATAAACATTACATTTATAAAAAATATTATTTTATCTAGAATAATTTTATTTACCATTATGGCTTTAATTGTAACATTTATTGAATATATAGCAGGAATTATTTTTATCAAAGGGATGAAAATAAAATTATGGGATTATACAAATGAATGGGGAAATATAGGTGGAATTATATGTCCTAAATTTTCATTTTTCTGGGCTATATTAAGTGCCATATATTATTTTTTGATTGATCCTCATATATTAAATTCTCTTTATTGGTTATCAAATCATTTGACATTTTCTTTTGTAATGGGCTTTTTCTATGGAGTATTTGTTATAGATGTGAGCTATTCTATGAACTTAATGATGCGCATAAGAAAATTTGCCCAGGATAACGAAATAATTATAAAGTACGAATTGCTTAAAGAAAATATTAGAAAAAGAAATGAAGAACTTTTTGGAAAGAAAAAATTTATATTTGCCATACATACAGGGAGAGAAGATTTCTTTAAACATTTAAAACATTATAAAGATGAAGAAGCTAAAAAAATTAAATTTCAATATGAAATAGGTATAAAAAAGAATTCTAAAGATATATAGAAAAGTGAGTATGAAAATTAATTTTCACACTCATTTTTCTTAAAGCACAGTAGTTTTTGGCATAGATAAGTACTTTTCTATAACTCTTACAGCATGTTCAAAACCATAGCAAACACCAGCATAGTATCCTTCTTTTCTTAAATCATCTATCCATAACTCTTGATTTTTACTAGTTTTACAATTTTTATCAGCTTTTAATTCTATATATAAACCAAAATACCCACCTCTAGCTACTGGAAGTACCAGATCTGGAACTCCAGCTTTAACGCCTTGTAACTTAAGATTTCTAGCTTCTATTTGATTTCTATATCCACCGTTTGGCACATGATGTAACATTCTAAGTTCAGGGTATTTTCCCATTTGGTATTTAGCCCAATTCATTAAGGATATTTGCTCATCTGCTTCTTTTTTCTTCATTATATTCACCCCAAAGATAAAATTTCACCATAATATTATATAATGCTATTATATAATATTACAAGTATTCAAAGGGCAAGACAAAAAAGTTACTATCTTAAAAAATGTATTTTTTACAATAATTATCAGAATTTATAGAAAAATGAATTGATAAATAATATACTTATTCTATATGCACTTTATATAAAATAAACAAGTACAATAAATTAGGGGGAAGTAAAAATGAGTACTAAAAAATTAGGATTTGGACTTATGAGATTGCCATTATTAAATGAAAATGATGAAGCAAGTGTAGATATTAATAAAACAAAAGAAATGGTAGATTTATTTTTAGAGAAAGGATTTACATATTTTGATACTGCTTGGATGTATTGCGGATTTAATAGTGAAAATATAGCAAAAGAAGTTTTAGTAGATAGATATCCAAGAAATAGTTTTACATTGGCAACTAAACTTCATTCAGGATTTATAAAAACTAAAGAAGATAGAGATAAAATATTTAACAAGCAAAGAGAAAAAACAGGAGTTGAATATTTTGATTATTATTTACTTCATGATATAGGTATACATTCTTATGAAATTTTCACAAAATTAGATTGTTTTAACTGGTTAAAAGAAAAGAAAGAAAAAGGATTTGTAAAAAATATTGGTTTTTCATTCCATGATAATGCAGATTTTTTAGATAAAGTCTTAAGTGAACATCCAGAAATAGAATTTGTACAGCTGCAATTAAATTATCTTGATTGGAATAGTGAAGGTGTACAATCTAGAAAATGTTATGAAGTAGCGAAAAAGCATAATAAACCAGTAATAGTAATGGAACCTGTAAAAGGTGGAACTTTAGCAAAGGTACCACAAAAAGTAGAAGAAGTTTTTAAGTCATATGATCCTCATATGTCTGTACCATCATGGGCAATACGTTTTGCAGCAAGTTTAGATAATGTGATGATGGTACTAAGTGGTATGAGTGATATGAATCAAGTTTTAGATAATACGAGTTATATGTCAGATTTTAAACCTCTTGATAAAAATGAGGAAAAATTAATTAGTCAAGTTGTAGATTTAATAAATAAAAATATTACTATTCCATGTACAGCATGTTCCTATTGTGTTGATGGATGTCCTATGAATATTGCTATACCTAAATATTTTTCACTATATAATGCTGATAAGCAAGAGATAAAGGAAAAAGGATGGACTCCACAAGGAGAGTACTATAAAAATCTTACAAAAACATTTGGCAAAGCCAGTGAATGTGTAGAGTGTGGTCAGTGTGAGGAAGTATGTCCTCAGCATTTACATATAATAGATAATTTAAAAGAAGTTGCCACTTATTTTGAAAAATAATACAAAATAATACTATAAATGATATAATAGGACACAAATATTATATATTTTTAGAAACTAATAGTGGAGAATAAAAAACTAACGAAATGAAAAGTTATACTATTGAAAATAACATAGTAAATAATTCAGTGAAAGATATGTATTAAGATAAAAAAGTAATTATTTCCTGGGAATAAAGGTTTATATTATATAAATGAAGAGAATTCGTGCATAATAGTGATAGATATTAGCTATGGTTTAAATAAATTTCATAAAGAAAAGTTAATTGGAGATAGTGGTGAAGTATATATAACTAAAAACAATCATGCAATTTATAGTGAATTATCACCTGGGAAATGTAATTTCGAAGTTAAAGTTATATATAATAGTTCAAATTAAATTACTATACTGATAGATGACAAAAAATTACAAAATATTATTAAAAATATTGTAGATAGTAGTAAATTATAACATGATATGTATGAAATGTACCTAAAGAAGCACATATTGTCTATTTAGTTAAAGTAACACCATTAACGTTAAGAGATTATGTAAATTTTATAAATAATAAATGGATAAACTTATGAAAAGTTCATCCATTTTGTTTTTATTTAATTTTATATTTTATAAATTTAAAAATAAAATATATAAAAAGTAATATCTTAAACTTGAAAGTCTAATATTGTGAAAAATATTGATTTACAATAAGAAAAATATTATAAATAAATCATAAAAATATATATAAGGGAAAATGACATAATGAATAAATTAGCAGAAAAAGCTAAGATTGAGCAACTGAGGGAAGAAATTTTAGAGATGTTAAAAACTCAGAATTTTATTTCAAAAATAAATGAAAATAGGGAATCTGAAAAACTTAATATTAGATATGAAGAACTTAGCAAAAAAATAAATAGTAATATAAAACTAATTGAAGAATTAGAAAATTATATAAAACCAGATTTAGAAATATTTATAGATACTATAAAAGCAAATAATCATCATGTAAAAATCGAAATTTATACGCGAAGGGCATCCATATAAGCTCTTATCAATATTGTTTTACCTGGATATTTACATTTTATTAAACCGACTATGTCTGTTTTAGCCACGTTAGTTTTTAATTCAATACCTAAATTTATAAATGTATCGGCAATTAATTTAGAAGTTTTAAATTCTCCATATTCAACTTCAGTATACATGTGTATTTTATGCCTGATATATACAATTTTTCATAAAATTCATCACATAAATTGTTAATTTTATTAATCATTTTAACTATCCTTTTTATAAAGTATATAAAATATGTCACAATATGACAAAAAATATGTCCTTTATAATAACATCATTTGTAAATATATTCCATGAATAAAATAATGTTATTTTATTCATGGAATTGTATAGTATAAAAATAATTAAAATATATCTATTTTTTTTGTAAAACCACATAATTTTTATCAGTTTTTGAAATATTTTTTATGGAAAGAGAAGCTAATTGTTTAAAAAGCTCCATGATAAGAATTTTTTCTTTAGGATCCATGTGTTTTATAGCATCTAGTATAATAGGAAGATTTGTTTTCCAATTGATAGCAATATCAGTAATAGTTTCTGATTTTGTAGAATTTAAAATATAAAATAAAGCATCAACAAATTGTTTTCTTTTATCATCGCTTATTTCACTTAACCAAGTATTTAGTGTTTTATTAACATATTTAGATTTAGCTGATAGATCATTTAAGTAAATAAAATCATCTTTTTCCACTTCCCACCAAAAGGGATCATGTTGCATAATACCTCCTACACCGCTACTTTTGACAACATGATAATGTTCATGATTTTCAAGTAAAATCCCAACCAATGAAGAATAAGGTATAGTTTTATTTATTTTATTTTTTATAGATTGAAATTCTTTACTATTAATAACTTCTTCTCTAAAACCAGGACCATCATGACTATACACTGTCTTAATTCTAGGTTTTATATTATTTTCACAACTCATAGCAGAGTATACAGCAATATTTCCACCTTTAGAATGACCACCTATAAATAATTTATGTGGAATTAAGTTGGCAACTTTATTTACATAGGAGGCACCTTCTATTTGAGATGGAATGGGACAGACAAATGCCATATTGAAATCTTCCTTCCAACCAATTACTGTAGTATCAGTTCCTCTAAAACCAAGATAAGCATACTCATTATTTAAAATAAAAGTTGTGGCAGAAAATTGCTTTTCTTCATTGTTATCACTTTTTGAAACATGATAGTTTATTTTTATATCTCTAAATCTAGGACTGGCGGCTAAAGCAAATAATAAATGTTTATTTTTTTTAGGAATAATAAAACTTTGAAACATTTTATCAAAGTACTCAGCTTTTAATAAATCTTTAAAATATACAGGAGGTTTTATATTATTAATATTGCCTACTAAGTCATCGTATAAATAATTTGTAACTTGAGATAAAATCAGAGAATCTACTGAATTAAATTTTTTTTCATTCATATTATTAAATTCGTTTTCCACGTAATCAATTATATTTTTCATAAAATTCTCCTTTTGAAAAGTATTTTATTTATAAATTATATGATTTTCAAATAAAAAATTAATAAATTGTATAAAATATTAAAAAAGCCTTGCGCTGGAGTATACTTTAAGTGTTATAACTATAATAGAGGATAAAATTAGATAAAAGTTCATAAAATGGTATTTTTTCTAAAAAGTTTAAAATAATTGGGGCGTTGCAGTTAATGTAACAGAAGGGAGAAAGCTATGTCAAAATCAAAAGTTTATTTCACAAAAAATATAACTCCAGAATCAGTTATAAAAATTTATGAAGCACTTGGAGTTGAACTTCCAGGAAAAGTTGGAGTAAAAGTACATTCAGGTGAAGTTGGAAATCAAAATTTTATAAAGCCACAATTTTGGAAACCAATGATTGATAAAGTAAAGGGGACAATCATTGAGTGTAATACGGCTTATGAAGGAAAAAGAAATACTAGTGAGGCTCACTGGGAAACTATGAAACTTCATGGATGGACTGATGTTGCTAAAGTTGATATTATGGATGAAGAAGGAGAAATAGAACTTCCTATAAAAAATGGTAAACATATAAAAACTAATTATGTGGGAAATCATTTGAAAAACTATGATTCAATACTAGTGTTATCGCATTTTAAGGGGCATCCAATGGGTGGATTTGGAGGAGCATTAAAAAATATTTCCATAGGTATAGCATCTTCTTATGGAAAAACTTACATACATGGGGTAGGTAAACCAGAAGATTTTTGGACATCTGATCATGATTCATTTTTAGAAGCTATGGCAGATGCAGCTAAATCAGTAGTTGAATATTTTAAAGGAAATATGGCATTTATAAATGTTATGTGCAATATGTCAGTAGATTGTGACTGTTGTGCTGTAGCAGCAGATCCTAAGATAGGTGATATAGGTATACTTGCATCTCTTGATCCTATTGCACTAGATCAAGCTTGTGTCGATTTAGTATATAAATCAGAGGATGAAGGTAAATCACATTTAATAGAACGTATGGAATCTAAAAATGGAATTCATACTGTAGAAGCAGCAGCAGATTTAGGATTTGGTAGTAGAGAATATGAATTAATCAAACTATAATAAAAAAGGAATTTGCATATAAATAAATTGCAAATTCCTTTTTTTATTATAAATTTGTATACTTATCAAACCAATTGCTTTCACTTCTATGTTTTAATATGAAACTTATTATTTCAAAAATTTCATTTTTAGATTTTGTTCTAAAAAGCAGTACATTGTCCCCCATGGCATCAGAAAATATTGGTGGAATATTCATGTTTGCCATTATTTTATCACCGTATTTTTCATAAACTTCTTTCATAGAGTGAAGATAGTCAGTATTATTTCTTCTGCTAACATATCCAACTAAATATTTTCTATTTACATCATAGAAGCATTTATTGTATATTAACATATCAGCCCAAATTGTGAAAGCATCTACATCATAAGCATAATTAATCATATCGATTATACATCCACCAGGTGCTCTCATATTAACTTCAAGTCCTACTAAATCACCTTTTTTACCAAGACCTTCTTTATCTTCATCTAATCTAAAAAATTCAAAATGGAAAAACCTACTTCTAGTATCGAAAGCTTGAACAGCCTTTTTACCTATTATTTCTATATCTTTTCCTTCGAAATCTTGGAAGTAAAAAGCCATATCTTCATGGTCATTTACTGTATTCATGATAGAATTTAGATAAACATGACTAGAAGAGATTAAAATATTTTTATTGGCATCTGTTATACCATCAAAGGTTTCTACATGACCACAAATAAATTCTTCCATAATATATTCTACATTAGGATCTTTTGTAGAAAAGAAGTAATTTAATTCGTCTAAATTGTTTAATTTATAAGTATCACATGCACCAACACCATTATCAGGTTTTACTATGACAGGATAACCTATAAGATTGGCAAAATTGACAGTTTCTTCATAATCATGGATAAGTATATACCTAGCAACAGGTATATTACAAGATTTATAAATATTTTTCATTTGAGATTTATATTTCATAGTATATAAATTTTCATATTTAGTTCCACTATTAACATCAAATTCACTTCTAAGTTTTGCTTCAGTTTCTAGCCAATATTCATTTTCTGATTCTATCCAATCGATTTTACCGTATTTTTCACTGAAAAATCTACAAGCAGAACAAACTTCATTATAATTTTCTAGTGTATTAACTTTATAGTATTCAGTAACTGAATTTTTAGTATGTTCAGGCAAAGTATCATAAGGTGCATCACCTATTCCAAGTACGTTTACACCTCTATCTTTTAGTCTACTGCAAAAATTAAAAAAATCTAGTGGAAAGTTTGGTGAAATAAAAACAACATTCATAAGCATAATCCCCCTTGTAAAGTAAGTTTTGTAAATATTAAAGTAATTTTTCTAAAAAATATCTAAATTGAATTTTCCACCAATTCCAATCGTGATTTACATCATATCCCCATAAATCAACTAAAGCAGGAATATCTTTATGATATAGTAATTCTCCCATTCGTGTAGTAGTTTCTATGGCTGGTTCTTCCCAAGCTCCTTGACCACAACAAAGAATTATTTTACATTTACGATATTTTTCTACATAAGGATGGTCATAACTCATACCATTTATATATTTTACAGGTGCATTGTTATAAACTAAATCATCACAATAATCACCAAAGAATAAATTTGAATCGTAATATCCGCTTAAAGCAATAGTAGCTTTAAAAGTATCTGGATTTCTAAATAAGAAATTAGCAGCATGAGCAGCTCCCATGGAACATCCTGCTGTAAATATACCGTTAATATAATGATTTTTATCTATTTCATAATTGATTTGTAGAATTCTTGGAACAAGCTCATCTACAATATAATGATACCATCTTTCATGAGAAAGAATTCTTTGTCTAGGATTTTTATCAAATGCAGACCAACTTTCTTCATCCATACTATCGCAGCAAAATAATTGAATTACTCCATCTTCAATTAAATCACTTACAGTATCAACCATTTTAAAATTTTCAAAATCATAAAATCTACCATCTTGGCAAGGAAAAATTAATATGGGTTGACCACTGTGGCCATAAACTTTAAATTCCATATCTCTATTTAAATGATGGCTATATTCCTTATAATATTTTATATTCACAAATATCACTCCCTTATTTTGTAAGACAATTAATATAAATAGTATCACAATAAGGTAGTTTTATCATAAAATCTTAAAAATTTAATTTGTAAAAGAAAATAAAAAAGAATTTTTTATTATATAATTTATAGGCCAAATAAGAATTTTGTTGATTTAAGTAAAATTCTATGTTAGTATTTATTTATGATTTTAAATATAGAATTTAGTTTTCTAGGGTTCCGCATTTTATAATGGACTGGTACAAGAGAAAACACATAGTTTATCTATAGACACGGAAGGGTAAAAGCCTGGGAGATATGAAGTAATATCTCCACAGGCTTTTTTATGTATAATTTAAAATATATAAAAGTCAAAGAATGATGAGCAAAACAATAGAAAAATAAACAAAATAATCATATATTAATAAAAATAGATAAATATATATGTCTATTTTTGTTAAAACTAATTTGTTTAAATTATAAATAATAAGATAATATAAAGGTAGTATTGAAAGAGGTGAAATAAGTTGAAAAAAGCAACCATCATAATAAAAAATGCAAAAATATATACAATAGATAATAAAAATTCCATAAAAGAAGCAATGGTTATAGATGATAATAAAATAATATATTTGGGAAGCAATGAAGAAGTAGAGCACTTTATTACTGAAGACAGCAAAGTAATAGATGTGGGTAAAAAAGTAATACTACCAGGATTTGTAGATAGTCATATTCATCCACCAGGAACAGCATTGACAGATTTATATGAAGTATCTTTGTATGGACTTAATAGTATAGAAGAATACAAAGATACTATAATAAAATTTATAAAAAATAACCCACAATCAAAAATTATTTATGGAAGAGGATGGTCACTGGGAGCTTTTCAAGGAGAAGAGTTGGCAAAGGGACCTAAAAAAGAGCACTTAGATGAAGTAAGTAAAGAAATTCCTATAATTTTAAGAGCTTATGATGGACATACTATCTGGCTAAATTCTAAAGCTATGGAAGTTTTTAATATAGATTTAAATACACCTTGTCCAGCTGGTGGAAAAATAGAAATAAATTATGAAAAAAAAGAACTTTGGGGAACATTGAAGGAATCAGCTATGGACCTTATATCAGATAGGGATTATAGCGATGAAGAATATGAGAAGGCTTTTGAAGTTTTTCAAAAACAAATGCATAAATATGGAATAACAAGTATACTTGCCATGTCAGGATTAGATTGGGGAATAAGAGCAAAAGTATATGACAATTTATTTAAGAAAAATAAATTAAATATGAGAATATCAAATAGTATAATAATATTTGCTGATGAAGATTGGAAAAGCCAAATAGATGAAATTATAAAAGTTAGAGAAAATTACGATTGTGAAAACTTTAAGACAACTACTGTAAAATTTTTAGGAGATGGCGTTGTTGAAGGTTGTACAGCTTATTTATTAAAACCTTATGAAATAGGCGCTAAAATGGGAGAAAATTATTATGGTGACTTCTTATGGAATGAGGAAGATTTAACAAATTCTATTAAATATGCCAATGATAATGATTTTTCTATACATGTACACTCTGTGGGAGATGGTTCAACTAAAAAGGTTTTAGATGCAATTGAAAAAACTTATAAATTAAATAATAAAAATTTTAGAAACACCATAACTCACTTACAATTAGTTGATAAAGATGATATAAAAAGATTTAAAAATTTAAATATTATAGCAGCTGTGCAGCCCTATTGGCATTTAAAAGGTCCTAAGTGGTGGGAAGAAGTTGATTATAAATTATTGGGAGAAAGAGCAAGAGAAGAATATCCTTTAAACTCTTTTATTAAAGAAAATGTAATTATAACATCTTCATCAGACCATTCAGTAACACCTGTTCCAAATCCTTTTTATGCCATAGAAGCTGGCGTAACTAGAAATTTATATAATCACAACTACTTTTGTGTAGAAGATATAAAAGATATGGATGATGAAAGATATTTACTAAACAAAGCTGAAAGAGCAACTGTAAAAGACTTAGTTAGAAGTTTTACCATAAATGGAGCTTATCAAATTTTTAGAGAAAAGGAAATTGGTAGTCTTGAAGTTGGAAAATATGCAGATTTTATAATAATAGATAGAGATATTTTTAATATTAATCCCATAGATATTGAAAATACAAAAGTTTTACAAACTTTCTTCAATGGAAAATTAGTATATGATATAAAACAAAAATAAGAGATGATATCATCTCTTATTTTTTAATGAAAATATTCCATATTATTTCTATAAGAATTCATAACTTTTTTAAATAGTGTTGGAACAGTAGGTGGTGACCAAGTTATGGCATTGGCACCAGCTTTTATAGTTTCTAATATGGTTTCATCAGAGGGACCACCTGTGGCGATTATGGGAAGTTTTGGATATTCTTTTCTTATTTTAGCCACAATTTTTGGAGTATCAGTTGAAGCTGATACATTTAATATACTAGCACCTGCCTTTATTCTTCCTTCAAAATCTGTATCTTCACTTATAACACTAACAATTACAGGTATATCTAAAGCAGAAGATAAGGTTTTTAATGTTTCATTGGAAGTTGGGGCATTTAAAACAACTCCCATGGCACCTTGAATTTCAGCATTTGTACCAAGCATAACGGAACGAAGACCGCTTGTAAGTCCACCACCAACACCAGTAAAAACAGGAATATCGGAAGCTAAAAGCAATGCTTGAGTTATTATGGGTTGTGGAGTAAAAGGATAAACAGCCCAAATCGCATCTGCATTAACATTTCTTATTATTGCTAAATCAGTTGTATATACAAGGGATTTTATCCTTTTTCCAAAAACATTAATTCCACTACACTGCCTAATAACCTCAGGAACACGAAGAAAAGATTTTCTAAGAGTTCCTTCGATGGCTGTTGGCATTTCCTTCATTATATAAACCTCCAATTCAAAAGGGTATTTTAATCAAATTATAATTTCTTATTTAATATGTCCCATGACAATAATTTTTATGTAGAGTAACTTTCATAAATAAAAACAGTAGATATGCTTGAAGTATATCTACTGTTTTAGTTTAATTTTATTCTTCTGTTTTAATATTATATTTTTTTACTTTTCTGTATAAAGTAGCAATTCCAATATCTAAAGCTTTAGCTACTTGTTTCATTTCTTGAGTATTATTGCCGTATTTTTTTATTGCTTTTTCAATTTCTTCTTTTTCTAATTGTTCCACAGTTTTTATTTCTTCTTTATATAATTCATCTAGTTTATAAGAAATTAAATTAGACATACTATTTATAAATTCACATAATTCTTGATCTTTAGAAAGGATTTTATTTTTTTGTTCTTCAGTGAAGGCTGCTATACCTAAAATTCCTAAATTATTATTACCTAATCTTATTGGAGTACAAATATCGGCTAGTTCTTTGCAGTCTTTGTTATGAATACAAATCTTACAACTATGGTCAAGTTCACGATTTATAATATAAGTTTCACCAGAATTTAATACTTTTGAGAAGGCTGAATTATCTGATATCTTTTCGTTGATTTTATCTTCAAAAATTCCCGTACCTGCAATTCTAACTAAATCTTTAGAAACTACAGTAACATCCACATCTAAAACTGTGGATATATTTTGACAAATACTCTGTATATAATTAGTTATATCATTAAGTTTCAAGTTTAAACCTCCCAACATATTTTATTTAAAAAATGTGGTTTTCTTAAGTATACCATAAATTATTGCGAATTATTATCAATTTTAATCTTTTGAGAAAATAAAATTATCAGTATAATTACGAATTATCATTTTGATAATTATCGCTTGTGTTATCAAAATGATAATGCTACAATAATGTTATTAAAAGGGTAATAAATAAAATATTGGGGGTAATAAAAATGATATATAAAGGTGGATTAGATTTAATAGGAAATACACCTATGATTTCATTAGATAAGATAGGATATAAAAATGTCTATGTAAAATTGGAAAAATATAATCCAGCAGGAAGTATTAAAGATAGAATAGCTCTTTCCATGGTTGAAGGAGCAGAGAGAAAGGGGATTTTAAATAAAGAAAGTGTTTTAGTAGAAGCAACTAGTGGAAATACAGGAATAGCACTTGCTATGGTAGGTAAGTTAAAAGGATATAAGGTAATTATTATAATGCCTGAAACTATGAGTATGGAAAGAAGACAACTAGTAAAGGCTTTTGGAGCTGAGTTAATTTTAACTGAAGGTTCTAAAGGAATGAACGGTTCCATAGAAAAATTAAATGATCTATTAAAAGAAAATAAAAACTATGTAAACTTAGGTCAATTTGAAAATGAAGACAATCCAAGAATTCATTATGAAGCTACAGGGCCTGAAATATATAAAGAATTACCTGATGTGGATGTGGTTATTGCGGGTATTGGATCTGGTGGGACTATAAGTGGTATAGGAAAATTTTTAAAAGAACAAAATGAAAATGTTAAAGTAATAGGTATAGAACCGAAATCCTCACCACTTATAACACAAAAAAAGGCTGGAGCACATAAAATACAGGGGATAGGTGCCAATTTTATACCAAAAAATTATGATGAAAATATAGTAGATAAAGTAATAACAGTAAGTAATGAAGATGCATTTGAAATAGTAAGATTAATGGCAAATAAATTAGGAATTTTAGTTGGAATATCTTCCGGGGCAAATATCTTTGGATCTATAGAAATTTCTAAAAAATATCCAGATAAAAAAATAGCTACAGTGGCTCCCGATGGAGTAGATAAATATATGTCCATGGGTATTTTTTAAGGAGGGATAATCATGCTTTTTGAACATACTAAAGCAGATATAAATTTTATTTTGGAAAATGACCCAGCAGCTAGAAGTAAAGTAGAAGTCTTTTTATTATATCCTTCAGTCCACTGTTTAATGATGTATAGAGTATCACACTTTTTTTATAAAAAGAAAAGATTTTTTATTGCTAGAGCAATATCTCAGTTGGCAAGATTTTTTACAGGAATTGAAATTCATCCAGGCGCTACTATAGGAATGGGAACATTAATAGATCATGGTAGTGGCGTAGTTATAGGAGAAACCTCCATAATTGGAGATAGAGTTACCATATATCAAGGTGCTACTATAGGTGCCACAGGAAATGAAAAAGAATTTAAGAGACACCCAACATTAGGTAATGATATAGTGGTAGGTTCTGGTGCAAAAATACTTGGCCCAGTAAATATAGGTAATCATTGTAAAATAGGTGCAAATTCCGTAGTACTAAGTGATATGCCAGAATACTCTACAGCAGTGGGAATTCCTGCAAAAATAAAATCTAATCGTTATAAAGTAGTAGAACAAGAAGCAGATGATATAGTATATTTTATATAAATGTAAAAAAGAGAGGCTTGCCTCTCTTTTTTAGTATATGTTTACTTATTGAAATAATTACTTTATTCAAATAATAATTATTGTTAAAAATATTTATATATGATAAAATTTCTACAATAGAATGACAAGGGAGAGTAAAATGAGAGAAAAATTAAATAAATTCATGTATGGAAGATATGGAAATGATGAATTAAATCAATTTATATTTAAATTAGTAATAGGAAGCTTAATAATATCACTATTTACTAAGGGAATTACTTATATTAGTGAGACATTTTATTATATAAGTATATGTTTAGCAATATCTGTATATTATAGAATATTTTCTAAAAATATCGGTAAAAGACTATCAGAAAGAGATTCATATTTATCATATAGAAGTCAATATAAAGTAAAAATGGCAAAGAGAAAAAAACACAATGAAGAAAAGAAAACTTATGCTTTTTTCAAATGTCCGTCATGTAAACAAAAAGTTAGAGTGCCTAAAAATAAAGGAAAAATATCTATACACTGTCCTAAATGTGGAGTGGATTTTATAAAGAAAAGTTAAGAAAAAGAGCCTTGCAAATATTTAAATTTGTAAGGCTCTTTTTGTATAAATCTAAAGAAATTATAAAAAACTGTTGCATTATCAAAATGATAATGATACAATTCTATTATCATTTTGATAATAAGGATTTTGGGAGGAATTATGAATAATACATTTTTATCACAATTTTTAATGATGACTAACTTATATTCTGTAGGTATGGTCATTATATTAGTAGGTTTATTTTTTATAATAAACAAAATGAGCAAGAAATTTAAATTTACAAAACTAATGATAATTTCCATATTTATAGGATTGGCACTTGGAGTATTTATACAATTAGTTGCTAAGTTTCCAGATAATCCAGGAGAAATTACATGGATAAATGAAGTTAGTACTTGGTATGGACTATTTGGAAATGGATTTATGGATTTATTAAAAATGATAGTAGTACCTTTAGTTTTAGTTTCTATTATCAGAGTTATTATGAATATGAAAGAAGATAATTTAGGAAAATTAACATTTAAATCTATGTTTATGTTCTTTGCAACTACTGCTATGGCAGCAATAATTGCAGTTATAGTTGCAAAAATATTTAATTTAGGATCTTCTTCTATTCAGGCGGTAAGTACAAGTGAAGAACTTAGAGAAATAACTTCTTTACCGGATACTATAAGAGGATTACTTCCTTCTAACCCAGTAAAAGTTATGGCTGATGGAAATACAGTAGCTGTAGTAATATTTGCATCATTTTTAGGACTAGCTATTAGAAGATTATCAAAAAAATATTTAGATATTATAAAACCATTTATGGATTTTGTGGAAGCTTTTTATAAAATAATAGTTTCAGTAGCTATAACAGTAATCAAACTTATGCCTTATGCAGTAGTACCACTTATGGCAAGTACTATAGCAAGTAGAGGAGTTAAATCTTTACTTGATGTGGTAGATTTCATCTTAGCATTATACATAAGTGTGGCAATTATGTTTGTTGTTCACTTAGTTATAATTACTTTAAGTGGAATGAATCCTCTAACTTATATTAAAAATGCTTCAAAAGCTTTAATATTAGCATTTACATCACGTTCAAGTCTTGGAACACTACCTGTTACTTTAGAAGTTTTAACAGAAAATATGGATGTGGATTCAGGAACTGCCAGCTTTGTAACAAGTTTAGGTTCAAATATGGGTATGAATGGATGTGCAGGAATTTACCCAGCATTAGTAAGTGTGATGCTTGCTAATATGGCGGGCGTTGAAATGAACTTTACATTTTATGTAATGCTTATAATAGTAATAACAATTAGTTCTCTTGGAATAGCAGGTATACCAGGAACAGCTACAATGTCAGTATCAGTAGTAATTTCAGGAATGGGAATGGGGGCATACTTCCCACTAGCTGGAGCAATAATTGCTATAGATCCAATACTTGATATGGGAAGAACTATGTTAAATGTAAATGGAGCAATGGCAGCTTCCATAGTAGTAGATAGTTCAATGAAAAAAGAAAATAAAAAAGAACGTAAAATAGCTTAATAGATAAAGTAGGAGTATACATTGATATTACTCCTACTTTTTTGTTTATCAAAACTATATGAAAAGTCTTATTATGAACGCTACTATTAAAGCAACTGTTAGCTCTATTAAAGTTTTCTTTGCTGTATCATATAAAACTACTAATGTAGCTATAAAGATTATTGTATCTATTATACTTACAAAATCAAAATACCACATTCCAATGTAAAAAGAACATAATATCATTACTGTAATGATACATATCCTAATTATCATAGGTATTATACCATTACCTTTTGAATACCAACATATAAATGCTAAGATAGGTGAAAATAAAGTTAGACCATACCATATCATCATATAATTAAGAGGATTAAATCCAGCAAATACAATAGTATATAAATGATAAGTAATGTTCATACCTAAGAAAAATAAAAAAACATTAATACTTGCTCTCAGTGGTGTACTGCTATATATAGATATACATAATGCTATTAAGAGCCAAATACCCAACATAGAGAAGACATTTCTTAAATCAAGAAACTCTAAAATATTATGCCACCATATATCATCAGATAAAGTCATATTATCAAGATATTTAGAAAAAATCCCTAGTAAAATTCCCAAAACCAATATCATTGTTGTATTGACTATCTTTTTAGAGAATGTTAAAGTCCTATCTTCGTCTCTTACTTGTTTCAAAAAATTTATCATTTTTATCTCACTTTCTTATCGAATTTTAAATAATATTTATTTAACAATGAATTTTATTGATATGATTATAACAAGATATTAATAGTTTATCAATAAATGTTTATCGAAAAACAATAAAAATTTATTGTGTTTTTATAAAAAATGAGTTAATATAATTAGAGAATATAAAAAAGGAGAGAACAAAATGAAAAAAAATTATTCTAAAATTTTAAATATTATAGTTGTAGTAGGTATAATATTGACTTTAATTTTATTATCAGGGATACCATTTATATTGGGAGCACTTAGCAAAAGTTCAGATATAAATATACAGTCAAAATTTATAATAAATATAACAGTAGGAATTTATATTTGTGCCCTACCTTATGTAACAGCACTGTTTAATTTAAAAAAATTATGTACTCATATGACAAGCAAAAATCCATTTTCAAAAAGCATTCCCAAGTATATAAATAATATTGCTTATTGTGCTTTAAGTGAAGTTGTTATTTTTAACTTAATGAATATAATTTTTTACTTTGCATTTGATATATATATTTATGCAATAACTATTTTAAGCTGTATTTTAGTGTCATTCTTATCCCTTGCTATAGGAGTATTTGCTTTAGTTTCATCTAAGTTATTTGAAAGAGTTATAGAAATTAAAGATGAAAATGATAAAACTATTTAAGGAGGTAAACATATGGCTATAATTGTAAATTTAGATGTAATGATGGCAAAGAGAAAAATGAGTGCAACAGAACTTTCAAAGAAGTTGGGAATTACTATGGCGAATTTATCCATATTAAAAAATAATAAGGCAAAGGCCGTTAGATTTACTACATTAAATGAAATTTGTAAAGCACTAGATTGTCAGCCTGGAGATATTCTTGAATATGTTCAAGATGAAGAGGAGAGTACTGATTAGTAGAAAATAATGAATATAAAGGGGGAGTAAGTCTTATGCACATTATTAAGAAAATATTAAAAATATTTTTAGTTTTTGTGGCTATATTGATAGGTATTATAGGATTATTTTTTGGAAAGATATTATTTGATTTATGGAGTAATGGAGCACTTTTTTTAGATAGTAAAGATGTAATCTATGAAAATTGGCATGTAAGCTTACCAGAAGGTGGAAAAGAAATATACTACACAGATAGTGGTGCAAATTTTCATGGAGATGGGCAAAGGTACTCTGTATACAAGTATGATAATGAAGAAACTATAAGTAATGCTTTTGAGTGGAAGAATAAAAAAGATAAAAACATAGAAGAAGAAATTAAAGAAGTATTGCAATATTTAAAAGAAGAAAATGTCAAGATACCAGAAAAATATAAAATTGATTTTAATAAAAAATATAAATATATAGCAAAAATAGACGACCATGATGATTCTAAGTTGTATTTAATTTATATAAGTGATGAAAAAAGAATTTATATTGTAGAAAATATTTACTAAATATGAATGGAATTAGGAGAGATATATGAGTTTAACAACGAATTTATTAATAATATTTTTAATATCAGTTTTAATACTTGTAATATTAGTTGTATTATTTTTAGTATTTATACTAATACCATATATGTGATTTAAATTATAAAAATAGACATAAGTTTAAATTTTTAAACAGATTTAATGAAGAATATTAATACAATACGAACTAAAGAAAATATTCTGCCTTAAGTGAAGTGATTATTTTCAACTTAATAAATGTAATAATTCTACTTTGCTTTTGGTATATATTTCTATGCAATAATTATTTTCAGCTCTGTTATAGTTTCATTTATATCTCTGGCAATAGGAGTATTTGCTTTAGTTTCATCTAAGCTATTTGAAAGAGTTATAGAAATTAAAGATGAAAATGAGTGCTACAGAACTTTTAAAGAAGCTGGGAATTACTATGGCAAATTTATCTATGTTAAAAAAATAATAAGGCAAAGGCTGTGAGGTTTACTACATTAAATGAGATATGTAAAGTTTTGAATTGGCAGCCAGGAGATATTCTTGAATACGTAGAAGATAAGAGTACTGATTGGTAGAATTTACTAAATTAAATGACGTTTGATTGATACAGTTGAAGACCTGAAAATCTAAGAAAGCTATTTATAATATTCATCAGATAAACAGTTGCCATGGTCAGTTAAAGAAGTTCATGATTAGTTTTAATAATATTTCGACTAAGTATTTGAACAACTATCTTACTTGGAATGAATTATGCTAAAGAGGCAGATACAGATAAAAAAGTATCTTTCTATTTTTTGTGTTGCCAACATAAAAAACAGGCAAATATAGAGATTTGTCAATCAGACTAACAATTTTGTTAGCTGTGTAAATTAGAAAATTATATTTTACGGAGGTTACTCATTGAAAAAAGGAATACTAGCATTATCTATCATTTTATTATTGGGATTTTGCATTGGATGTAGTAGTGAAGGGAAAGTTAAAAGAGACAAACCTGAATCAACGGATTTAACTGCGGTTAATGTAAATGAAATAGTACTTGGTGTTTCTTCTAAGAATCTTGATTTGACTAAATATAGTGCTGTTCCTAATGAACAAACAGCAGATGAGAAAAACACGCAATACTTTGAAGAACTACAAATAACAACAGATGATGATGGAGTTGTAACCCTTATCAAGGGTATTGTTGGACCAGGTACTAGAGTGAATGTAAATGACTCACAACCATTATCAATTAGTGAAGTAGTAGAAAAACTTGGCTCAAACTATAATGAATATTGGTTTGACCGAGAACAAAATATAAAAGCATATACGTATTATGATGAAATACAAAAAATATATGCAACTTTTGCAACTTTTGACGATAATCTTATTTGGCTTATATTAAATGAATAAATATAATTCCTCAACAAATACCAGTTTTACGAGATAAAATATATACTGTGACATAGGGATATAGAAAAGATATATATTATGCAAAAAGTAAATGTAAAAGCCATTTTAAATAAAGATGAACTTAAAGATTTAATTTCAGTAGCATAGGGAGTTTTAAGTGGTTTATTTAGTTCTCATAAAATTAATAAATCTTTCTAAAGGGAGAATTGTATTGAAAAAAATAAATAATAAATTGATTCAAAACTTAATAATAATCTTACAAATACTTTATATTTTATTATTTTTTGCCACAAGTATTATAAATGATATCTATTATACATTTTGGGCAAGTGTAATAATAAGTATAATCAGTTTAATTTCAAGTATGATAAATGTTATAAATAAAGGTAATTTTAGAGTTTTATTTATACTAATAAGTATTGCTGAAATTTTATTTACGGTATTCATATACCTTATTCCAGAAGCAGGAATACCTGCTCCAATTAAATTATTTTAATTGGTAGTAAATTAATAATATTTTTATTTCAAATTTATTACATAATTATCTAACATAGGCAAATTTTTAAACAGATTTAATGAAGAATATTAATACAATAGGAACTAAAGAGCAGAGGTAATACTATCTCTGCTTTTTTATGATAGGACAAAGAAAGTCTTATAGAGTCTAATAATATCCATAGCGCAGGCATATTTTATTAGAATTTTTATATAAGATAAGATTTTTTGTAATAAAGTTACAGTAATACTTAAAAACAGTGATAAAATATACTTAGAAATAAAAAAATATAAAAGGGAGAATGAAAATATGACAAAACCATCAATTTATCATAGCCAAGGATATAATTGTGCTGAAGCAATTATAAAATCTTATAATGAAGAATTTAATACAAATATACCAGTCGCTCTAGGAAGTGGAATGGGAACAGGTATGACAGTAGGTAGTTTATGTGGGGCTGTAAATGCAGCAGTATTAGTAGCAAGTTTTATAAAAGGAAGAGAAAATAGCGACTCTCCAAATGAAGCTAGAAAATATTCAAAAGAAATTATGAACAAAGTTAGAAAACAATATAACACAGAACTTTGTGCGAACTTAAAAAGTAATAAAGTAAGTTGTGGCGAAATTATAGATTTTTCATATAATGCATTAAAAGAAGTTTTAAAAAATGCATAATATGGAGATGAAATTAAGTGGAAGGTTTATCAAACCTATTTAGAGGAAATGGCTATACTACAATAAATGGAGCACAAGTGAAAAATATACTAAATGATAGTAATATAGTAATTTTAGATGTGAGAAATCCAGGAGAATATAGAAATGGACATATTCCAAAGGCAATAAATATTCCAATAAATGAAATCCAAGGGAGATTATCAGAGATAAGTCTATATAGAAATAGTGCAATTTTAGTATATTGTGCATCAGGTAGTCGTAGTATAAAAGCAGCTGACTTTTTATCTAGAAATGGATTTAAAAAGATTTATAACTTAAGTAGAGGCATATCTTCTTATAAAGGTACGCTAAGTAAAATGTAACAAAAATACCAGATTCTTTGAATCTGGTATTTTTATATTTTTATCCAATTTTCACAAGTATTTATTAATTCATTAATATCTTCTAAAAATTCTTTAATATGATAACCATAAATTGTTGCATGATGAACAGTGATGGAAAGGGGTATAATAATTTTATTATTTCTTTCTATAAATTTACTTGCTTCAAAAGATGGAAAATAGTAATCTTTAATACCGTGATTGTGTAAAGAAAAATCACTAAAGCTAAATCAAGGAATACAAGAAATTATAAAAGTATTTTTAGGTGGTATACCTTTTGAAGTTAATATTCCATGATCATTGCCAAATTTTTTTGTATCATTTATATAATTATTATAAAAAGTCTTAAAGTCATCACAATAATTTAGCCATAATAAAGAAGTTGTTTTATCATCTTTGTGAAACTGAGGAAAAGCTGGATGAATATATTTATAATATCCAAGAGCATTATCCTTAAGTCCCACGTGAAATTCCTTATGATTGTTTAAAACTTTAGATACAATATATAAATAAGTAGGAAAAAATTTCAAGTATTTACTTTTTAGATGTTTTCTTGATTTTGTGACATCAATTTCTACTGTTAAACTATAAGATGCAGGTGACATTTGGCTATAATAATAAAAACTTTCAGCCATAGGTCAAGTATCCATTTTTATAGGGGCAAACTCATCTTTCATAATTATCTTCCTTTCATTAACAGTCCATGTTGATTACAATACATATAGAACTTTCCTCTTTCAAATTTTCCGCAAAGTCTAGGGAATCTTACTGTTGGACTTTGTTCAGGATAAAGTTTTATAAGAAGAACTCTATCATAAGTTACATAAGCTACAAAAGATATAAAGTGGTCTTTTGTCATTTCATGGTTTATTTCAACATAGTAATCATTTTCCACTTCTTCTATATTTATACTATGGTTTTCATCCATTACTTTTGGAACTAGAGCTTCTAATTTTCTACCACAACAAGAAAAATCACCATCACCTGTTGAGTTTATAACATTGCCACAATTTGGGCATACATAAAATTTAATTCTTTTCATATTTCCTCCATTTATATCATTTTCTTGTAAATCACCAAGAAGTATTTTTTCTATATTCACGTTAAAAATTTTAGATATATCTCTAAGTAAAGATATATCAGGACAACCTAGACCACGCTCCCACTTGGAAATGGTCTTATCAGATAATCCTAATTTTTCTCCTAGTTGTTTTTGAGTGAGATTTTTTTCTTTTCTAAGTTGAAAAATTAGGCTGCCTATTTTTTCTGGATTCATTTTTCTCACCTCCACATTAATAGGATAAACCCTTTGAATGATTTTTACAATCGACTCTTAGTAGAGTTTTTTAGAATTTTGTGATATAGTTAAATATAATTTACGAAATTTACTTCATAGACAATTTTATGAGATATGTGAAGTGATAGGGGGAAACAGATGAATTACGAAATAAAAGGAAATGTAGTACCAGCAGTAGAAGTTAGTTTATCTAGAGGAGAGTCCGTGTTTACTCAGTCTGGTGGAATGTTTTATCAAACTGAAGGAATAAAAATGGACACTAATACAAGAGGTGGACTTTTCAAAGGTATAGGCAGAATGTTTGCTGGTGAGTCAATGTTTATGGCAACATATACAGCTACTCAAGATGCTAAAGTTGCATTTGCATCAACAGTGCCAGGAAGTATAATACCTGTTGATGTTAGTGAAGGCAGATTTACTATACAAAAAGGAGCTTTCTTAGCAGCCGAGTCTTCTATTGAATTAAGAACTACTTTTAATAAAAAGTTGGGAACTGGATTCTTTGGTGGAGAAGGATTTATACTTCAAGAATTAAGTGGTAGAGGTATTGCCTTCTTAGAAGTAGATGGAGATGCTATTGAGATGAATTTAGCACCTGGTGAAGTTTTAAAAGTAGATACAGGAAACTTAGTCGGATTTGAAGATAGTGTAAGATATGAAGTGGAAAGTGTAAAAGGTTTAGGTAATATATTATTCGGTGGTGAAGGATTATTTTTAACTAAACTTACAGGTCCAGGAAAAGTCATTCTTCAAACCATGAATATGAATGAATTTGCCCTTAGAGTAGGGTCATACATCCCAACAAGTACAACTTAATAAAAAAATGAAAGTAGTTATTAATAAAAATATTAGTAACTGCTTTTTTATTGATAGATTTAAAGTTAATTATATATAGTTGACAAATAAACTATATATAATTACAATAGTTAACAAGTAAACTATACGAGAAAGGAAGAAATGAGTGGAAGATTATATAATAAAATTTGCATCAATAATAAAAGAACTTAAAAGAAAAAATAGATCAGTAATATCATCATATAAATTATCGCCAAACGAAATAGATATTTTAGTGGCCCTTCATATGAGAAAATACAATATGGCAAAGGATATTGCTGAAAACTTTGAAATATCAAAATCCCTTGTCTGTAGATCTGTAGAATCTCTTATAAAAAAGGGATATATAGATACCAAAAAAGATGAAAAGGATAAAAGAATAACACACTTAATTCTTAAAGATGAAGCAAAGCCCATAGTGGAAGCTTTAAAAGAAAATAGGGAAAAAAACAATAAAATTTTATTAAAAGATATAGATGAAAAAGAGTTAGAAATTTTTAATAAAGTTTTAGATAAAATGAAAGACAATATTTCATAAAAATTTATATTAGGGAGATGGAAAAAATGAGTAATCAAAGTACAGATTTAGGAAAAGATAGCATAGGAAAGTTGATGTTTAAATTATCTGCTCCAGCCATAATTGCTCAAATTGTCAATGTTTTATATAACATTGTAGATAGAATATTCATAGGAAGAATGGCAAATGGTGATTTGGCTATGGCAGGAGTAGGTGTAGCTTTTCCAATAATTTTACTAATATCAGCTTTTAGTGCTCTAGCAGGTATGGGAGGAGCACCTTTAGCAGCTATAAAAATGGGGGAAGATGACGAAGATTATGCAGAAAAAATAATGGCCAATAGTTTTTCTTTGTTAATTATAATTGCCATTATATTAACTTCCGTATTTTTATTATTTAAAGAACCAATTTTAATTGCCTTTGGTGCCAGTGAAAAAACATTGTCCTATGGTATAGACTATATAAGTATTTATTTGTTAGGTACAATATTTGTACAGATAGCTTTAGGAATGAATTCATACATAAACACACAAGGTTTTGCAAAAATAGGAATGATGACAGTAGCTATTGGGGCACTTATAAATATAGTATTAGATCCTATTTTAATATTTGGACTAAATCTAGGAGTTAAAGGAGCAGCTTTAGCTACATTAACAGCACAAGCAGTTTCAGCTGCTTGGGTATTAAAATTCTTGTTTGGTAATAAAAGTATTCTTAAAATAAGAAAGAAAAATTTGAAATTAGATAAAAAAATAATACTTTCTATAGTAGGTTTGGGAATGGCTCCTTTTATAATGCAATCTACAGAGAGTCTTGTGTTAATTTCACTAAATACTCAATTATCTAAATATGGTGGAGATTTAGCAGTGGGTGCTATGACTATTATGAGTAGTATAATGCAAATGATTTTACTACCTATGACTGGACTTACACAAGGAGCACAGCCAATAATAAGTTACAATTATGGAGCTAAAAATATAAATAGAGTAAAGAAAACATTTAAATTATGTTTAATTTCTTCTCTTATTTATTCAGCAGCAGCTTGGCTATTACTTATGACATCATCAGAAGTTGTAGTAAAAATATTTAACAATGATCCATCACTTTTACAAATAACATCAAATAGTATAAAAATATATTTTGCAGGAATATTTATTTTTGGAGCACAAATATCTTGTCAACAAACATTTTTATCTCTAGGAAAAGCAAAAATTTCATTATTCTTAGCTTTACTTAGAAAGATAATACTTTTAATTCCATTAATATTTATATTACCTATGTTTGTAGACAATGGTTTATTTGCAGTCTTGTTGGCAGAACCAGTGGCTGATGTAATTGCCGCACTTACAACTGTAGCATGCTTTACAGTATTTTATAAGAAAACTTTATCTAAGATAAATATAAATGAAAATAATAAATCCATAGCACATTTTTAAAAAATAAAGATGGTTTCTAGTAATTAGAAATCATCTTTATTTTTTAATTCATATTCATACATATAAAAGGCTTCAATCAACAAAAGAAAACTACAAAACCAAACAGATGTAGCACCCACATGTATGGAAATTAGACTTTCTACAAAAGCACCAAAAACAAAGGAAAATGTAACCACAGTAAATATTATTAAATTTTTAAGTGAAGTTTCAATAAAAAAGCTAAGGGCATTTTTAAATTGACAAAAGGCAAGTTTAATTCCCAGCTTTGACATATTAGCAGTATGTATATTTGCTAAAATTTGATTTCTAGTTATATAAGTATAAGCATTCATATAACCTACTATAAAAGTTATACAACTTAGAAAGAGAGGTTTTTCAAAAGGGAGTACTTTTTTATTATGCATATAACTTCACCTCTTGTTAAAAAATGAATTTTAATTGTAGTTTATTGATTATAATATGTAAAATATATGCTTATATTCAATGAAATTTTGTGAAAAAATAAAAATTATAAACCATAAAGTAGAAAATAATCATATTTTTGCAAAATTTAATATAAATATAATCAAATATTTAGTATAATTATATAGTGTAGAAAAATACAATAATTATTTTAAAAATATAAAATTTAATAAGAGGGAAAGGTTAAAAAAATGTACGAAAATAGAATTGACATAGAACTTGATAATGATGATGTTGTAATAAAAGTTGTTGGTATTGGAGGCGGAGGAAACAACGCAGTCAATAGAATGATTGATGAAGGAGTAAAAGGAATAGAATTCATATCTGTAAATACAGATAAACAAGCATTACTTTCTTCTATGGCACAAAGACAAGTTCAAATAGGAGAAAAATTAACTAGAGGTTTAGGTGCTGGAGCAAAACCAGAAGTTGGAAAAGATGCTGCTAAAGAAAGTAGAGCACAAATAATAAGTGAACTTGAAGGAACAGATATAGTATTTGTAACTGCAGGAATGGGTGGAGGTACTGGTACAGGTGCTGCTCCAATAGTTGCAGAAATAGCAAAAGAAATGGGAATACTTACAATAGGTGTTGTAACTAAGCCTTTTGCTTTTGAAGGTAGAGTTAGAATGAAAAATGCTACTGAAGGAATTAAAAATCTTCAAGAAAATGTGGATACATTAATAACTGTTCCAAATGATAAATTATTACAAATAGTAAGCCAAAATACTTCTATGATGGATGCTTTTTCTATGGCAGATAATGTGTTAAAACAAGGTATACAATCTATATCAGATTTAATAAAAATGCCAGGTCTTATAAACTTAGATTTTGCTGATGTTAGCTCAATAATGAAGGATAAAGGTTTAGCTTACATAGGAATAGGTAGTGCTCAAGGTGAAAACAGAGCCATAAAAGCAGCTCAAGAAGCTATTCAATCGCCATTATTAGAAACAGCTATAACAGGAGCTAAAGGAATATTACTTAATATTGCCAGTGGTGGAGATTTAACTTTATTTGAAGTTAATGATGCATCTAACTTAGTAACAGAATTATGTGACCCAGAAGCAAATATCATATTTGGTACTTCTGTAAGAGAAGATTTAGGAGATGAAGTATTATTAACTGTAATAGCTACAGATTTCTAAATACTAAGTCAAAAATGTTTAAACCAAGATTTAAACACTACAAATTATTATAGAATATAATGAATATAAAATAGAGAGTATACCCTATGAAGTAAAAATGATGAATTATCATATTAAGTGCAACACCTAAAAATAGATAAAAAAATAGCTCATAAGTTTATGTTTATGTTACAGTAATAATAACCACAAAACTACCCAACATGAAAGGACATAAATTTATGAACTACAAACATATTAATATAAATGAAAGATGTTGCATAGCTAATTTCTTGGATTTTTAAGATATAGTATAAGGAAAATAGAAGGGGTTGTCTCAAAATGATTTTAAAATCATAAAAAGAGGCAACTCCTTTTGGTTTTATTTTTTGAATAAGTAAGTA
>JABLTO010128445.1_pt1 | contig 61664 bp, 51 predicted proteins | sample 7160091 | NCBI WGS metagenome assembly JABLTO01 (sample SAMN14651225, study PRJNA627086) | human gut metagenome | isolation source: feces | host: Homo sapiens
AAGATGGCGGTACCCAGAGGTTCGTACAGGCGGCTTTTCGAAAACCCATAAAGCTGGACAGGCTGCAATTTAGAATCCATAAAAATAGACAGCCATGGGATTTGGCCAAGCTATCTCCGCGAGAATTCTATCTCTATTGCATTACCGGAGTATACCCACTGACCATCCCAAAGCCTAAAGGCAAGCAGCAAGACCGCTAATCTCCGCCTTGCTGCCCCCTGAAATCTTACTGTTTTCTCAGCTCCGTTCCCGTGTCTAAAAAACTATTTTTGTCCTTGACTTTGGGTACACTTTACTCAAGCACATTTTCAAGCACAAAAATGCCGGTCGATTTGAGGCATAAACCGCCCCTATTCCACGACCTCATGATAGTACTCGGCGAGCTTCTCCGAAGGTGCCGGACCGTCCTTGTCGAACAGGAACGCCTTGGCAAGATCGGCGTAAAACTCCGGCCGGTCGACGCCGTATTTGACGCCAACGGGGAAGTAATCCGAATACATCATGTTCATCGCAGCGCAGAACTCCTCGGCCGTGACATGGTCAAACGTCACGCCGATCGCCGCAGGCTCTGCGTCGGCAGTTAACTCGACCGCGTAGCTTCTGCCGTTCTCCTCTTCAAGAAAAACGCCATACTCCGTTTCCTTGAAAATTCCGGGCCAAATAATCAAGGCACAGTCACTGTCCTGACTTTTTTGAATTCCGAGATTGCCTGTAAAGCTCAGGTAATCCGGAATCTTTACGTTATAGGTATATCCGTCCAATTCGTCAATCACATATGTTCGATGGTAGTACAGTTCCTTCATGCCTTCCGTGAGCTTTCCGTACTTATTCCAAACAACAGTATACCAGATCAGATTATAGAGTCCGAACAGGGCTAAGATAACGGCAAGTGCAATTACCCATTTTCTTGGTTCCCTTTTCATAGATCAATCATGCCTCATAACTCAAAAATCTTCTGACCCTTCTTGTTGGACAGCCTATGTTTTTTACGTATATTGATTACTCATTGCCTGATGAAGAATATGTCTCCCCTGAGGGTGAAAGGCTTAAGAGAAAACACAGTTGTAGAATGTTCTATGGATGATCATTTCTTCACCTCCCGCATTTCAGTTCTCAGGCATTTGCCGTCGCCGTGCCAACAGATAAAACCGTGCGCGGGATAATTGCACCCATCGCACTGATCATATTCGCGGCACATCACCGGCTCGTTGTCCGGTAATCCGGCATCCGGCAGATTCTTGAACGCCCGTTTGATTTCGTAGTTTTTCACTTGAATCCCTCCTAAACGTCAAAAGACCGGAACCTTTGATTTTTCAAAAGCCCCGGCCTTACCGATTTAATATTTTGTTGTTTATCTAACTTGCTCGCTCATTAACTCGCCTCCAGATATGACAAAAGCGCCGGATCGTTGATTCTACGAAACCAACAATCTGGCGCTTGAATTTTTGTGATATTTATTTTTTGAGAATCTCGAAAGAATTTTCAGAAATCTGCGGCAGAGGAGAGATAAAATGGCTCAAAACCCGGTTTGGGTAGTTCAAGTCTCCTCAGTTGCATGAAAACGGCGTTTGTCATCAATGGAAAAATAAAAAAATTTCCGAGCCTTTTAAGCCCGGAAAGCATTGATGACACTGCGTTTGACGCAGTGTCATCAAAATTGGCTGACAAGCCTGGTATGCCCGACAGGATTTGAACCTGCGACCTTCGGAGTCGGAGTCCGACGCGCTATCCAGCTGCGCCACGGGCACATATTCTTTTTTTGAGCCGTTGTATTATAACAAATTATGCCCCAAAAGTAAATAGCTGTTTTCAATTTAGTTTTTCTATGCTATAATGAACCGAAGACACCGCCGACGAGCGGCATTTCATATCAAATCAAGGAGCTGACATCCATGCAGAAGATACGCCTTGGAAGGACCGGACTCATGGTCACGAAGACAGCTATGGGCTGTCTCCCCGTTCAGCGCTGCAATGACGAGGCCGCCATTGAGCTTCTCCGCGCAGCCTATGACGGCGGGATAAACTATTTCGACACCGCAAACGCATACAGCGACAGCGAAAAGAAGATCGGTCTCGCGCTCTCCGACGTGCGCGACAAGATAATCATATCCACCAAGAGCGCCGCGCGCGACAAGGAGACCGTACTCAAGCACATCGAGAACAGCCTCCGCATGATGAAGACCGACTACATCGACCTCTTCCAGTTCCATCAGGTCACTGAAGTCCCCGACCCGAACGACCCGAACGGCGCATACGCCGCCGCGCTGGAAGCGAAGGAGCGCGGCTGGATACGGCACATCGGCGTCACCTCCCACAGGGTCAACATCGCCGAGCAGTGCATAGCCTCCGGCTGGTTTGAGACGCTCCAGTTCCCCTTCAGCTACATATCCGACGAGCGCGACCTCGCGCTGGCCGACAAATGCCGTGAGGCCGACATGGGCTTCATCGCGATGAAGGGGCTTGCAGGCGGAATGCTCACGAACGTCCGCGCATGTCACGCCTTTATGAAGCAGTACGACAATGTCGTCCCGATTTGGGGCATGCAGCGCATGGAGGAGCTTCGCCAGTGGCTCGACGCCGCCGAGGAGGATCCGTCCATGGACGAGGAGCTTTCCGAGTTCATCCGCGAGGAGCGTCAGGAGCTGGCCGGTTCCTTCTGCCGCAGCTGCGGCTACTGCATGCCATGTCCCGCCGGTATCGAAATTTTCAACTGCGCCCGCATGAACATGCTGCTGCGCCGCTCACCGTGGAAGCAGTACTTCACGCCGGAATGGCAGGAGAAGATGGCGCGCATCGAAAACTGCATCGGCTGCCGTCACTGCAGCAGCCGCTGTCCCTACCAGCTCGACACGCCGAATCTTCTCAAATACATGCTAAAGGATTACAGGGAATTCTATGAGACACACAAAGACGAGCTATAAGCTGATCTCTCTGGCGCTGTGCCTTACCATGCTGCTGCCCCTTGCGGGCTGCGGCGAGAGCAAGCAGGAGCAGGCCGAGATCTTCGCCATGGACACCTACATGACGCTGACCGCCTACGGCAAGAATGCCACTGCCGGACTCAACGCCGCGAAGAGCGTCATCACCTCGATGGACTCGATGCTCGATCCGGAGCTTGAGACGAGCACGACCTACGCGATAAACCACGCGGAGGGCGCAAGCGTCGTCGTGCCCGGTCAGGTCGCGCGAATGCTGAACACCGCGCAGACCGTATACAAGCAGAGCGGCGGCGCGCTCGACCTGACGATTTACCCGCTCATCAAGCGCTGGGGCTTCGTCGACGGGAAATACTATGTCCCGACCGACGAGGAGATATCGTCCGACCTTGCCAAGCGCTGCTTTGACAAGCTCACGCTCACGAGCTTCCCCAGCTCCGGAACGTACATGGTTCAGATGCCCTCCGGCGGCGAGCTGAGCTTTGCGTCCGTCGCAAAGGGCTGCGCCTCTGACAACGCCATCGAGGCGATGCGTCAGGCCGGAGTCGAAAGCGGTATAATCTCGCTCGGCGGCAATGTGCAGACGCTCGGCCTCAAGCCCGACGGCAGCAAGTGGACCGTCGCGATACAGGACCCGAACAACACCTCCAGCTACGTCGGCGTCATCAACGTCGGCGAGACGGCGGTCATCACAAGCGGCAGCTATCAGCGGAACTTCACCGACACGCACGGCAAGTTCTACCACCACATCCTCAAGCCCTCGACCGGCTACCCCGTGACGAATTCGCTCGTCTCCGTGACGATAATCTGCACGGACGGCGTAATGGCGGACTGCCTTTCCACGGCGATGTTCGTACTGGGCGAGACCGCGGCGCTGAACTACTGGCGCACCTACGGCGGCTTTGAGATGGTGCTCATCACGAGCGACAACCGCATAATCTGCACCAGCGGCCTGCTTGAAGAATTCACACTCTCCAACTCCAACTACACACTTTCTTATTCTGAATAATATGGCCGATCTTAACACCGATGTGAGATACATCAAGGGAATAGGCGAGAAAAAGGCGCAGGCGCTCAACAAGCTCGGCGTCTTTTCTCTCTATGACCTCATTTCATATTTCCCGAGAAAATACGAGGACAGAAGCGTTTACAAGCCCATCGCGCTCACTGCGGACGGCGAGACCGTGTGCGTCTGCGCGCTTGTCGCGGACACGCCGCGCCTGACGCGGATACGCCGCGGGCTGGACATCGTGAAGCTTCGCGCCGTGGACGAGAGCGGCGTGCTCGACGTCACGTTTTTCAACCAGAGCTACGCGAAGGACAATCTTCACCGCGGCGAAAGCTATATATTTTACGGCAAGATCGAAGCGCACGGCGCGCGGCGCGCCATGACGAACCCGATCTATGAGCGCGAGGACGGCACGCGCAGCGTCACCGGGCGCATCATCCCCATTTACCGCGTGAACGCCGGGCTTAACCAGCGCACGATGCTTCAGAGTGTGCGGCAAGGGCTTGACGAGTGCGGCGACCTTATCGAGGACGTCCTGCCGGACGTGCTGCGCTGCCGCTGCAAGCTCGTTCAGGCGCGCTACGCGTATGAGAACATCCACTTTCCCTCGGATTTCGGAGCCCTGGAGCTGGCGCGGCAGAGATTTATATTTGAAGAATTCTTTGTTCTGGCCTGCGCACTTAACAAAATGCGCGGAGAGCGCGTCGAGCAGGGCGGCATAGTTATGGACGGCGCGGACGCGGAGGCTTTTTTCGCCTCGCTCCCCTTCCCTCCCACCGGCGCGCAGCGGCGCACTGTGACACAGGCAATCAACGACATGCGCTCCGGTCGCGTCATGAACCGGCTCTTACAGGGTGACGTCGGCAGCGGCAAGACGCTCGTCGCCGCAGCGCTCATATGGTACGTGTGGAAATGCGGCTTCACCAGCGCCTTCATGGCGCCGACGGAGATACTCGCGGAGCAGCATTTTCTGACGCTCAATTCGCTTTTCTCCCCCTTTGGACTGCGCGTTGCGCGGCTGACCGGTGCAATGACCGCGAAAGAGAAACGCGATGTAAAGGCGGCGCTTGCCGCAGGGAGCATCGACCTCATCGTCGGCACCCACGCGCTCTTCAGCACCGACGTTGAATACTCCCGTCTCGGCCTCGTCGTCACGGACGAGCAACACCGCTTCGGCGTGGCACAGCGCTCGGCGCTCATCGGCAAGGGGCAGAAGCCGCATGTGCTCGTCATGTCCGCGACGCCGATACCGCGTACGCTCGCGCTCATCATCTACGGCGATCTGGACGTCTCCGTTCTCGACGAGCTGCCGCCCGGCCGCCAGAAGGTGGACACCTTCGCCGTCGGCGAATCGTACCGCGCGCGGCTCAATAATTTCATCCGCAAGCTCGTCGGCGAGGGGCGGCAGGTGTTCGTCGTGTGCCCGATGGTCGAGGAAAACGACGAGCTGCCCGTCAAACTCAAGTCCGCCGAGGAGCACGCGAAGGAGCTGGCCGCCGCGTTTCCCGATCTGCGCGTCGGCTGTGTGCACGGTAGGATGAAGGCGAAGGATAAGGACAGGATCATGGCCGATTTCGCCGCGGGCGAGCTGGACATTCTCGTGTCCACGACGGTCCTCGAGGTCGGCGTGGACGTACCGAACGCGGCGCTGATGATCGTGGAAAACGCCGAACGCTTCGGCCTGAGCCAGCTGCACCAGCTCCGCGGCCGCGTCGGACGCGGACAGCACAAGAGCTACTGTGTGCTGGTCTCCGACGCCGACGGCGAGGAGGTCAAAAGCCGTCTCGGCATTATGGTGAAAACCAACGACGGCTTCAAGATATCCGAAGAGGATTTGCGGCTGCGCGGCCCTGGTGATTTCTTCGGCTCCCGTCAGCACGGTCTGCCGGAGATGCACGTGGCCGACCTCGGCGCGGACGTGAACGTTCTCAAGTCTGCGCAGGACGAAGCGCAGCGGCTTCTGAAGGACGATCCCGCGCTGACGAAGCCCGAGCACAGGGCGCTGCGCGAGCGCATCGACCGCCTGTTCTCCGCGAATTCCGACAGCTTCAATTAAAAATTTATCCTCCGCAGCGGTTTTATTACCGCGGCGGAGGATTTTTGTCTCTGTTTTGTAAAATCTTAATAATTCTTTTGTTGATTTATTCATAAAAACCAGGTATAGTATCATCACCGAACAGATTATACTCTTTTTATATAAATTGGAGGCAAACCAATGAAGAAGCTTTTTTATCTTATAGTAGCGCTCATGCTGGTGCCCGCGCTTGTCGCCTGCGGCGCGACCGCGGCCGGCCAGCCATCCGAACAGCCGTCCGAGCCGCCTGTCGAAGTCACTCAGTCGCCCGCCGTCGTGACGGATGAACCCGTTGTTGTCAACACGCCGACGCCTGACACCGGAATAGTCGCGCTCGACGCCATACTCGACGAGATCAACAATGACGCGCAGCCCGGCTCCGCCGGTTCCAGCCTGAAGGCGGCGGTCATCGCGGCTGATATGCTCAACTGGGCATCCGGCAACGAGATGAGTGACGACGAAGTCCGTCAGGCAACGATCGATTGGCTCAGTCCGAAGGGCAACGACGAACTGGTCGAGTTCTCGATGAAGCTCGACGACGTGTACACCGCTTATCAGACCCTCATCAGCAAGGATTCCGAGGGGCTTATGTCCGACGCGGGACTTAACTACGCGGTCGGCCAGTGGGGCTATGAGCCGTACAGCTCGATAGAGACCATAGTCGAGGTCGTCGGCCTTCCTGAGTATTAAATTGCACGTTAATTAAAGCACCCCCGATGCTGTGCATCGGGGGTGTTGCTTATCTCATCTTGGCTTTTGTTTTCAGTATGAACTGCGAGACGGGCTCAAGCCCGTGATAGTTCAGAAACATTATTACGCGGACCTTTGTCGGCTGTGTTTTAAATATCGGGCAGGCAGAAAGGTTCGGTATCTTGTCATGCACGTATTCGCGCATTTGCTTTATGACGGCCTTTTTGTCGGGACTGTCCTGCTCAGCGACACGGTTTATTGACGTTCTAAGCAGATGATCCAGCACCAGATAGTCTACCTCGTCCTCGCAGCCATACTCTTTTGCAGCCGCATACAGATTGTCAAGCACCTTGAGCATGTCCAGATTCTTGATCGAATTATTGTTATTCATAATGGAGCCTGCATGATCGTTGCAGAAATACAGTTTTTCATGCAGAACGGCAATCTTACATTTTTTGAATACCAGCTTCGCCACAAACTCCAGATCCTCATACCACAGTCCTACCGGGAATTGCAGATCTCCGATTGCGCTGCGGCGGAAAAGCTTGCAGTGAACCGCACATGATACCGTCAGCGGGTCGCCATTGATAAAGGTCGTGCAGTCATGGTCTGTTGTGCTGCCATCCTCGTTATAGTCGCGCTTATCGCAGTAAACCATGTCAGCATTTTCGCGTTCAATAACCGCAAGGAGCTTTTCATACATGGTCGGATCAGCCCAGTCATCACTGTCGATGAAACCAAAAAACTCTCCTTTGGCAATGCTCATTCCATAGTTACGTGCGTCAGAAACTCCACCGTTCTTCTTGAGCACCGGCACTATCAGTTCCGGATAGCGGGCGGCATAGTCATCAATAATGCTCTGGGAATTGTCCGGTGAGCCGTCATTGACAACGATTACTTCATAATCCTTCACCGTTTGATGCACCAATGAGTCAAGACACTTGGCAAGGTATTTCTCAACGTTGTATACCGGGACTATTATACTGAGCTTCATTTCTCTTCCTCCAACATCGCTTTCCGTTTTTCCCGGAAATCAGTTACGTTTATATAATACAGCATCGCCGCCGTCAGCGCAAGATATATCGACACGTTGGGTCGCCGGAGTACCGCGCCGGAAAACTGTGCGAGTCCAAGTTCAACGGCAAGCATAACCGTCAGACCCATATTCCGAACGCTGACGGTTCCGCGTAAGTCGAGCATCGCATGACGGAGAATCATAATAAGAATAAACAGCAGGAAGCCCACGTATGCGGCAAAGCCGACATAGCCGTAATAGTACAATATTGCGTGCCAGTCGTTTTCAAGGTCATAGGTGCCCACCTCTGTGCTCATCTCCGATACCTGAAAACCGAACATCTTTGTGAGCGTATCACTCTCATCCCACACAAGTCTCGCATAGGTGCGCTTTATGATGCGGGCATCCATGAGCGTTTTGACATCGTTCGTCGCGCCGTAGGCCTCGATCACGTTATCGATGCCGAAGCGGTCGATCACGTCCTCAGGGATGAACTGCTTGTATATCCACTCAAAATACGCGTGCGCCACCTTGTTGCGGATGCGCTCCGGTACGCTCATATCGTCGATATTTATATCCGGAAAGCTCATCCGGATGTTCTCCATATGGCCGGTATAGGCGGCTTTGATGCGCCTGTCCTCCTCAGCGCGGGGCGTGATATCATAGGAAAAGATGCTCGCCGCGCAGAGCAGCGCCAGCGCCGCCGCAACAATCGCGTCGCGCTTTAGCTCTCCCCTGTCGCCCGCGATGAAGCGTATGACGAGCATTATTATGCCGCACACGCAGATTATGATAAAGGTCAGATAACATGCCTTGGTGCCGTTTGCGAGCAGCACCGCGAACGCGGCCAGCAGCACGCCCAGCGTTATGCCGAGCTTCTTGCCCTCCAGCACATAGAAGGCGGAGAACATGGCCAGCACGGCGAAAATGATGCTCATAGCGCAGCGGTTGCTGTCTATGACCCAGCCGGACAGGCCGGTATTTTCAGCATAAGTCGAGTTTGCCGTGCCGGTGAGCACCGAGATGAGCAGTATCGCAAGCTCGATAGCCGCAGCCACGAGCATTCCGCGCTCGGCCTGCCGCATCTTGCTGTCATTATCCATGCAAAAGATAAAGCAGATAGCCAGCACCGGCATCTGCGCGACGCGCACCATATACGCCACGTCTGTTGCAAGCATATAGTTACCGACCCGCAGGCCGTTTATCACATGCATCGCGCATATGACGCCGACGGCGGCAAGCGCGAGGAACAGCCGCAGCCGCTGCTTGCCCTTGAGCTTTATCAGCAGCACTATCGGGAGAACCAGCATTATTATGAGCCGTATTACTCCTGCCACGGTGCCGCGCTCGTTCTGCGTCCAAAACGCGAGAGTGTCGAGCAGGGGCTGAAGCGCTATAAGAAGCGTCAGCCAGTTGTCATAAAAAAACTTCTTTGCCGAAGATACGTTTGTCTGCATGTTTTATTATTTATCCTCCAAAAGGTTTAACCATTGCCGAGAGACATTTCCCCTGGAAAAGTCCTGCGCGCGGCGCTCCGCATTCGCGCGCAGCTCCGCCATAAGCTCCGGACTGTTGATGAGCGCGAGCAGCCGCTCCGCGAAGGCCGCCTCGTCGCCGTCGGGCACGAGATAGCCATTCACGCCGTCGGTGATCGTCGCCCCGGGGCCGACGCGGACATCGAACGCGACGGGCGCCATGCCGCAGCTCATCGCCTCCACCAGCGCGAACGACAGCCCCTCACTCTTCGAGGTACTGGCATATATCGCCGCAGAGAGCATCTCCCGCTCCACCTCGTCCGCCGTGAGCATCCCCATGAGCGTCACGCAGCCGGAAAGGCCGAGCTTTTCTATCAGCGCTTCGAGCGCGGGGCGCTCCTCGCCCTCGCCCGCGATGCGCAGGCTCCAGTCCGGTGCCTTTTCATGCACCGCGGCGAAGATCCTGATAAGCCTGTCCATGCCCTTCACATCGACCAACCTGCCGACTGCGAGGATCGTTTTTTCCCGCCGCTCCGGTACGGTCTCCGGATAGTGTTCAAGAAAATTCGGAATAGAGACTATTTTCGTGTGCTTATTATCCCGCATGATCTCCCGCACCTCGGAGGCAAGCCCCGGCGTGAGAAGAATAAACGCGTCAAGCCCGCCGTAGTCGCGGCGGAAGCTGTCAAGCAGCTTTTTGTCAAAGCAGTGATCCTGATGGAGCTGGCCAAGCTTATATACGCCCGGACGGCCATATTTTGACAGCAGGACATTATGCTCCGGTCTTGTGGTTATTATCACGCCGTCGTCTATCGCGGATATTGCGTCTATGACGGCCTTCTTTTTATCGTGCAGAATGCGCGCCGCCTTCACGCTCTCGCGCGCAAGGCCGAAAACGTCCTTCCTACGGGCGCAGTCGCGCCACTCGTCACGGTTCGGTATCTCGTCGAGAAGATAGCGGACGCGGACGCGTTCGTCTATCGGGAAGGCCGGGGCGTCCGGCATGTCATATACGGAGATTATCTCCACGTCGTATTTTTCTGCAAACATGCTCGCCATCTGGCAGACGGCTTTTTCTATACCGCCATAAGCAAGGTGCAGCGTAAATATACGCACAGTTTCCATATCTTATCTCCCTGATTTTATTCTTTCTGCTCATTCCTGCCGCGGAATATGGTCGCGTTCAGCAACTCATACGCCAGCTTGTCCTTAGTAAGTATCATATATGCGGCATACAGCGCAACGCATGCGATGATTATCGCCGCAATGTTGACCCAATAATTCAGTCCCACGAGGCGGATAAGCAGCGATATCGGGATGAACAGCGCGGAAGCGAGCAAATAGCCGCAGGCGCGCTTTGAAAACAGAGGGCAGTTCACCCCAAGCTTTTTAATTGCATAAGTATGGCAAGTGATAACAAAGAGTGCAACCGCGGCAGTTGTCGTTGCAAGCGATGTGATGACCGTAAAGCAGCCAAGGGCGACGAGGGTAAAGTTCATCGCAAGGTTTACAATGCCAAAAACGGCGAGGAACGCAACCTGCTGCTTTTCGCGTGAATTGACGTACATCACAAGATTATTCAGTATCGCCTGATATGACAGTACGATTCGTGATATTGCAGCAACAACAAGAACCGGCCAAGCATACGTGTACACGTCCCGCGTGTATAGCTGCATGACCTCCTTTGCAAGCACCATAAAGCCGAAATTTATAGGGATGACGAGCGCGAGGTATTTCTCCGTCGTGTCGTTCAGAACCCGCTCGTATTCGTCCCGCTTCCCTTCGCCCAGCAGCGCCGACACACGCGGTATTGCAACATATATCAGTGCATGCGGCACCGCGGACACCATGCCGACCATATTAGTCGGGATATAATACTCCGTGACCGCGATATCGCTCACCAGCGGCGAAAGCATTATCTTATCCAGCTGGAAATAGAAAACGTCCACGTTCACTATGACGAGCGACACCACCAGCGGGAACAGGTGCTTTCTTATCGTCAGGCCGCCGAAATCGAAGTGCACGTCGCGCCTGATCTTGATATAGCTGAGGATATTATTGACAAAGTTGGTCATGGAAATAACCACGGCGTACGGCACAACGTCGCTCGGCTTGCGCACGAACACGAAGATGGATATCAGATAGCCAAGCCGCACAAGTATGGTCTTGACCATTATGAACCGGTAGTTTTCCTTGGCCTCGTTCGCAAATTCCACATAAAATATGTTCGCAAAGAGCTGGATAAGCATGACGAGATAGACATATACCTCTATCTGGGAGTTTGACCGCCAGAAGGTATATGCCACATACACCAGCATCGCTGCGCCGTTGGAGACGATGCCGATGAGAAACAGGCTCGTGAAGAGCTTGTTCGTTGCAACCGGGTCGTTCCTGACGCGGCTTATCTCGCGCACGCCGTAGTTATATATGCCGAAGGAGGCCAGCGCGAGGAAGATGCTGTATTCGGTATAGACGCGGTTATATATGCCGTAAAGCTCCTCGTTCAGCAGGCCGGTCACGTAGGGGCCGACAAGCAGAGGGACTACAAGGTTAAAGATATTCAGCAGAGCTTTGTATATGCCGTTACGGGCAAGTGATTTTTCCTGCATGGCTTGCCTTTCTCAGATGGATGTTATATAATCATTTGCAGCTGTTTTGATATTTTACTATCTTCTCAACTGAAAGTAAAGCTAAGAATTCTTAAATATACGAACTGTTTTATGGAGGACGCATGAACAAGATACTTGTGCCGACCGGATATATGGGTTCCGGCTCGTCCGCGGTGACGGATATCCTCGCCGAGATAGACGGGTGCAGCGCCCGCAACGGCGACTTTGAGTTTGTTTTTCTGCACTGCCCGAACGGCGTTTTCGACCTTGAGGACAAGCTCCTGCACGGCAACAACGCCATACGCAGCGACGAAGCGCTGCACAGCTTTCTCGGCACGATGAAGCAGCTGTGCACGAAAAAATACTGGTGGGTCGGGCACTATAACGAGCATGTCGGCCCCGGTTTTTACGATCTGTGCCTCCGCTTTGTCGACGAACTGACCTTCTCCCGGCCGAACTATTACTGGTACTGGCAGGAGAACACCAACGCACGCATGTTTGTTGAGCTGTGCATCCGCAAGATCGTCTGGCTGCTGACGATGAAAAAGGTGCTGCTTCGCAAGCCACGCACGTATTACGACACCATGCTTTCGATCCCCACCGAGGAGGAATTCTATTCCGCCGCCTCATGCTTTATTTCCGGGGTAATGGACGAGATCGGCCTGCAGGAGCACAACATCGTGCTCGATCAGCTCCTGCTGCCGCACAATCTTTTCCGCGTGGATAATTACTTCGGAGACGAGCTGCGCGTATTCGAGGTCAGCCGCGACCCGCGCGATGTGTTCATCCAGAACAAATACGTCTGGCGGTCGCGCAATAACGCCGTCGTGTTCCCGACGGATGCGGAGGAATTTGCGCAGTTTTACCGCCGCCTGCGCGGCAGCGAGCGCCCGTCCGGCAGCGCCAAGGTGCTGAAGCTGCAATTCGAGGATCTGATATATAATTACGACGCTTCGATGGAGCAGATATACGCCTTCCTCGGCGTTACCAAAGCGCAGCACAGCGCCCCGAAAATGCACTTTGACCCCGCGAAGTCCATCCAGAACACTCAGCTTTTCCGCGCGAACGAGCAGTACGCCCGCGAGGCGGAGATCATCGCAGAGCTTCTTCCGGAGTATATATACGATTTTCCCTACGAAAGGGTTCCCGATCCCGAGAAATCATTTTAAGAAACATTAAAAACAGCCTCTCCCAAGTAGGGAGAGGCTGTTTTATACGTTTTGCGGTGCAAACAGCGATTACAGGCGCTCTTTGACCTTTGCCTTCTTGCCCACGCGGTCACGCAGGTAGTACAGCTTCGCTCTGCGGACCTTGCCCTTGCGGACGGTGGTAACAGAGTCGATGGAGGGAGAATGAACCGGGAAGACCTTCTCGCAGCCTACACCGTAGGAGATGCGGCGGACGGTGATGGTCTCGTTGATGCCGCCATGCTTCTTGGCAATGATGGTGCCTTCGAAAGCCTGGGTACGCTCACGGTTGCCTTCCTTGACGCGAACCATGATGCGCACGGTATCGCCGACGTTCATTTCGGGCAGTTCTTTCTTCATGTACTGCTCGCTGAGAATTTTGACCAGATCCATAATCTAATCCTTCCTTACATATAGACGTTCTTACCGGCGGGCTTAAAGCCTCGGCAGCGGACCGCCTTTCTATGCCCGCAGACGCTCTCGTCTGCGCAAGCTGTGATATTATAGCACAGCGTATCGGCAAAATCAAGTACTTTTATCCCCGATTTTCCCTGCGCTTACCTATATATATTCATGTCCGCGTCGTAGGTCTCGACCCTTGTGAACTTCGCAAAGTCCGGCGCGATATCGGGCGCGAGCTGGCGCAGAGATTCGGCCAGCAGCTCAGGATTCAGCGTCGGCTCCTGCGCGGATATCGTCGCCTCCACGATGACGCCGCCGTCCTCGACCGTGAAGCCTATGGTCTTTATCGCGGGGCGGATGTCGCTCTCGCCCATGCCGCGCTTGGTCTTCTTCGTTATCACTATCGCGTCGCGGGCGAAGAACTCTTCGAGCGCCGCGGCCATGGCGGCCTTGTCCCGCTCGTCGTATTCAAATATGCCCTTCACATCCAGCCACTTCAGCTCCGACGCCTTGCGCTGCGGCTCATACGCCTCGATAACGCGGATGCCCTCCGGCATCACGGCGTTCATGCGCTCCGGCAGCGTCTCAAGCTCGGTATCCGAGGTCAGGCGGAAGTCCATTATCTCGCACAGGCTGCCCGTCCCCACCGAGAGCGGCAGGGCTATGGATATCTGCGGGTGCGGGTTGAAGCCCTCGGAATACTTCAGCTCCAGCCCCGCGCGGGCGAACACGCGCTGCATCGTGCGCATCATGTCGAGATGCGAGATGTATATCGCGCGGCCGGTCTTTTCAAATCTCAATCTCATTTTATCCATCGCAGCGTCCCCCGTTCATAAGCTTCAGTGCGCCGCAGCCGGAGCACTGGTGGCGGCAGTCCGGCGACAGTTCGGACGCATAGCAGCGCTCGCGCTCGCGCACGAGATGCGCCTTGCGCACGCCGACGTCGATGATGTCCCATGGCAGGACTTCGTCTACGCTGCGCTCGCGGTTCGCGTAGAACTCCGTGTCCACACCGCACTTTTCAAAGGCGTCCATCCATCGCTGGAAGGAGAAATAATCCGACCACGAGTCGAGCCTGCCGCCCTGCCGCCAGACCTCCTCTATCGCATCGGCGACGCGGCGGTCGGCGCGGCTGAGCACGGCCTCGATGAGGCTCGTCTCCGCGTCGTGCCAGTTGTAGCTTACATTGCGCGCAGTGATGCTGGAGCGCAGCAGGTTCACGCGGCGCAGGTACTCCTCTATGCTTATCTGCGCCTCCCACTGGAATGGGCTGTGCGGCTTGGGGATGAAGCACGACGTCGATATGGTTATCTTGACACCGCGGTTTTTGTACTTTGCGTTCATGCGCCAGCAGTGCAGCACCTCGTCCGCCATCTGCGCGATGCCGATTATGTCTTCGTCCGTCTCCGTCGGCAGGCCGAGCATATAATACAGCTTCACACTGTTCCAGCCGCCGGCAAAGGCTATCGCGCAGGTGTGCAGCAGATCCTCCTGCGTGACGTTTTTGTTTATCGCGTCGCGCAGGCGCTGGCTGCCACCCTCGACGGCGAAGGTCAGGCCGCTTTTTCGCACCTTCTGCAGCTTCTCCATAAGCTCGATGGAGAAATTATCCGCGCGGAGCGACGGCAGAGACAGGCCGATGCTGCGGCTCTCGCAGTATTCAAGCATCCCGTCGCACAGCTCCGGCAGCTGCCGGTAGTCGCTGGTGCTCAGCGACAGGAGCGTCACGTCCTGATATCCGGTGTTTTTCAGCGACTCGATGCCCTGTTTTATAATCGTCTCCGGCTTTTTCGCGCGTATCGGGCGGTAGACATGCCCGGCCTGACAGAAGCGGCAGCCGCGCACACAGCCGCGGAACAGCTCCACACTCACTCTGTCGTGTACGACCTCGGTGGACGGCACGATCGGCGCGGTCGGGTACGGTGACGCGTCAAAGTCCACGACAATGCGCTTTGTCACGCGCTCCGGCGCGCCGTCCTTCGCGGTGTATGACCTGACCGTGCCGTCCTCGTTATACTCGACGTCGTAGAGCGACGGGACATATATGCCGCCGATCTGCGCCGCGCGGACGAGAAAATCGTGCTTGCTCCAGCCGCAGAGCTTCGCCTCATGCAGCAGCGCGAGCAGCTCGTTGTTTACCTCCTCGCCCTCGCCGACGATGAAGAGGTCGATAAACGGCGTCATCGGCTCCGCGTTCGTTGCCGCGGTACCGCCGGCCATGACTATCGGCAGCAGGTTTGGCCTGTCCGCGCTTCTGAGCGGGATGCCGCCCATGTCCAGCATGTCGAGCACCGTCGTGAACGCCATCTCGTAGCCTATCGAGAAAGCGATCGCGTCGAACTCGCCCAGCGCATCGCCGCTTTCCAGCGCGTAGAGCGGGATGTTCGCCTTTTTCATCTCCTCGTACATGTCGCCCCACGGCGCGTAAACGCGCTCACACCAGACATAGTCGAGGCTGTTCATGGTGTGATACAGGATGCTCATGCCGAGGTTCGACATGCCTATCTCATAGGTGTCCGGAAAGCAGAACGCGAGCCGGATGTCGACCTTCGTCTTGTCCTTGATTATCTGATTATATTCGCCGCCGGTGTAGCGCGCGGGCTTCTGCACGCGCGGCAGTATGCGTTCAAGTCTTTTGTCCATTTCAAGCTCCGTCGAAATTGAAATTTGCAATATAGTATTTTTGTATTTTATAATACTTTTCCGTGTTTTGCAAGGCTTACGCAACTGCGGGTTGCTTGCCTGCCGATAATTCCTGTGCTAAACTGAGTTCATGGAGGTGTTCGGTATGGATACAAAGGATGTTATATATGACCTGAGAACGAAAAACGGGCTGTCACAGGATGAGCTGGCGGAAAAGGTGTTCGTCACGCGGCAGGCAGTGTCCCGCTGGGAAACCGGTGAGACGACGCCGAACGTGGAGACGCTGAAGCTGCTTTCAAACGTCTTTGACGTCTCAATCAACACGCTGCTGGGCACGCTCCGAAAGTTGATTTGTCAGTGCTGCGGGATGCCGCTCGACGACTCCACTACCAGCAAGGAGCCGGACGGCGCGTTCAACGAGGACTACTGCAAGTGGTGCTACACCGGCGGCGAGTTCACGTATACCAGCAAGGAGCAGCTGATAGATTTCTGCGTGACGCACATGGCGAGTGAGAGCTGGTCGGCGGAGCAGGTCAGGGCGCATATGGAAGCTGTCGTCCCTGAGCTGAAGCATTGGAAGAAATGACATGAAACCGGACATAGCAAAACGCTATGTCCGGTTATTTTTCGGGCGGGTATCTACAATATATAATTATCATCACCGATTCACAGCAGCTCTTTTCTCCGCCCAAGCGCAGGATTCTCCGGCTGCGACAGCAGCAGCCATATCGACGCGACCAGCACCGCCGCTCCCCTGCCCGTCCACATCAGCCACAGCCCCGCCGCCAGCAGCAGCGTGCCGGTAAGCAGTCCGGTCAGCTCCGCGAGACGCATACCGCGTCGTCCGCCGAAAGCCGCGGCGGCAAGCTCCGCGAATATCTGCCCGCCATCGAGCGGGAGCGCCGGCAGCAGGTTGAACGCCGTCAGTATCACGCTCACTCCCGCCGAGCAGAGCAGCCAATCGCTGCCGTAAATCTTTCCGGCATAGGACGCGATGAGCGCGTACAGCCCACCGGCAGCAGGCCCCGCGGCGGCGGCGAGTATGCGCCCGAAGCCGCTCGTGCATCCGGCATAGCCCATGCACAGCCCGCGCAGCTCCGCCTTGAAGCCGCATATGCGCAGGCCGAGCAGCCGCAGGCACACGATGTGCCCCAGCTCATGGATCAGCACCGGCACGGCGACGCAGGCAAGCGTCCCGAAATCCGCGGTATAATAGATCAGCGCCGCGAGGATGAGCGCTCCGGCGCTGACTTTTATTCTGTTGTTGTTCATCTCAGACATAGTATTCAGGATTTATATAGACGTCGTTCAAAAACAGCTCAAAGTGAAGATGCGGGCCAGTCGCGTTGCCGGTCTGGCCTACGCGGCCTATCGTCTGGCCGCGCTCAACCATATCCCCCTCGTGCGCCACGAACTCGCTCAGGTGCGCGTACAGGCTTGCGAAGCCGCCCTCGTGCGTCAGGATGAGGTATTTCCCGTAGCTGTCGCTCTCCCCCGCCGCATAGACATAACCGTCCGCGAAAGCGAAGACGCTGTCGCCGTTGTCCGCGGCGAAGTCCGTGCCGTAGTGAAACTTGACGGTTCCCTGTATGGGGTGCACGCGGTAGCCGAAGCCGGAGGAATCGTACCCGTCCACGGGGCTTGTATATTCAAAGGGTATCTCCGGCATGTCTGTCCGCACGTTTGCGGGGATGGCGTAGCCGTCAAACTCCGTTTGACTCGACAAAAATGCGCTGACCGCCTCCGGCTGCTCGCTCGGTTCAGAGGTCGGTTCCGGTGACGGCGTCGGGGCGGGTTCCGGCGTTGGCGACGGTGTCGGAGTCGGCTCCGGCAATGGGCTTGGCGTCTGCTCAGCGAAGGTCGGTGCAGTCTCATCCGAATCGGGCAGCGTCCGCGGCAGCAGCATCGGCTCCGGCGACGGGGATGGGGACGGCGGCGTTTTATCCTCGCGCGCCCTGCCGAAGACCTCCACAAGCTTTTCCCCGAACCGGCTCTCCGTGATATGGCTGCCGAGCGTCTGCGCAAGCTCGACGTAATCGTCGTCACGGTCTATAAAGTACAGCACCCGCTCGCGCAGTCCGGCGCTGTGCTGCGGCAAGGCAAGCTTCAGCACCGTCAGCAGCACGAATATCCCCGCCGCCGCGCAGCTCTTCCATCTCTTCATGCATATCCCTCCCCCTCGGTTACAAACATATTTCGCCGGGGACAGGCGTATGACTCAAATTTTTTCTTGACAATTTACTCCCTTGTAATTATAATAAGATGGCTGTCTGAAAAGAGCATACTTCGGGGTGTAGCGCAGCTGGTAGCGCGCTTGGTTCGGGACCAAGAGGCCGGGAGTTCAAGTCTCCCCACTCCGACCAAAAGTCCACCGTAGATTAATTTACGGTGGACTTTTTATATCATTTCTTATTTGTTGCTCTAGACTTAACTTTAGGAAAGCAATTTGGGCATTTTGGTCTTTTGCTATTCACATCATAATAGCACACTTCCCATGATTGCATACATTGTCTGCACCTTATTGTTACTGGTTTACTTTTACATTCAAAATTGATCACATCAATGTTTCCCTGCGATAAATATTCCTGCAACCTTTTTCTGCATAATTCGTTTTTTTCACGTTGTTTTTGTGCTTTCAGCACTGATGCCATTTTCTCGTATATATTTGGATACTGTTCAGGTGGATATCCGAGCAGCGCCATGATTGTCAGTTCATCTATTGCATCAATCACCGCATTATGTGTTTCGTAATACCATTTATCACCTGTCAGCATCCGCATAATGGACTCTACTCCGAAGCCGCTTTTCAGCTTGCCGGTTGCCCAACATTCCGCATCTTTCGGAATATTTGGATTATACTGTCTATATGCCGCCATGCGCATGATATCGTGCCAGACGAAATCCCTCATTTCCGGAAGATGATTATAGTCAAATGACGCATTATATGCGAAAATATTCTCTACGTGGTAGCTTTGCAGCAGTCCTCGCACTTCTGATATTGCCTCAGACCTCTCGCACTTGACGAATTTAGTATAATAATACAACGCATCTTCATATATAGCAGGCAGCTCACATTCCGGTGTGATAATATAATACGCTTCGGCAACAATATGATAGTTTTTTTGAGCAATTACGACGCCAATTGATATAACTTTATCCTGCCAGCTCGTTTCAGTATCAATAACTGCGAAACACTCGTTAACTGTCGTGTCTTGATTATTGGCAAATGGCTTCATCTATATATCTCCTCATATATCAGGATGGTAGTATCTATCCAGCTTTCTCTTAGTTGCCGCTCTCGCTACTGCGTCTAAAAATGCAGCCTTGTTCGGTATGCGAATTTCATAAAGCGTATTGTCACGTGTATTCCACAGGACTCCTTTTTCCTTGTTCAACGCAACCATGTAGCAAGCGCACTGGAGAAAATGATCATGCGATAGCTCAGAAACGAACTTCAGTTCGTAAACAGTCTCATTTTTCAGAACATCACACAACCCGACTGCTTTAAAGCACTCACATTTTGAGTCTGCTTCATAGAACAGAATTTCACATTGAACTTGGACGTTCTCATTTTGAACAAACAGCTCAGACAATCTATCTATAATCGCTCTCAGTTCATCCCCACTTACAAAAGGTACTGCAACCTGCTTTCTGTAACGCTCCTGCCTTGTTTTCAGAGCTACCAGATACAGTATTTTTTCATCTAGACTTAGGCTTGCAGCTTCTTTGTCTTTTTTCAAATCTTTGTGAGTTGAAAAATACAAATCAATTTCTTTATCAATATCATATTGGTCTTGATTGAAAAATACAGCTTCTTGATATATTCCTATGCACGGCGACAAATCAATAAGATCGTCCGTCGGTTTTACGGTAATAACGGATTTATCGTCCATTGATATCTCAGTACATTGCAGCATGGCGTAACAAGACTCAACATCCTCACGATATTTGAAGTCAAACAGCTCTGATATATTTACATTTTCATATTTTTTCTCTGAATCTGCCGCAGTCGATATTGTTTCTTCTGACAGGAGCGCTTCTCTATCGTTAACAAAGATTATATGCTCCTTGCCTCGACTTGCTGCTACGCAGAAAATATTTCGTAGAATTTCATATCTCTGTTGTGGTTTATTTATCCTTGTATTCCAATAGCTCTCCGTAAAATCAAATACGACACATATCTTTCTCTCTAGCCCTTTGCTGCTATCAAAAGTCGTAAAGATTGCTGCTTTTTTGCTCGGCTCTGAACGTCCCAGAGAATCTTTATCGGAAATACTTGCATAAACGGTTTTCTTATTGAACTTTTCCGTGAAAGAGTTTTCCAGTGCATTCAGCACTCTCGACATACTACCATTTCGACTGCCGAGGCAGAGTATTTCTTTCGGGTCTTGCTCTGAGAGAAAATTCATTACCTCTGGCACAGTCATTTCTTCTACTACACAGGAATCATTCACGCCAACAATTTTCTTCTTCCAAATACGTCCCAACTTTTCCGCCAAGGCGGATGACAGTCTGAAGCACTTTGTAAAAGTCACCTTAATGTGCGAGCCAAGAAACTCTTCCATAAAGGCCGACACATCCAATGCGGTTTTGTCATATATCTTTTGCTCCATATCCCCCACAGCGATTATTTGAATTGCCGGGTTCGTAGCTTTTATGTACTCCAATAGTTCCGAAAACTCTTGCTCGATATCCTGATATTCGTCAATTATCAAAACATCATATGCCTTAATTGGCGGCTTCTTCTTATTGAACATCTGTATCGCATCGGCAATGTTTGGCTGTACTCCGCTTTGCAGCAGCATTTTATACGCAAAGCCATGATAATTCGTTACAGTGACATTTTTGTTTTTGATTTTCCCCTTTGCGTCCAATTTCAGCAACTTGTTATAAGTCAAATAGAGGATTTGCGTTGTTTCCGGAAATGCATAACACAAGTGTTGAATTGCAGTTGTTTTCCCGCTTCCAATACAGGCATCAACAAGAATGTTTTCTCCTAATAAAGCCTTATTCACGAACAACGCTTGCTCGTCAGACAAACTGGTTAATACCTGCTTTTTCATATTTTCCCTCCAATAGTCAAAAATATGGTATTTTTAGTAATTATACCATATAAAAAGGTCTAAAACAACCACACCATTTTGTAACTTTTTTCTGCAAAATAGGTAGTTCCTCTTGACATTGTTTTTCAGATACACCAAGTAAACGTATCATAACCCAACAGACATTCCGCCGTGGGAGAGCAGGTAAACACAAACATGAAAAAAATTCGTACAACTATGATTCTGCTCCTGTGCGTCGCGCTGACGCTGTGCGGCTGCGCGGCGGGCGAGACGAGCCGCCGCGAACCGGTGCGGGAGCTTACGTGCACGCAGCCCGCCGCGCTCTCCGGCATATATCCGGCGGGCGGGTCGAAGCTATACATATGCTCGTCGGACTATGAGGCGGAGCGCACGACCGTGCAGCTCGTTGACGCTGGCTCCGACGCAGTATGCGGCGAGGTCACGCTGGACGGCGTCTGGAGCATCAAGTCTCAGTCCTTCTCCGACGGCCGGCTCGCGCTCTATTCCCGCGACGACAACACATGGCGCTTCCTCAGCTCATCGCTGGCCGACATCGGCGGCGCGGCGACTGACAACGTGGACGGCTTCTTCTCCTACGACGCTAGCGCCTACTACTATCTGAGCGACAGTGTCCTCTGCCGCCAGGACATCGCAAGCGGCGAGCGGAGCCGCGTTCCGCTGTCGCCCGATCTGCGGATACCGGACATCACCGCTTTCGATGCACAGAGCGGCAGGATGGCCGTTCAGTTCTTCCTCTCGCCCTACGGCAGCGAATGCGGCACCGCAATCCTCGACACTGCGTCCGGTCAACTCTCCATGCTGTGCTCCGCCCGATATCAGACGGCCTTCACCGGCGGCCTGTGCCTGCTGGAATTTGACACCGACGCAATGGGCTATTCCGCGCTGTACGAGTCCGGCATCGGCTTCATATACGCCGCCGCGGACGTTTTCCGGGGAAACAGCGCCGATCTGTACGCAGTATCCGGCGCGCCATACCTTATCGGCGTTGCGGACGGCGGCACATGCGTATACTCGCTGGGCGACAAACTTGAAATCTGCCCGCTGGCGGACTCCGGCGTCACCGGCGAGATGTATTTCTCCTGCTATCTTCCGGACGCGGCGCTGCTCGCCGGAGCGGTGTACCGTGACGGCGCGTTCCATCTCTACGCCATTGACCCCGCGCAGCTCTCATTTGCGGAGCTTGACGGCGCGGTCAGCGCGGAATCGCCCCTCGCCGTCGACAGCTCTCTGGCGGGCAACTACTGGCTGGAGGACTCCGGCTCGCCTGTGGCCGAAAATTTACAGCAGGCGCGGCAGTACGCGGACACGCTGGAGGCTAAATACAGTGTGCGCATCTTGCTCTCCTCGCAGTGCGCTTCCGCCGCCGCACTCTGTGACCGCGCCATCACGCTGACCGACACGATGAGCGCCGACGAGGAGCTGTACGGTATAAGCGCCGCGCTCGACGCGCTGTCGCGCACACTCTCCCTGTACCCCGACGGCTTCTTCGCGCAGTTTAAAAACGGCATGGGCGAGGGCGGAATCCGCTTCCTCCTGACTGAGCGGATCGACAGTGACTACGGTGTCGTGGGCTGCGCCTACGAGAGCCGCGAATGGCAGAACATCGCGCTGGACGTCCGCATGGCGGACGGGCTTGACACCATCATCTGCCATGAGCTGTGGCACGCGACCGAGAACCACATTCTCTCGCGTGATTACTCTGCGTTTTTGCCCGACGCATGGGCGGCGCTGAACCCCGAGGGCTTCGCCTACTGCGAGGATCCGACGCAGTCCGACTCGATGCTGGAATGGACGCTGTACAGCAGCAGCCCTGACAACGTGTATTTCGTTGACGGCTACTCCTGCGTGAACGAGCGTGAGGACAGGGCGCGCATCATGGAATACTTCATGGTGCACGAGGACGAGGCCGGTCTGCTGATCGAGTCCCCGGCCATACGGCAGAAGCTCCAGTTCATGTGCGATGCCGTGCGTAATAACTTTGACACCACCGGATGGAGCGCCGTCCGCTGGGAATCACTTTTAAGGTGAATATGGCATAAAAGTTCCTGAGTTTTTTGAAAACTCAGGAACTTTTTCTTGTCTCACTGCTTGATCTGCTTGACAGCCTCGTTTATGCCCGTGGCCGCGAAGCCGCTGACGATGCCGACCGCTACGGCGGTTATGTAGTCGCCCGCCGGATAGTCCGGCATATATCGCATAGCCAGCACGCCAAGGATGCCGCCCACGACGCCGCAGATGATGGGTATCCACTTGTTATCAAGGCCGCTCGCCTTGACGAGCTGACCTGCAAGATAGCAGATCACCGTTATCGCGGCGACGCCCGCAATTCCGAAATCCATGCTCTCACCTCCCTTCATCATAATCCAAGCTGCCCCAGCGCGTATGCGAGCACCGCGCCGACAAGCAGCCATATCACCTTATCGACCAGCTCCTCCCAGCGCCTTGCGGGCTTGCCGGTCAGGGTCTTGATGTCTGACTTCATAACCGTGAGATCCCGCTCCATGCCGCCCTGCTTCGTGGCAAGCTCCTTGACCGAGAGGGCAAGGTCTGTCAGCGCGCTCTGGTTCCGCTCGATCTCCTCTATACGATGCGTATTCGAGCGGCTGCGCGCGTCAACGCGCTCTATTTTGAGCGCAAGTTCTTCTGCCGTCACCGTTCATCCTCCTATCAGCCTTGACCATGTGTTTGCTCCGGCGACGCCGTCCACGGCCAGCCCGTGCGCGCGCTGGAACGCCCACACCGCAAGCTTCGTGCAGGTTCCGAAGTCCCCGTCCGCGCCGCAGGAGCCGCAGGAATACCCGCGCCCGATCAGCAGCAGCTGCATCGACCGCACCGCTTCGCTCACGTCGCCCTGACGCAGCAGCGGCAGCTGCACCGATGTGCTGTTCTTCTCCGTACCGGCGGCGACCGCCGCGCCCTGCGCCCAATCCGCGGGCGCATCGCCGTAGCTTATCCAGCCCGGCAGCCCCCACAGCGCCCAGCCGCGATCCTGCAGCCGGGTCTTGACAACGCCGTTCGCATGGCCCGACGCCTCCACGACATATCCGCCGCCGACATACACTCCGACGTGTCCGAGTCCCTCCATGAATACGCAGGCTCCCGTGATCTGCGGCATCCTCGCAATGTCGCCGCGCCTGACGCAGCTCCTGTACAACCCGCTCACCGCGACATCCTGCTCGGCGCAGTACACTGGTGTGCTCTTCGGCGTCTCGCTCCACAGATAGCCCTTGATAAGCCCCACGCAGTCATGGACACGCTGGCCGAACTGCGACTTGAAGTCATCCGCAGTGTAATATTCCGGGTACTGCGCGCGCTTCTGCGCCAGCAGCTCCGCCGATGCCGTCTGTCCGAAGGTGCCCCACCAGTACGGGCGGCCAAGCTGAGCCAACGCATACTGCGCCAGACCCTCGCCTGTTTTCACCGTCATGTTCTGTCACCTCGTTTCGTGCTCTCGCTTTGTCCTGTAAAACAGAACTTAATTTCTAAATGATTGACGCCGCAGGCAGCATGCCCGTAGGCGTCCTTTTTGGGCTTATGCCCGCATATGTATGCTCTGAGCATAGTTTCCTCCTTTGTGTTATAATCAGATATTATTCTGCCTCAAATATCTTGTTGAGATAATATCACATCATATCCGTTTTGTCAAGTTAAACAGAACTAAATTTGCGGTAAAATTTTCTACCTGTCAGTCCGATTTGAGTTTTAAAAATGCATACGATTATGAATAAGATTTCTTTCGCAAGCGTCTATCTGCTCCGGGTGTCAAGGTCATCTGCTCTTCTATATTAGATTTCATAGTGCATTACGTTAGATAAACGAGCCTGTTTTTTGGGCAAATTATCTTATTTACCCATACATTTCCTTTGCATATTTTTTGCGCCATATGCTTGATTCTTTTCGTTTAAACGAGTAGAATACATTTACACTTACGAAAGCAGGTGACGCTATGGAATACATATCGGCCAAGGAGGCTGCGGAGCGCTGGGGTATACAAGTCCGCGGCGTGCAGGAGCTGTGCAAGGCAGGGCGCATACAAGGCGCGTTCAAATTTGAACGTTCGTGGATGATTCCGGCTTCGGCGCAAAAGCCGGAGGATCCCCGCCGCGCCGGGTCAAAGAGTTCCGGTGCGGTCTCGTATGGCTACTATCCCGGCCTAATTTCATACTTCATACATGCGCCGTCCGGCAAATCTGACAGGCTTCCAACTGGTATAACCGACCCGGCGGCTATACTGGAGTATAAGGCGGAGCTTCTGTATTTCACTGGCGAGATTGACGCCTGCCGTGACATGCTGCACGGCGTGGATGACGGCGGCACACTTCTCAGCAGGCTATCCCTCGTTCTGCCGCTGAGCGTATGTCTTGGCGACGTGCCGGCCTTTAATTCCGCCGTTGAGGGTGTATACGCGCTGATAGATCAGGCTCCCGACAGCGTCGGCTCCCGCGCGGCACGGCTGCTGCACTCATGCACGGCGCTGGGCCTATACATGCCGCACTTTGTACCGGAGTGGATCCGGGACGGGCAGTTCGCCGGGCTGCCGGCTGAGCTTATCCCCTTTGCGATATACACACGCAGCAAATATCTTCTCACCGCGAAGCGTGAAGCGGAGGCAAAGGCCGCAGCTGAAACCGCGCTGAGCTTTCTGCCCGTGGAAAGCGGCTTCAGCCTGATTCATCTTTATCTCCGTCTCATATGCAGCGCCGCCCTCTGCGCCGCCGGCGACATGCACGCCAGCGAGGCACACCTGCGGGAAACCATGTCTCTCGCCATGCCGTATGACTATGTAATCCCCTTCACCGAGTTTCTTACCTTGCACAGCGGCCTTATAGAATCCGTGTCACAGCAGGAATATCCGGAGCAGTACAGGCGCGTTATACAGCTCTGGACAAGATGCTGGAAGAACTGGATGGCTTTCCGCGGCCGGCTCACCATGTCAAGCGCAACCGCCATTCTCTCCAACCGCGAGTACCATCTCGCCCATCTCCTCGCCGACGATCTCACCTATGCGGAGGCCGCCGAACGGCTTGGCATGAGCGTCGGCAGCGTAAAAAACATGGCGTCGGTCATATATGCCAAGCTCCACGTCGGCGGTAAAACGGAGCTGAAGAATTACGTTTTGTAACTGCTTCCAACCGCCAAATAACTACAAAAACGGCACTTCAAAATTTGACAGATTTCGGTTATTATAAGCGTGTAATATAGTTATGCGAAGCGTATGCCGCTCAGCCGTCCGGGAGCGTCTCAGGTTCCGGGCGTGAACGCGGTATACAGCTGTCCATGCCCCGGCGGGGTGCGTCTCAGTCCCCCATCGGCTGCCTGCGGCGGCAAAGCATACTTATTCATATGGTATTTTATTTGGGGAGGTTTATTCACAGAAATGAAAAAAAAGACTCTTTGCACTGTTTCTGTGCCTGTGCATGGTGATGACGCTGCTGCCTGTCGGCGCCTTCGCAGAAGGCACGGAAGCCCAGTCCGGATTGGCCGCCGGCGGAGCATCCGTCACGTCCGTCAATCCTGTCGAGACGCCCGATACGCATATAACTTTCAAGTTCTATAACGGGGAGACGCTTCTCGACACACAGGTCGTCAACGGCAACGGCCAGCTCACCGCTCCGGCGACGCCCGCCATCGAGGGTGGCCGCAAGTTCCTCGGCTGGTATGCCGTTGATGCCACCGGCCAGCTTGAGGCACAGGAGTTCGACTTCAGCAACGCGTACACCAATTACAGTGGCCGCAGTGAAGTCAAGGTCATGGCCAAGTTCGAGGCCGTGTTCTACGTGTACTTTATGACCGTTGACGGGCAGGTGCACTCCACCGCGATCGCAAACGCGGCCAACGACTTCAAGGTCGCTCTGCCTACGGACTATGAGCCGAATGGCAAGGTAGTCACCGGCTGGGTCGTCGGCAACGATGCGGTATTCACCGCCGATACCGTCGTCACTGCCGACACCTATGTCTACCCCGTCACCGAGGACTGCTACTGGGTCACCTTCAACACCACCGGCGGCAGCATGGTAGCCTCCCGCTCCATTAAGAAGGGCGAGGCTCTTAACCTCAGCACCGTCACCGTTCCCTACCGCACCGGCTACAGCTTCAAGGGCTGGAGCACCACTGCGGACGGTGCCAATGTTGTTACCTCCATTGCGCCCACTGCTGACACCACCCTCTACGCCGTCTGGGAAGGCGACGATGTCAAGTACATGGTCGTCTACTGGGGCGAGAACGCGGACGATACCAATTACTCCGCTCTGGCCACCGCTACTCTGACCGGCAAGGTCGGCAGCACGGTAACGCTCAATGCAACCACCGGCGCACTGCCAAACAGTGTGTCTGACAGACAGCACTTCAAGTTCAGCTCGTCCGACTCGGCAACCATCCGCGCCGACGGCTCCAGCGTTCTGAATGTCTATTTCTCCCGTAACAGCTACAAATTGACTTTCCGCGAGTACACAGGGGGATTTTTTAGCGGCAGCTACCACACCGTAGCTACAATAACCGCAAAATATAACGCTTCGATTTTTGCCGAGTTTGGCAAGCATCCGTTCAACACGACTTATAACGGACGTGCATGGGAGTGCACCGATAGCAATAAATATAACTACGCACTCCAGACGCTCGACCGTATGCCCGGCTTCGATGCAACCTTTGATCTCTATGATAAGAGCAGCAACAAACTCAAGACCATATATTACTATGTGCAGAATGTTGGAACGACTGTAAACAGCAATCGTTGGCCTACCAGCACTGCCAACTTCAGTCTGTACAAGGAAGTACAAACATACTTCAATTATGCTACTTACGATGAAGAGTATCATAACATAGACGGCTTTAATCGGTACAGCGCCAGCGTTGCCGGTTTTTACCGTAACCAGAAAGACTTCAGCAACAACACGCTTTACCTTTACTACATGCGCAAGTCCTACACGCTCACCTTCAACAACTACGGTGCCGTTTCTGACAACACCGTAGAATACGAAGCTAAGCTGGACAGCTACAACAACTATGTTCCTGCACGTCCTGAAGGCTTCAGCGAGAACGCAGTGTTCATGGGCTGGTACGAGGTCGAGCCTTCTCAGATAACCAGCACTACGCAGCACTTCGACTTCACCGGCAAGACGATGCCCGCGGACAACCTCACCCTCTTCGCATACTGGGTCGAGAAGCCCGTCACGCTGACGGTGCAGGTTCCCACACTCGGCGGATATACCGCGTCCAATTACGAGGTCGCCATCGGTACAGTCATCTCCGGCGTGGACGTGTTCAAGGATGCCGAGGCCAAGATCGCCGAGGCAGGCAGAACCGTTCTCAAGTGGGTATACGAGGACGGCACTGCCGTTGACGTCAACAGCGCCATCGGCAGCGACACCACCGTCAAGGCAGTCCTTGAGGGCGAGGTCTACACGCTGACCTACGTCACCGGAACCGACGCCGCGATAACCGACGAAAACCGCTACGAATATGAGGCGCTTGCACAGGTCAAGGACGGCAGCGGGCTCAAGAGCGGCGACAAGGTGTTCGCATACTGGACTGACGAGACCGGCAAGGTCTACTATCCCGGCAGCTACGTCACCATGACCGGCAACAAGACCCTCACCGCGAACTACGTCGACCCCAGCGTCAAGGTCACGCTCACCTACCACTCGAACTTTGACACTGACCAAACCAAGACCATCGACGCCGTTCCCAACAACGACAAGGTCTCCGTCATGGATTACACCTCAACGGGTCTTCCCTCCCGTCTCGGCTACCAGGTCAAGGGCTGGAAGGATGCAAACGGCGTTGAGTACGCCGCAGGCTCCGAAGCCCGTCTGGACAACAATGGCTCCAACGACCTCTACGCCGTCTGGGAAGCCATCGACGTGGACTACAAGGTTGAGTTCTACTATCAGAACACTGACGGTACATACCCCGACAAGGCAAAGGATGAAAATATCGTTACCCGTCAGGGCAAGACCGACTCCACCGTATCCGTCACCGCCGCGGACAAGGCCAATAAGGAAAACGGCAAGTACGTCTATGACATCGCTGCGGCAAACGTCGAGACCGGCACCGTCACCGCAAACGGCAGCCTCGTCCTGAAGCTTTACTTCAAGCTCAATCAGGCAAGCTGCACTGTCAGATATCTCTGGAACGGCACTGATGAGAAGGTCGCCGAAGATGATGTTTTCGACAGCCAGACCGTCAGCGAGACTTTCACCGCGAACCCCAAAACGATTGCCAACTGCACTATCGTCCCTGAGTACAATGTTACCAAGAGCATCACGATCGTTCCCGACAGCAGCAAAAATGTGATCATCTTCTATTATTATAGGAATGTCACCCTGACCGCGAACAGCGGCACTGTTGAGTACGACGGCACGGAGCATTCCGTAAGCGGCTTCACCGGGGCACCGGAAGATGCTGACTTCTCCGCCATCACCGTCGGCGCGAAGGGCACTGACGCCGGCGTCTATCCCGCAAAATTTGCGGACGGCACCGTCGGTACAACTGACGCGGCAAAGAAGTACATCGTCACCGAGGCAAACAACGGCAGCCTCACGATAACCGCGAAGGCCGCATTCATCACCATCACCGCTAACAGCAAGACCAGAGAGTACAACGGTGAGGCGCTCACCGACAATGGCTGCACCTTCACTCAGGGCGTCCTCGTTGATGGCGACGTGCTTCAGGCAGTCGTTGAGGGCAGCCAGACCGACAAGGGCAGCAGCGCAAACGTTGTCAAGTCCTACAAGGTCGTGCGCGGCAGCGATGATGTCACCGGCAACTACAAATTCACCGACTCCGTTAACGGCACCCTGACCGTCACCCCGCGCGTAGTCGTCATCGAGTCCGATGGCGGCCGCAGGGTCTACAACGGCCAGCCGCTCACCAATCCCAACTACAAGTTCACCACCGGCAGCTTCGTTGACGGCGAAGTCTCCGAGGTCAAGACCACCGGAACCATCACCGAGGTCGGCAGTGTTGACAACACCATCGTGTACACCACTACCGATAAGTTTGATGCCAACAACTACGACATCACCCTTACCCCCGGCAAGCTGGAGATAACCCCCGTTACCGCTGAAGTGGTCGTCACCATCACCGAGAACAGCGGCAGCGCAAAGTATGACGGCACCGAGAAGACCGTCACCGGCTATGACGCCGTAAGCAGCAATCCGCTCTACACCGCGAACGATTACAGCTTCAGCGGCGACGCCACCATCAAGGGCACTGACGCCGGTACCTACGACATGAACCTCGCTCCCGAAGACTTCAAGAACACCAACGGGAACTTCAAGAACGTCCGCTTCGTGATCAACGACGGTACGCTCGTGATCTCCCCGCGCACCCTGACCATCACTTCCGGCTCCGACAGCAAGGAATATAACGGCACCCCGCTCACCAGCAGCGAAATCAAAGTCTCCGGCGACGGCTTCGTTGGCGGCGAGGGCGCATCCTACACCTTCACCGGCAGCCAGCTCGATGTCGGCAGCAGCAAGAACACCTTCGACTACGAGCTGAACGCCAACACCAAGGCAAAGAACTACGAGATCACCAAGGAATACGGCGACCTGACCGTCACCGCAGTTTCCACCCAGATCGTCATCACCGCGAACAGCGACTCCAAGGTCTATGACGGTCAGCCCCTCACCAACGGCAACTACACCTACACCGGCAAGCTCGCCGATGGCGACAAGCTTGAAGTTGAAGTCGTCGGCAGCCAGACCGATAAGGGCAGCAGCGACAACGTCGTCAAGTCCTACAAGGTCACGCGCGACGGCGTTGACGTCACCAACAACTACACCTTCGGTGCAAGCCAGAAGGGCACGCTCACCGTCACCCCGCGTCCCGTAACGCTCACCTCCGGCGGTGGTGAAAAGGAATATGACGGCACTCCGCTCACTAATTCCACCGTTACCGTCGGCGGCAGCGGCTTCGTCGCAGGCGAGGGTGCGACCTACAACGTCACCGGCAGCCAGACCGATAAGGGCAGCAGCGAGAACTGGTTCACATACACGCTGGCCGAAGGCACCAAGGCTGACAACTACACCATCACTCAGGAATACGGCGAACTGGTCGTCACCAAGAACACCAGCGTGATCAATATCACCGCAAAGAGTGCGAACAAGCCCTACGACGGTCAGGCGCTCACCGAGACCCGCTACGACTTCACGCAGAACGTCATCGCCAAGGGCGACGAACTTGTTGTCACCATTGAGGGCAGCCAGACCGACGCCGGCAGCAGCGCAAACGTTGTCAAGTCCTACAAGGTCATGCGCGGCGATGTGGACGTCACCGACTTCTACACCTTCGGTGAGATCGAGAACGGCACTCTGACCGTCACCGAACGCAAGGTCACTCTGACCAGTAAGAGCGCCGATAAGCCCTATGACGGTACCCCGCTCACCAGCCCCGATGTCACCGTCTCCGACGAAGGCTTCGTTGACGGCGAGGTCAGCGACATCAAGGCCATCGGCACCATAACCGACAAGGGCAGCGTCCCCAATACCATCACCTTCACCGAGGGCGAGAATTTCAAGGCCAGCAACTACATTATCGTCAGAGAGACCGGTACTCTCACCATCACCGCTGACGCGACCGAAGTTGTTGTCTACATCTCCGGCAACACCGGCACCGAGAAGTATGACGGCACCGAAAAGACCGTCACCGGCTACAAAGTGACCAGCATCAGCAGCGGCCTCTACAAGGAAAGCGACTTTGCATTCACCGGCAATGCAACGGTCTCCGCTACCGACGCCAAGGCGACCTCTTACCCGATGGGTCTTACCGCAGGCAACTTTGAGAACAAGAACGATAACTTCAGCAAGGTCACCTTCGTCGTTACCGACGGCTCCCTGACCATCAATCCGCGCACCGTCACTCTCACCAGCGAGAGCGCGACCAAGGAATACGACGGCACCCCGCTCACCCGTCCCGATGTCACCGTCTCCGGCGACGGCTTCGTTGAAGGCGAGGTCAGCGGCATCAAGGCCACCGGCAGTATCACCTACTACGGTGAGGTTGACAACGACATCAAGTACACCAAGGAAGCAGGCTACAAGGATTCCAACTACATCGTCACCCCCGAGATCGGCAAGCTGGGCATCACCCGCAGCTCCAAGGAGCTCAAGGTCGTTGCGAACAGCGGCACCTGGGAGTATGACGGCAAGTTCCACGCCGACGGCGGCTACACCGTGACCTTCGGCGAAGAGAGCTACACCGTTGCAGCCGGCGAATCTGCCAAGCTCTCCACCGGTGATACCGTCACCGCGATCATCACCAAGCAGGTCAAGAACGTCGCCGACAGCGCAGACGGCAACAACGCCATCGTCACCCTGACGATAGACAACGCCGCGCAGTACGCGAACGTATCCCAGGCCAACGGCACCCTGACCATCACCGCAAAGCCCCTGACCATCACCGCCGACAGCGCGGAGAAGGTCTATGACGGTCAGCCTCTCACCAAGAACAGCTTCACCAACACCGAGCTTGCCGAGGGCGATAAGCTCACCGCCACCGTCACCGGCAGCCAGACCAACGTTGGCAGCAGCGATAACGTCGCCTCCGCCGCAGTCATTATGGCAGGTGAAGAAAACGTCACCGCAAACTACACCATCACCTACGAGAAGGGCAGCCTCACCGTCACTCCCGTGACCGACGAAGTAATCGTTACCGTCACCGAGCGCGGCGGCGACTACCTGTACGACGGCGGCGAAAAGGTCGTCACCGGCTATGACGCCGTAAGCAGCAATCCGCTCTACACCGCGAACGATTACAGCTTCAGCGGCGACGCGACCGTCAAGAGCACCAACGCGGGCAGCTACGACATGGAGCTTGCTCCCGAAGACTTCAAGAACACCAGCGCGAACTTCACCAATGTCACCTTCATCATCGTTGACGGCAAGCTCAACATCGCACAGCGCAAGGTTCTCATGACCTCCGCTGATGACGAGAAGGTCTACGACGGCACTCCTCTCACCAACTCCACCGTTACCGTCACCGGAGACGGCTTCGCTGAGGGCGAGGGTGCGGCCTACACCGTGACCGGCAGCCAGCTTGACGAGGGCAGCAGCAACAACAGCTTCACCTATGAACTGAACGAAGGCACTCTTGCCGCAAACTACATCATCGAGACCAAGGAAGGCGAACTCACCGTCAAGCCGATCCTCACCGAGATCACTATCACCGCAAACAGCGGCGAGAAGATGTATGACGGCTCCGCACTCATCAACGGCGGCTACACTTTCACCTCCGGCATTCTTGTTGACGGCGATGTGCTTACCGCAGTCGTCGAGGGCAGCCAGCTCAACGCAGGCAGCAGCGCAAACGTCGTCAAGTCCTACCGCGTCATGCGCGGCGAGACCGACGTCACCGCAAACTACCGCTTCGCAGAATCCGTTGACGGCAAGCTCACCGTTACCGCGCGCAAGGTCGTTATGACCTCCGCGGACGACGAGAAGGTCTACGACGGCACTCCGCTCACCAATGACGAGATCACCGTCACCGGCGACGGCTTCATCGAGGGCGAAGGCGTCACCTATGACGTCACCGGCAGCCAGCTCGATGTCGGCAGCAGCGACAACAGCTTCACCTACGAGCTGAACGAGGGCACTCTTGCCGAGAACTACATCATCGAGACCGAGGAAGGCAAGCTCACCGTCACCAGCCCCGAGCAGCACATCGTCATCACCGCGAACAGCGCGGAGAAGACCTATGACGGCACTCCGCTCACCGACGATGGCTTCACCTACACCGACTTCGTTCTCGCCGAGGGCGACGTGCTTGAGGCAGTCGTCGAAGGCAGCCAGACCGACGCCGGCAGCAGCGTGAACGTCATCAAGTCCTACCGCGTCATGCGCGGCGATGAGGACGTCACCGCAAACTACATCTTTGATGACTCCGTTGACGGCACCCTGACCGTTACCAAGCGCAAGGTAACTCTCACCTCCGGCACCGCCTGCAAGATCTACGACGGCAAGTACCTCACCTGCAACAAGGTCGAGGTCGGTGGAGACGGCTTTGTTGAAGGCGAAGGCGCGACCTACGATGTGACTGGCAAGCGCAAGGACATCGGCTGGAGCTACAACGACTTCACCTACAAACTCAACGACAACACCAAGGCCGACAACTACGAGATCACCGTTGAGCGCGGCTTCCTGTACGTCAAGGATCAGGCTGAAAAGCCCAAGACCGGCGACAGCAGCGACCTTCTCCTCCTGCTTGCCCTCATGAGCATGAGCGGCGCAGGCGCAGCGGGCACTGTGTACCTCTACCGCAGAAAGCGCGAGGAGCAGGAATAAGCTCAAAATAGCAAAGCACTAAACTAAACGAATCCCCTCTGCAGTGATAAACTACAGAGGGGATTTCAATTTATACAATTATATAAGCGCATAAGCGCGCCGCATCGAAATGCGGCGCTGTCCGATGCGGGCTGTGTTTGATTTTCAAATTAGTTCACATAATGTTGTATACGTAATATTATTTACATAAGCTTATATCAAGCTGCTCAAAAATACACATAAAAAGTGTCAAAAAGCCTTGAAAAATCAGCATTTTTAGCCGCTTGTGTTTTTCCTTTCTCTGTGTTAGCATAGATGACCCACGGATATTGAAAATGGAGGATCGGCGCGCTGCGCCGTTTTTTGATATGGACGAGCATAGGATTCAACGCAATGCAATAACCGAGGGCAGCATCCTCAAGCAGCTGATGAACTTCTTCTTCCCCGTTCTGCTCGGTATGCTGTTCCAGCAGCTGTATAACATGGCCGACGCGGTAATAGTCGGCCGCTTTGTCGGCAAAAATGCGCTCGCCGCCGTCGGCGGCTCCGCCTCACAGATACTGAACCTCATCATCGGTTTCTTCACCGGCCTGTGTTCCGGCGCTACGGTCATCATAGCGCAGTATTACGGCGCAAACGACGACGAGGACGTCGGCAAGGGTGTACAGACCGCCATAGTTTTTGCGGCCGTCTGCGGCGTTATAATGACCGTTGTGGGCATTGTGACCGCGCCGTGGCTCCTGCGCATTATGGATACTCCGGAGGAGACTATGGCCGACTCCGTGAGCTATATGCGCATCGTCTATATGGCGATGATCCCTGCTATGATCTACAACATGGGTTCGGCCATACTGCGCGCGGTCGGCGATTCGAAGCGCCCGCTTTATTTCCTCATCATCTGCTGTGTGCTCAATGTTGCGATGGACATCGTCGCGGTCGTTGTCTTTGATCTGGCTGTTGAGGGCGTCGCCATTGCGACGAGCCTTGCCCAGCTTATCAGCGCCGTGCTCGTCTGCCGCAGCCTGATACGCAGCAAGCAGAGCTACCGGCTCGAGCTGAAAAACATACGCATCGAGGGACGCATGATGCGCCGCGCGGTGCACATCGGCCTTCCCGCAGGGCTTCAGTCCGTGCTCTACGCCGTCTCCAACATGATAATCACAGCGTCCATCAACAAGTTTGGCACGGACACCGTCGCCGCGTGGGTTGCTGTGAACAAGCTCGACGCATTCAACTGGATGGTGATGAGCGCATACAGCATCTCGCTGATGACCTTTGTCGGTCAGAACTACGGTGCCGGTCTGTATGACCGCGCACGTGCCAGTCTGCGCGACTGTATGGCGCTCGGAATAATCACAACCTCGCTCATCTCAGTTTTGTTTATGCTGACATGCCGCTTTTTCTTCGGTCTTTTTGTCGAGGATGAATCAGTCATGGTCATCGCAGTGGAAATACTTGGCTTTATGGCGCCGTGGTACTGGCTGTACGCACCGATTGAAATATTCGGCGGCGGTCTGCGCGGGCTTGGCGACACGCTGATACCCACGATCATCACCGCCGCAGGCATCTGCCTGACGCGCGTCATCTGGATATACACCGCCGTCCCGCGCTGGCACAGCATCAGCACCGTCGCGCTCAGCTATCCGCTGACCTGGGGACTGACCGCCGTTGCGTTCGTGATATACTACTTCGGTTTCGTACGCAAGCGTCTTATGAGGGCTAACGATGGAAAATGAACTTATATGCCTGTGTGACCGTCCGGAGCTTATTGAGACGGCGGCGCAGTGGTTCCACAAGAAATGGGGTGTGCCGCTGGCGGCATATCTTGAGAGCATGAATGACAGCCTCACGGCGAGCGCTGTCCCACGCTGGTATGTGATGCTCGGCGGCAACGGCGAGATAATCGGCGGGCTGGGCGTTATAGAGAACGATTTTCACGACCGACCTGACCTGCGGCCGAATGTCTGTGCCGTATATGTCGAGCCTGAGCACCGCTGCAAAGGCATCGCAGGGCGGCTGCTGGAGCGCGTATGTGATGACATGGCGGCACTCGGCGAGCCGGTGCTGTATCTTCTGACAGACCACGACAGCTTTTATGAGCACTACGGCTGGGCGTTCTACTGCATGGCAACCGGCGACGGCGAGGAAACGCCGAGCAGAATGTACGTACATAAGAACACCGACAAGCATTGAGCTTGCCGGTGTTCTTTTACACTATGTAATAAGCGGAGTTAAAAATCGTTTGTAATTTTTTCTCCCTCAGTCGGCTGCGCCGACAGCTTCCCCATCAGAGGGAGCCAAAAATGTCTGCTTAGCTTATATGATAAATAAGAAAACAGCCGGAGCAAATGCTCCGGCTGTTCAAAACAAATGAATTACTCGTTGATGCCGATGACAACACCGGAACCGACGGTACGGCCACCCTCACGGATAGCGAAACGCAGACCGGTCTCGATTGCGATCGGGGTGATCAGCTCGACGTCCATGTCGACGTTGTCGCCGGGCATGCACATCTCAACGCCTTCGGGCAGGGAGATGACACCGGTAACGTCGGTGGTACGGAAGTAGAACTGAGGACGGTAGTTGTTGAAGAACGGGGTGTGACGGCCGCCTTCGTCCTTGGACAGAACGTAGACCTGACCCTTGAACTTGGTGTGGGGGTGAATGGACTTGGGAGCAGCCAGAACCTGACCACGCTCAACAGCCTTCTTGTCGATACCACGGAGCAGGCAGCCGACGTTGTCGCCAGCCTCTGCGTACTCGAGGGTCTTGTGGAACATCTCGGTACCGGTAACGGTGGTCTCGGTGGACTCGTCCTTCAGACCAACGATCTCGACCTTGTCGCCGATCTTGACGCGGCCACGCTCAACACGACCGGTAACAACAGTGCCACGGCCGGAGATGGTGAAGACGTCCTCGATGGGCATAAGGAAGGGCATGTCGGCCTTACGGTCGGGAGTGGGGATCCAGGTGTCAACGGCTTCCATGAGGTTCTTGATGCACTCGAACTCAGGAGCGTTGGGATCGTTGGACTCGGAAACGAGAGCGTTCAGAGCGGAACCACGGATGATCGGGGTGTCATCTCCAGGGAAGCCGTAGAAGTCGAGCAGCTCGCGGACTTCCATCTCGACGAGCTCGAGGAGCTCTTCGTCGTCGACCTGGTCGCACTTGTTCAGGAAGACGAGGACGGAAGGAACGTTAACCTGACGGGCGAGCAGAAGGTGCTCACGAGTCTGAGCCATGGGGCCGTCGGAAGCAGCGATAACGAGGATAGCGCCGTCCATCTGAGCAGCACCGGTGATCATGTTCTTGATATAGTCGGCGTGGCCCGGGCAGTCAACGTGGGCGTAGTGGCGGCCCTGGATCTGAGCGCCGTCTTCGCCGGTCTTGTAGTTGTGGCCGACGCGGTCTTCGGTCTGGTACTCAACGTGTGCGGTGTTGATGGTGATACCACGCTCACGCTCTTCAGGAGCCTTGTCGATGGAAGAGTAGTCAGTGTACTCTGCGCCGCCCTGCATAGCAAGGTACTTGGTGATGGCAGCGGTAAGAGTGGTCTTGCCGTGGTCGATGTGGCCGATGGTGCCGATGTTGCAATGGGGCTTGCTTCTGTTGTACATCTGTTTTGCCATTAGAATATCCTCCTAAATTATTGATTTATCAAACATTGTTGTCGAAACCCGCGCGTGATTTAACGAGGGCTTCCTGCAAATTCTTGGGCAGCGTGACAAAGTGGCTGGGCTCCATGCTGTACGTAGCTCTGCCCTGAGTCTTGCTGCGCAGGTCGGTAGCATAGCCGAACATCGTAGAAAGCGGAACGTTGCACTCGATGGTAGCGGTGCCGTTTCTGATGTCGGTGCCTACTATCTGGCCGCGTCTGGCGTTGATATCGCCCATAACGTCTCCCATGTATTCATCGGGAGCGGTGACAACCACCTTCATTATAGGCTCAAGCAGCGTCGGACCTGCCTTCAGGCATGCTTCCTTGAAAGCCATGCTGCCGCAGATCTTGAACGCCATTTCCGAAGAGTCGACCTCGTGGTAAGAACCGTCAAGCACGGTGCACTTAACGTCAACGACCTGGTATCCGGCGAGAACACCGGAGAGCATTGCGCCCTGAATACCCTGATCGATGCACGGGATAAACTCCTTTGGGATTGCGCCGCCTGTCACCTTATTGATGAACTCGTAGCCCTTGCCGGACTCGTTAGGTTCAATCATAAGCTTGACATGCGCGAACTGGCCTTTACCGCCCGTCTGGCGCGCGTAGCGGGTATCGACCGTGGCGGCCTTGGTAACGGTCTCCTTGTAGGAAACCTGAGGCTTGCCGACATTGGCCTCAACCTTGAATTCGCGCAGCAGTCTGTCGACGATAATTTCAAGATGAAGCTCACCCATACCGGCAATGATGGTTTGTCCCGTCTCTTCGTCCGTATAGGTCTTAAAGGTGGGATCCTCCTCTGCCAGCTTCTGGAGAGCGATAGCCATTTTTTCCTGACCGGCCTTCGTCTTAGGCTCGATAGCCACGCGGATGACCGGATCTGGGAATTCCATGGACTCAAGGATGATAGGATTCTTTTCGTCACAGAGCGTGTCGCCGGTGGTGGTGTTTTTAAGGCCGACGGCGGCGGCGATATCGCCGGAATAAACCTGATCGATATCCTCTCTGTGGTTGGCGTGCATACGCAGGATGCGGCCAAGACGCTCACGCTGTCCCTTGGTGGAATTCATGACGGTCTTACCGGTCTCCACAGAGCCTGAGTAGACGCGGAAAAAGCTCAATCTTCCCACATAGGGGTCGGACATGATCTTGAAGGCAAGAGCGGAGAACGGCGCGTTATCATCAGCCTCTCTCGTTTCTTCCTCGTCGGTCTTGGGGTTGACACCCTCGATAGCCGGAACATCCAGCGGCGAAGGCATGTAGTCAACGATTGCATCCAGCAGCTTCTGTACGCCCTTGTTTTTATAAGAAGTGCCGCAGGTCACGGGAACCATCTTCACCGCGACGGTGGCTTTTCTTATCGCAGCGCGGATCTTATCCGCGGGGACGTCCTCGCCTTCGAGATACATTTCCATGATCTCGTCGTCGAAGTCGGATACTGCCGCAAGGAGCTTATCACGATACTCCTCAGCAAGCTCTCTCATGCTCTCAGGGATCTCCTCTGTGACCATCTGCTTGCCAAGATCATCGAGATACACGTCAGCGTTCATATCCACGAGATCGACGATGCCCTCGAAGCTGTCCTCGCTGCCGATGGGGAGCTGGATGGGAACGGCGTTGCACTTCAGTCTCTCATGCACCATATCGAGCACATGATAGAAGTCCGCGCCCATGATGTCCATCTTATTGACGTAAATCATGCGGGGGACGTGGTAGTGGTCAGCCTGTCTCCAAACAGTCTCGGACTGAGGCTCAACACCGCCCTTTGCACAAAGAACCGTCACGCATCCGTCCAGCACTCGCAGGGAACGCTCGACCTCTGCGGTAAAGTCGACGTGACCCGGGGTGTCGATGATGTTGATGCGGGTGCCGTTCCAGAAACAGGTGGTAGCGGCGGAGGTGATGGTTATGCCACGCTCCTGCTCCTGCTCCATCCAGTCCATGGTGGCGGTACCCTCATGGGTCTCACCGAGCTTGTAGTTGACACCGGTGTAGAACAGAATACGTTCTGTAGTCGTGGTCTTGCCGGCGTCGATATGAGCCATGATACCGATATTTCTCGTTTTCTCAAGTGAATATTGTCTGGGCATTTGAAACTCCTGAAGGGATTACCATCTGAAATGCGCGAAAGCCTTGTTGGCTTCTGCGTTCTTGTGCATATCCTCGCGCTTCTTGACGGATGCGCCGAGATTGTTGCACGCGTCCATGATCTCGCCTGCGAGGCGCTCTTTCATGGTCTTCTCGCTGCGCTTGCGGGAGTAATCCACGAGCCAGCGCAGAGCCAGAGTCTGGCGACGGGCGGGACGGACTTCGATAGGCACCTGATAGGTGGCGCCGCCGACACGGCGAGCCTTGACTTCGAGCTGGGGCATGATGTTGTTCATCGCCTCGGTGAAAGCGTCAAGCGGCTCCTTGCCGGTCTTTTCCTTGATGATGTCAAAAGCATCGTAAACGACCTTCTGAGCAACACCTTTCTTGCCGTCGAGCATAACGCCGTTGATGAGCTTGGTCACCAGAACGCTGTTATACATAGGATCAGGCAAAATTTCTCTTTTGGGAACATTACCTCTTCTGGGCACGTTGCTTCCCTCCTTCATTAAAAAATGGAATCACAGGTACTCGAATACTTACAAGTATCCGTTTGCGCCCTGAGGTTTATCCACATTTATATAGATAAACGGCAGGGCAGAAAATTGCCGCTGCGTTTGAAATTACTTTTTCTTAGCAGCTTTGGGCTTCTTGGCGCCGTACTTGGAGCGAGCCTGCATACGTCCGTTGACGCCCTGAGCATCGAGGGTACCGCGGATGATGTGGTAACGCACACCAGGGAGGTCCTTGACACGGCCGCCGCGGATCATGACGACGGAGTGCTCCTGCAGGTTATGGCCGATACCGGGGATGTACGCGGTAACTTCGTAGCCATTGGTCAGGCGCACACGGGCGATCTTACGCAGTGCGGAGTTCGGCTTCTTAGGAGTAGAGGTACGGACTGCGGTGCAGACGCCTCTCTTCTGGGGAGCGCTCAGGTCGGTCTCCTTGTTCTTCAGGGTGTTCAGACCCTTCTGCATTGCAGGAGAGGTGGACTTGTAGGTGACTTTCTCTCTGCCCTTTCTAACGAGCTGGTTAAAAGTAGGCATTGTGTTCCTCCTTTCTTCGGATGATAAAATTTATAAAAAAGCTTGATAAAATCAGGCTTTTTTATCAAATTTGGCAAATGGGCGCAATAAGGGCGTACCACCGCCATACAAATTGGAATTGTAGCATATTCCACAAAATTAGTCAAGGATTTTTGTGTAGAAAATTTTCTGATTTCAGGCATATTCTCCCCTCCCGCGGCGTAAGAAAGCCCCGGCCTGACGGAGCCGTCAGGCCGGGGGCAAGCCTTATTCACTTACTATCTTATAATACACCTTCGCCGTGCGCATATACACGAGCGCGTATATCAGCGCAAAGCCAGCAAAGCTGCCGACCGTGCACCACATCGCAAGCTGCACGTTCATCAGGCCGAAGAGCTGAAGCATCAGCTTCACAAGGCTGAAGTCAAAGGCAACGTGTACCGCCGCGACTACCAGCGGCGCAAAGAACACGATGAGCACCTGCTTATTTATGCTGCTGCGTACCTCCTCCTTTTGCAGACCCACCTGCTGCATAATCCGGTAGCGCTCACGATCCTCATAGCCCTCGGATATCTGCTTATAGTATATTATAAGCACCATCGCCATCATAAATATTATCCCGAGGAAGCCGCCGAGGAACAGGAACGCGCCGTTCAGCGAATAAAGTTCCTCTCTGTTTTTGGACTGTTCATCAACGTAGTAGCGCTGCCACTCGATTTTTTTGTCTGCAACGTGCGGCCGGACATTCTCCCAATCGGATATCGCCACGGCACATTCGCGCTTCTGCTCGTTGCTGCCCGAAACGTCAAGGCAAATATGCCTCGTCATTTGCACAACGCTGCTCAGTTCGTCCTTTGTGTTCGTGATTTCCTGCCAGACACCGCGCAGCGCCTCCATGTCGGAGAATATGATATATCTTGCTTTTGTCACCGTGACCATGAACTCGCCTATCTCAAACTCGGTGTCGGGCTCCACGGTCTTGAAGCTGCATCGCTCCACGCTGCCGTTTTTGTCGATAAATGCGAAATTCAGCGTATCATAGCGTGAGTCGCCGCCGACGTACATCACCTCATCCGGTGCAAGCGTCAGTCTTTTGCCGCATATGCTCTCATAGTCAGCCGCCGTGAGCATGACGGTAAGCACCGTACTGCCGGAGCTTCCGTCTCCGATGTTTGCAAGCTCGTTGTTATTTCCGACCATATAAAGCGACATATAGCTGTAGCTCCAGACCTTTGTCGGCTCAAGCCCCTGCTCGCGCACGGCGGCGGTGAGTCCGGCTTCTATGCCCTCGGCGTCAAAATTATCGTCATAGTTATAATAAAACACTCCGGCAAGGTCAGAGGGATAGTGGCTATTTACGCTGTCCGCCGTGCCGATATAGAGTGATAACGTAGCCGATACCATGACAAGCACCATGGTCGAGAGAATACAGATATTCGCAAGACCCACTGCGTTTCTGTTCATGCGGTGCAGCATACCGGAGATACCGATGAAGTTGCCGGTCTTATAATAAAATCTCTTGTTTCTTCTCAGCGCCTTGAGAACCGCGATGCTCACGGCGGCGAACAGGCAGTATGTGCCGATGATGACAAGAATTACGGCGACGAAGTATATCGCAAGCGCGCTCATGGCGTCCTTTGTGTTCACGGCGATGTAATAACCCGCGCCGAGGGACGCGATGCCGAGCACCGTGAGCAGCCATTTCGTCTTCGGCTCGCGCTCCCCTGCGTTCTGGCCGTGCAGCAGCTCGACCGGGCGCTGAAGGTGCAGGCGGCGGAGATTATTCAGCAGCGTCAGGGCGATGACGGCAGCGAACAGTATCATTGTCGCGGCGATGCCCTTGCCGGAGATGTAGAACTCGAATATCGTATCAAAGCGCATCATGCGCCCGACCAGCATCATCACGAGCTTCTGGAACAGCATACCGAGCGGGATGCCGATGACGACGCCGCACAGCCATGTGTACAGTGACTCCCAGCACAGCACGATGCCGATGCTGCTCTTGCCCATGCCGAGGATGTTATACAGTCCCAGCTCCTTACTGCGGCGCTTCATCAGAAAGCTGTTGGTATAGCTCAGGAATATCACGATAAAAAGCGCCAGCACAAAGCTGCCAAGCGTCATGAACATCATCAGATAGTCATAGCGCTGCTTCCCCGGCAGATTGCTGTAAAAGGCCAATGCCGTCATGATATAAAACGACGCCGCGCTGATTACGACGGTCAGCAGATACGGGAAATAGAACTTGCCGTTTTTGATTATATTTTGCCCTGCAAGCTTTGGGTAAAAGAGCTTATTCATCGCGGCCGCCTTTCTGGAGGAGCTTGAGCGTGTCGGAGATTTTGGCGTACATATCCTCCTCGTCCATCTCGCCGCGGTAGATCTGGTGGAACACCTCGCCGTCCTTGATAAACATGACGCGCTTTGCGTGGGAGGCGGCCTTGGTCGAGTGCGTGACCATGAGGATGGTCTGGCCGTCGTGATTTATCTGCTCGAACAGGCGCAGGAGCTGGTCGGTCGCCTTGGAGTCGAGCGCGCCGGTCGGCTCATCGGCGAGGATGAGCTGCGGATTTGTGATGAGCGCGCGGGCGACGGCGGCGCGCTGCTTCTGGCCGCCGGACACCTCATAGGGGTACTTTTGCAGAATATCGCGTATGCCGAGCTTTGCGGCAATAGGATCGAGCGCGCGGCTCATCTCGTCGTACTTCTTGCCCGAGAGCACCAGCGGCAGGAAGATATTGTCCTGAATAGAAAAGGTGTCGAGCAGATTAAAATCCTGAAACACGAAGCCCAGATTGTCACGGCGGAAGGCGGATATCTCCTTCTCCTTTATATCGACGATGTTGCGTCCGTTGAGCAGGACTTGTCCGGAGCTCGGCTTATCGAGCGAAGCGAGGATATTCAAAAGCGTCGTCTTGCCGCTGCCGCTCTCGCCCATGATGGCGACGTATTCGCCCTTCTCGACCGAGAAGCTGACGTTTGAAAGCGCCTGCACGCTGTTGCCGCCGAAGCGGGAGGTATAGATTTTCTTCAGATTTTTTACTTCGAGAATAGGCATTGTCATTTCTCCTTGCAGTATTTACTGCCGCACATCGCGGCGCATGCGGAGTACACGGCTCCGCAGGGGTCGGAGACGCCGTACAGTATGCTTGCTCCCAGCATAAGTTCTCCAAGCCCGCTGTCGTTTTTGATGATGCCGTCGATCTTGTCAAGCCAATTTGTTTTTTCAGTCTTTTTCATCTCGCTGACCCCTTTCCTTGGTTTACGCATGTATTTTACCGCGCCGGGGCAGCGCCTGCCATAGCTTTGCCTTACAAATACAGCCCCTAAGCTTACATTCTTGTAAGAATAGGGGTTGTAGGTGACAATTATCAGTCCGAATGTGCGTTGTCGTATATCGCCTTTATCTCCGGCGGGAGCTTGTCCGGTATCATCTCGTGCAGCGCGTCCTCGCCGCCGTCGGCCATCGCCCGCTCATAGTACCAGCACTTGAAGCGAAGCATGTCCAGCGTTTTCTCAAGCCGGCTCATCTCGGCCTTCACCGTCTCCAGCTGGTGCTCGAACAGCGCATGGCGCTGAGGGTAGGTGCCGCTCCCCTCCGCGCACCACTGCATGAACTGCTTTATCTCCTTTATCTCAAGCCCCGATCTTTTCAGGCACTCGATGACGCGCAGCGCCTCCAGCTCGCGCTCGCTGAAGCGGCGGATGCCGGAGCTTCGCTCCATCTGCGGGAACAGCCCCTCTTTATCATAATATCTCAGCGTGGATATTGGAAGTGAGAACATCTCCGATACCTGACCTATCGTATACATATTTGTTTCCTCTGTTAACAAAATTTTTTCCTTTTGCATCTTGACCTAAAGTCAGCTTCAGGGTATATAATAATTATAGCACGGGGACAGAGACGCTGTCAACCGATACTAATATCAACCGAAACATACGGAGGTAACTCATATGTCCAAAAAGGTTCTCGTTATAAGCTCCAGCCTGCGCCCGAACAGCAATTCCGAAGCGCTGGCGGACGCCTTCGCCGAGGGCGCCGCGACCGCTGGCAACGAGGTAGAGGAAATTTCCCTGCGCGGGAAGAACATCGGCTTCTGCCGCGGATGTCTCGCATGTCAGCAGCTCGGCCATTGCGTGATAAACGACGACGCGCTGGAGATCGCCGAGAAGATGCTGCACGCGGACGTGCTCGTTTTCGCAACGCCAATCTACTACTACGAAATGAGCGGCCAGCTCAAGACCCTGCTTGACCGCGTGAACTCTCTCTTCGCAAGCGATTACGCGTTCAGAGACGCGTACTTTCTCTCCACCGCCATGGACGACGAGCCGGGCACCGACGAGCGCGCCGTACACGGCTTTGAGGGCTGGGTCATTTGCTACGAAAACTGCCGCCTTGCGGGCACGGTGTTCGCCGGCGGCGTGGACGGCGCGGGCGAGATCGCAGGTCATCCCGCGCTTGAAGAGGCGCGCGCAATGGGCGCCGCGATAAAATAATTTCTCAGGAGGAATTCATCATGGTAAAGCAGACTGCGGGCAGAGACGCCCTGAATGACTTTGCGCCGAAATTCGCCGAGCTGAACGACGATGTGCTCTTCGGCGAGGTGTGGTCGCGCGAGGACAAGCTGTCGCTCAAGCTCCGCTCTATTGTGACCATAACCGCTCTCATCAGCAAGGGGATAACCGATTCTTCGCTCAAATATCATCTTTCCACCGCGCGCACGAACGGCGTGACCCGCAGTGAGATGGCCGAGATCCTCACGCACATCGCGTTCTACGCCGGCTGGCCGAATGCGTGGGCGGCGTTCCGCATGGCGAAGGAGGTCTACGCCGACGACAGCGCCGTTGAATCGCACGGCGGCTTCTTCGGTCTCGGCGAGCCGAACGACGCCTACGCGCAGTATTTCACCGGCCGCAGCTTCCTCAAGCCGCTGACCGTTCCCGGAGAGACGGTGTTTCTCGCGAACGTCACCTTCGAGCCGGGCTGCCGCAACAACTGGCACATCCACCACGCGAAGAGCGGCGGCGGACAGCTGCTCATCTGTGTTGACGGCGAGGGCTGGTATCAGGAGGAGGGCAAGCCCGCGCAGAGTCTGAGCGTCGGCGATGTCGTCACCATTCCCGCGAATGTCAAGCACTGGCACGGTGCGAAGGCCGACAGCTGGTTCAGCCATATCGCCGTTGAGGTTCCCGGCGAGGACTGCCGCAACGAGTGGTGCGAGCCTGTCAGCGACACAGAGTATAACGCGCTGTAAGATATAGTCAAGCAACCGTTCACTCAGACAACACCCAGACAACAGCATCAGAAGAGCGGGGACTCTGAACCGAGTCCCCGCTCTTCTGCGTTTTTCTTATTTACTTCTTCGCAAGCTTTTCGGACAGCTTGTCAACTATCTTTCTGAGGTTGAAGCCGACAGCGCCGCCTATCGCCGCGCCGATAACAAAGAACAGCTTATGATAGCGGCGGCGAACCTTCTTGATGATGACCACAGGCGTATTCTTCTTTTTCTTGAAAAGCTTCATAGCACTTTCTCCTTTTTATATTTAATTTTAGAAATCCATAACCATACGCGCGCTTTCCTCTTCCGACAGCTCCGTCACTCTCGTGTCGAGCACGCGGTACACCCTGCTGCACATACTCAGCACGCTGGGGCGGTGCGTCGTGACGATGCAGGTCTTATCCGGGCAGTGCTCCAATATGCTGCGCAGTACCTGCCGCTCGGTAGCAACGTCCAGCGCGCTTGTCGCCTCGTCCATGAGGAGTATCGGAGCGTCGCGCAGGATCGCGCGCGCAATTGCGATGCGCTGCGCCTGACCTTCCGACAGGCCGCGCCCGCGCTCGCCCACGGGGCTGTTTATTCCCTGCGGCATCTTCTCCACGAAGTCCCATGCCGAAGCCGCCTTCAGCGCCGCGACGAGCTGCTCGTCGCTCGCGTCCTGCCGCACGATACGCAGGTTATCCGCGATAGTGCCGGAAAAAACGGTGTTCCCCTGCGGGACATACGAAAACAGGCACCTGGTATCCGCCGAGAGCGGCACCTCGCCGTCCTTGCCGACGAGCCGCGCCGTGCCCCCGTCAGGATGCACAAGGCCGAGGAGCATGCGGATAAGCGTGGTCTTTCCCTCGCCGGAGGGGCCGACCAGCGCGACGATCTCGCCGGGCGCGGCCTCAAAGCCGGAGCCGCTTATTATCTTCGTCCCCGCGGTATACGAGAAATCTATATTCTCAAGCTTTAGCGCGTATGCGCCGCCGTGGGGCTGTTCCCCGCCGCGCGGCTCCTTGCTCAGCTCTGCAAGCTCCCTGATGCGCCGTGCGGCGACGGAGCTTGTCATGGCCGAGGGAAGCATGCCCACAAGGCCGGAAAACGCGCTGCTCAGGCTCGCCCGCTGCTGGAGAAACAGCGTCATCGTGCCGAAGTTTATATATCCGCCCCACAGCCGCCACAGGCAGTATGCAAAGGCGATGAACTCCACAAGCTTTCCGAGCGCGGAGAGCCACGCCTTCGTGCGGATGCTGAACGAGTTATACCCCAGTGCAACGTCCTTATACTTTCCCTGCCAGCCGCGCAGACGATCCTTCGTGTCGTCCTCCGCGTCAAAGCCCTTTATCGTGTCGATATTATAGAACACCTCGACCTGAAAGGCCGACAGCTCACTCATAGTCTCGCGCGTCTTATTGCTGTATCCGCGCATCCGACGCATGAGCGGGCGCGAGGAAAACAGCAGCACCGGCGCGCTCGCAAACGCGATGAGCGCCATGACAGGGTCATAGTACATTATCACGCAGAACGTGGCGATAAAGCTGAAGAGATATATCACAAGGTTCGGTATCCAGCATATCGCGTTTGACGCGACTGTGCTGACATCGGAGGTGAAGCGGTTGAGTATGTCACCGCTCTTGAACCGGCTCAGCTCCATCCATTCGGAGTCGAGCAGGCAGCCGAAAACATCGGCCTGAATGTCGTTATTGATATCAACGCTGAGCTTTGCCGACACCCAGGACGACAGGCTTGAAAAGCCTATGCTCAGCGCCGCGCCCGCGACCATTATCACCGCGACTATCCAGAGTCTGCTGGAATCGAAGCCCGTGATGATGTCGATGACATATTTGCCCGCGACGCTCGAGGCAAGCCCCGTCGCGCTGCACAGCAGGCCGAGCAGAGTATAGAGCGCTATGCGCCCCTTATACGGCTTTGCGTAGCGCATGATCCATTTCCAGTCGGCGTACATGTCGCGGAAGCTGCCGTCACGGATGCCCTTCAGCAGCATCCCCAGAGACTCCGAGTGAAGCGGAGCGCTATTCTTTTTTTCGCTGCCCTGATCCATCTGATTCTCCACGAAAACTTCTCCACGAAAACTCTTGATAATGCGCATCACTGCGCTGCCGCTGCGAAGCAGCAGCAGCCTGACGCCGAAGCTGTCCACCCAGAAGCCGCTGAAAAAGTCCCAGCATCTATCGCCGGGGGCGATCAGCTTCCCGTCCCGCTCGGCCTCGACGACGCGCGCAAACACCGCTTCCCGCGGCACGCCGCACTCCATGACGCACTGCGCGTCGCCGGAGATGTCAAGGCTGCCGTCGGGATTCACGCGGCACACGCGGTGCATGATATACTGGCCGTTCGGGCGCGTATAGAACACGATGTCGCCCTTTTTTATCTCCGAATCCGGAGCCGCGAAGAATACGGTGTCCCGCCCGTGCTTCAGGAACGGACTCATGCTGTTTCCCGCCACGCGGACCGAGACGCGGTGTCCCTGCCCGATAAGCTCCCGCAGCATGCCCATATACTCCGCCGTGTCAACCTCCCTGCTCATGCTCAGTCTCCGGCCTTGTCCCTGCCGTAGCCGTACTTTTTATATCCGGTCTTACCGTAGCCGTATTTACCGTAGCCATACTGGCCGTAGCCGTATCTCTTGGAATGGCTCACCGCCGGAGTATCGTTCAGCACGCAGCCGGTGAGCTTCGCCTTCTGGTCGGCAAGCTCCTGCATGGAGTCCACTATCTGGTTGCGCGAGGCGTAATCGTGCCGCACGACGTACACTATCGCGTCCGCGCAGCGGCAGATGAACTTCGCGTCGGAGATTATCCCGCAGGGCGGCGTATCGAGAACGATGTAGTCATAGTCCGGACGCAGCCGCTCTATCAGCTGCTCCAGCTTATGCGCGTTCATCGGCGGGCGGCGCTTTGCCGCCGCGCTGCATATCACCTCAAGGCTGCTCCCCGGCACGGGAGAGAGCATCGAAGCAACATCTATATTGCTGTCCGTCATATATTCTGGCAGGCCGGGGCGCGTATCGTTCACGCCGACGGCCGCCTTCGTATCCTGCTTTCTGAGGTCGGTGTCGATAAGCACTGTCCGCAGGCCGGAGCTTGCCAGCGACAGGGCGAGATTTGCGGAAATGGTGGTCTTGCCCTCGCCTGGGAGCGTGCTCGTGACTAGGATTACCTGCGCGCCCGGCTCCGTCATCGTGCGCAGCAGCTTTATGCGCAGGCCGCGCATGGCCTCGACAAAGTCCGGGTCGACGCCTGCGTGGGTCAGTGAGATCATGCCCTTCCCGCTCCGGCGCTTCTTCGCCGAGGTGCGCGCGACGCTCGCCAGTATCGGCACATTCGCCGATGCTTTGAGGTCTGCCGCGCTGAATATCGTCTTGCGCATCATGGCGAGCACGAGCGCCGCAAGGCAGCTCAGGCCGAGGCCGAGTATGCCGCCCTTGACCGCCGAGCCTTTCCATGAAAAGCTGTTGTACGGCGCGGTGGGCACCGTCGGTTCGCTCTTCATGATGACCTGCGAATAGTCCACCATATAGAGCGCCACGCGCGGATAGCTCGCTATCACGGCCTCGAGGATATCATATGCGTCCTGCGGGTCAGAGCTGGTGACAGTGAGTACGAAGAGGTTCGTATCCGCGACGGCCTCCGCCCTTATGCTGCCGTTTATATAGCTAACGCCCAGCTCGTTTCGCACAAGCTCGTTCATAACGTCGGTTCCCAGCATATATGGGAAAGCTGCGGCGAGCTGCTTTGCCGCCTCGTTATCGTAGTAGTAGCTGTAAGAGAGGATATCGTCCGACGAATAGCCGGAGCTGACGGTGAACATGGCACGCGACTGATACATCGGCGTATAGTTCATCTTCGCGCGCACCGCGAACAGCGCCGCGAAGGCCACCGTCACGATTATCGCCGGAAGCCACAGCTTTTTAAGCTCTCTGAAAAAGCGCGAGAGCAGCTCAGATATATCTATATAGTTATAGTTTTGATTCTTATCTGCTTCCACGTTTTTAACCATTCATCCTGCCGTCCGCAGAGCCGGCCTCTTTTTTATAATTGCCGTAATATCCGTACTTCTTTCCATAGCCGTAGCCGCGGCCGTATCCGTATCCGCAACCGTAACCGTAGCCGCTGCTGCCGCGCATATCGTTGAGCACGCAGCCGAGGAAATGCGCGCTGCTGTTATTGAGCGCGTCGACGCAGTCGTTTATATCCGCCGCGGGGATGGTGTCCTGCCGGACGACGAGCATCGACTGATCGGCCATGTCGCACAGCAGCTCCGCGTCAGGGAACATGCCCATTGGCGGCGTATCTATCACGACAAAGTCGAGCCTGCGCAGGCGCTCGATGCTGCGGCGCATCGTCTCCGACGAAAGAAGCTCCGTGCAGCGCTCGTCGCTGTACTGCGAGAAGAGCATCATGACGTTCGTATCCACGTCGTACTTGGCGCAGGTGTTCAGCGCCTCGACGGAGAACAGCTTTGCAAGCATCTTGTTGAACGGCAGCGGACTGCTCCAGCGCCCGCCGAACAGCTCCGTCTGGCTGGGGTTGCGGAGGTCGGCGTCTATAAGCGCGACCTTGTAGCCGCGCGACGCGAGGCTTATCGCAATATTCGCCGCGACCGTGGACTTGCCCTCGTTCGCGCCGACACTCGTGACGAGCACGATGCCGCCGCCCTTTTCGCGCTTTTCGTGCTCGATCCTCGAGCACAGGGAATTTATCTGTTCGGTGTACGCAAGGCTGACCGCGGGGGAATTTATGAGTATCGCGCCCGCTCCCCTGCGCTTTTTCTTTCTTGCGCCCTTTTCATGCCCCAGCATTGCGATGACCGGCGCGTCTATCAGGCTCTTCGCGCCGCTGCGGGTCTGCACCGTCTCGCTCATGACGGATATCGCGACTATCGCCGCCGCCATCAGCACCGCGCCTATCAGCGCCGCCTTCATCGCGGTGCGCCGGACGTTCATCGAATTTACGGGCGAGGAGGAGACTCGCGGCTCCTGTATCACCTGCGCGACGATATTGCTGGATATATAATCGGAGATCGTATCGAAATTATCCCTCAGCGCGACCAGCGCCAGAAAGGCCTCGCGCTGCGAGCCGGATTCCGAGGTCACGACAACGAAGTTGCTGTTCTCTACAAGCTTTGCCTTTATGCCGCCGGAATAGCCGCGCAGCTCCTCGGACGAGGCGCGGATCGTGTCGTTTACGATCCGGTTATCCAGCACCTCGGTGAGTATGGATGCCAGTTCCTTTGCCGCCGTAATATTTCGGGTACTGTACCCGCTCATGCGCGAGGTGACGGCATAGGTCATGCTGGCTCTGTACACGGGCTTGCGAACAAAGTCCGCGTATAGCGAGACGAGCATTGCAAATATCGCCGCGGCGGCAGCTATCATCCACAGATTCTTTTTCAGCGTGCGCAGCAGGCAGATGAGCGAAATGTTTTCCGCGCGTATTTCGTTCTTGTCCATTCGCTGCCTCCTTACTCCACGACTACCGTCATCAGCGCGGAGCTTGAGCGTCCGCCGGAGGTGACGGTGTAGGTCACGAGATAACAGCCCGCGCTCTGCGTATCCACATTGCTGTCTATCCTCACGTCGGAGACCGAGCCTGCAGACACGGATTCTATATAATTTCTCGGCTCGAAGTTATCGCCGAGGCCGACATAGACGAGATAGCGCCGGAGCTTGACCGCGGAATCCCCGTCCGCCTCCGCGCGGATCGTCACGGGCAGCGTGACCTGCGCGGTGTCTCCCAGCGAGTTTATGACCTGGAGCGTCAGGTTATAGACGCCCTCAGTGCTGCTGATGATGTCGGACGAGAGGACGCGTATCGAGCTTGTGATATCCCCGTCCACAGCGTCCTGTGCCTGAAGGCGGCCTGTGATCGAGACGGTCTCGCCGAGGCTGTATACCAGAGGCGTGATGAGCATGAAGCGCGGGCGGTGATAGTCGGAATAGACCACGTACCTCGTCGCAGACGCCATGTTCCCCGCCTTGTCGAACACCATGTACGACACCTTCGCGGTGTTGTTGCTGATGAGCTTCGACACGCCGGAGACTATGATCTGTCCGGTCAGGTCCCCGTCCTTCGCGTCAGACGCGGTCACGCCGCGCAGCAGCGCGTCGCGCCCGTCCTCGACGCTGACGGTAATGCTGTCCGAATCGAGAGTTATCACTGGCGGCACGGTATCCGTCACGACGCGCGAATATACCTGCCCCGCGGCAAACGCCGCCGTCACAAGCACGAGGCATATAATAAGGATTGTTTTTAATGTTCTCATTTCCGTCCCTGTATTCCGCGCGGCAAAGCATACCACATCCATTATCACTATAATAGTGAAGTTTAACATATGCTTCCTATATTTTCAAGGCTTCGCGCAAAATATCTGCGTTTTTTCGCGCATTTTCTTTCTCAGCGTGCAGTCAAAAAAATAACTTAAAATTTTTTCTATTTTCTCCTGTACAAATTCCAAATATTGTGGTATAGTCTTTGTAATCATTTTGTTACGCGATATTCAGGCGTTTTCGTAATTCTTTGGGGGAAGAAATGAGAAAGCTCATTGATGAGAATATAAATACGCAGAAGCTGCTGAGAATAGCGTGTCTGCTGCTGGCGGACATTGTGATAATAAATCTCTCGGCAGTTGCGGCGCTGCTTCTGCGCTTCGAGCTGTCGCCGGCACAGGCGTCGGAGGCCGGATTTATGAGCAGCGTCATATCCTACATGTGGCTCAATACGCTCATCACGGTCATTATTTTCTGGATATTCGGGCTTTACAACAGTCTGTGGGAGTTTGCGGGAGTGCACGAGCTCGTGCGCATCGCGCTTGCCTCGGCGTGTTCCGGCGCGGCGGTGTGGTTCGGTATGCTGCTTTCGGGTCTGCCCGTGCCGCGCAGCTATCCGTTTATTTACATTCTGGTGCTGTTCGTCGCGGCCTCGTTCCCGCGCTTTATCTACCGTCTGCTGCGCAATCAGCGCGCCGCTTCCAAGCAGGGCACGCGCAGACGCACCATGCTCATCGGCGGCGGCGCCGCGGGAGCCATGGTCATCCGTGAATTTCAGAACAGCTCGCACTCGGAAAATCAGGTCGTGTGCGTCATTGACGACAATCCCTCCAAACGGGGCGCACTGTTGATGGGAGTCCCCATCGTGGGCGACCGCGAGAAGATCGAGTCCACCGTGCAGAAATACGGTATCGAGGAGATCGTGCTCGCCATCCCGTCGGCGCAGCTCAAGGACCGCACGGAGCTTATCTCTATCTGCCAGCGCACCGGCTACCGCCTGAAAACGCTCCCCGCTCTCTATCAGCTCGCAAACGGCGAGGTCAGTGTCAAGAAGGTTCGCGATGTGGACATCGTCGATCTGCTCGGCCGCGCGACCGTGGACGTGGATATGAGCGGTATTGCCGACTACATAAAGGGCAAGACCGTGCTCGTCACCGGAGGCGGCGGCAGCATCGGCAGCGAGCTGTGCCGCCAGATCGCAAAGCACGGCGTCGGCCGTCTGGTCATCTTCGATATATACGAGAATAACGCCTACGACATCCAGCAGGAACTGAAGCGCCGCTATCCGGCGCTCGATCTCGTCGTGCTCATCGGCTCCGTGCGCGACCGCAAGCGCGTTTTCAACGTCATGGACGCCTACCGGCCTGAGCTTGTGTTCCACGCTGCGGCGCATAAGCATGTGCCGCTGATGGAGGACTCCCCCGCCGAGGCGATAAAGAATAATGTGTTCGGCACGCTGAACGTCGCGGAAGCGGCGTCGGAGTTCGGCGCGAAGCGCTTCCTTCTTATCTCCACCGACAAGGCCGTAAACCCGACAAACGTGATGGGCGCATCCAAACGCATGTGCGAGATGGTCATCCAAATGATGAACGGGCGCTCCGAAACGGAGTATGTCGCGGTGCGCTTCGGCAACGTCCTCGGCAGCAACGGCAGCGTTATCCCGCTGTTCCGCAGGCAGATCCTCGCGGGCGGCCCCGTCACTGTCACCGACCGGAACGTTATCCGCTATTTCATGACGATACCAGAAGCTGTTTCGCTGGTGCTTCAGGCCGGGGCATACGCTACCGGCGGCGAGATATTTGTGCTCGACATGGGCGATCCCGTGCGCATAGACGACCTCGCGCGGAACATGATCCGGCTCTCCGGTTTTGAGCCTGACGTCGATATCAAAGTCGAATACACCGGCCTTCGCCCTGGAGAGAAGCTGTTTGAGGAGATACTCATGGACGCCGAGGGCATGGAAAAGACGGCGAACAATCTCATCTACATAGGGCACGAGCTGGATGTTGACCGCGAGAAGTTCATGACGCAGCTCGCCGAGCTGTCCGAGGTGGACGAGCGCGACGGTCAGGCGATACGCGACTGCATAGAGCGCATCGTCCCGACCTATTACCGTCACGGCCAGCCGCCGAAGAAGGCGAAGACGCCGGAACCGGCAGAGGTGTGAAGGGCTGAAAATGATATAATGAACCCCCGACTGTGAGACATGAAGGTCTTGCAGTCGGGGGTATTGTTCACTGGGGGAAATAATGCGGCATTTTCTTGTCGCTTAGTCATTTCAGGGGAATGGCAGTAGTGGTCTTTACACGGCTCTCTCTTTTCCATAATGGCAATCTATGAATAATGGAGCAGGGTATAAATAACCTGTCATTGCGAGGAGCGAAGCGACGTGGCAATCCGCATCCCCTTACGCCGCGCATAAAACATACTGCTGCCACCAAAAGAAACGGATTCCCACGACCAGTTTGCGAACTGGTCTCGGAATGACAGTGCTGGTCTTTATATTGTCTTTTCTTTTTCATATTGGCAATTTTCTATACATTGGCGACCCCTCAGTCGCTGCGCGACAGCTCCCCTAAGAGGGGCGCCAAGTGGGTGCGGCGCAAACCAACGCTCCAGTCCCAAATCTTTGCCGCGAAGCGCTGCCTCTTTTAGGGTAGTGCAACGGCGGCGCGGTAGTGAATGACATGCCGGTGGCATGTCAAAGCCGCGCCGTGACCGAGCCGCAGCGAGACAGTCCCAAGTGCGCACACTGGGGAAAGGGGTCGCCAGAGTAACGATACGAGCAGGGTGCAAAAGAAAGTATACACCACAGCCAACATCCCCCCCCGCGCATCACGCACGCAGCATGGGCTTGTTCTCTATAATACGCCGAGGGTTCTCCTCCAGCAGTATCTGCGCGTAGTCCTCGGAATAGTTCAGACTTATATGCTCGCGCAGGCGGGCAAGCTCCGGATTGCGGGAATAGGTGCTGTGCGCGTCGCTTGCCGCGATGTGCGCCAGCCCCTGACTCAGAATAAACTCCGCAGTGCGCTTGGCGCGCTGGCCGAGTCCGCCGAAAATGCTGTCCTTATTGACCTGCAGCACATAGCCCGACGCAAACCACCGCTCCGGCAGCGTTCTGTCCCGCTGGACGGCATTATACCGCTCCGGATGCGCGATGACCGGTGTCAGTCCCTCGGCGAAGATCTGCTCCAAACGGGAATTCATCTCTATCGAATCCTCATTGAACGCAAACTCCACCAGTATATAGCGGCTGCTCGCAAGCGTCAGCAGCTTTTTCGCGCGGATAAGCTCCGCGATATCCGCCGTGCAGAACACCTCCGCGCCCGCGAGGATGCGCAGCGGTATCTTCGCCGCGTCGATGGTCTCGCGCAGTGCCATGAACCTGCCCAGCAGCTCCCGCGACGGATAATTTGCCGCCTCGCCGGGGATATTGCAATGCGGAGTGACTATCACGGTCTCCACCCCGCTCTCCGCCGCCATCGACGCCATCAGCAGCGACGTATCCATTGAGTCGGAGCCGTCGTCCACTCCGGGCAGCATATGACAATGTATATCTATCACTCGTTTCACCTCATAAACGCCGGGATTTCTTCTATATTGTACCAAACCTGAGCGGCATATTCAAGCCGCAATTGCCCCCTTTGCTCCGTGCCGCAAAGGGGGCATTGACATTTTAACCGGAACATCTTAAAATGGGCATATGTTTAAAGATAAGAAGAAAATGTGGATACTTATACTGGCGTTGGTTTTTGTCGTATGTGCCGGCGCTTTTATTGCGCTGAAGCTGTTCGCGCCTGAAGGCTCCGTCGCGCGGATAAGCGTGGACGGTGAGCTTCTTCAGACCGTCGATCTCAGCCGTGTCACGGAGGCCTACGACATCGACATCGACACCGCCTATGGGCACAACACCGTGCACGTTGAGCCGGGCGCGATATCCGTCACCGAGGCCGACTGCCCTGACGGGATATGCGTCCGTCAGGGCAAGCTGACGACGGCGGGCGTGCCGATAGTGTGCATGCCGCACAGGCTCGTTATAGAGATCTATGGAGACGCGATAGATGGCTAAGACAAAACGACTCGCATTCATGGCGCTGCTGACGGCCATGGCGCTGACGATATTTGTTATCGAGGCGCAGATACCGGCACCCGTGCCGATACCCGGCGTAAAGCTCGGCCTGTCTAACATCATCACGCTCACGGCCATGCTGCTGCTCGGCAAAAAGGAGGCCGGTATCGTCCTGCTGCTGAGGATAATCATGGGCGCGATGTTCACCGGCAGCCCCGCCGCGCTGATATACAGCATCTCCGGCGGCGTGCTGGCGTATATCGTGATGTGCCTGCTGGTCGGGCGCTTTCCGGAAAAGCTTATCTGGGTAGTCAGCGCGGCGGCCGCCGTCGCGCACAACGCGGGGCAGCTTATGGCCTGCGCGCTCATCGTCAAAACCCCAGGGCTGCTCTATTACGCTCCGGTGCTCGCCGCCTCCGGTATCATCACCGGCGTATTCACCGGCGTCGCGGCGATGTATCTTGTCCGCGCGGTGCGGAAAATTATCAAAAAATAAAAATTATAGTTTGTCACTGATTGGGACACAACTACAAAAAAAAGAAAGGTATGTATTTCAAATGAGCGATTGCACACATGATTGTTCAACCTGCGGCGAGAGCTGCAGCGAGCGCAGCGCGGAGTCCTTCCGCAAAGCACTTCACGAGGGTTCCAGCGTCAAGAAGGTAATCGGCGTTGTGAGCGGCAAGGGTGGCGTCGGCAAATCCCTTGTCACTAGCCTGCTCGCCTCCGAGATGCAGCGCCGCGGCTACAATGCGGCCGTTCTCGACGCAGACATCACCGGCCCCTCCATCCCGAAGGCCTTCGGCATCACCGAGCATGCCCGCGGCACCGAGGAGTATCTCCTCCCCGTCACGACGCACACCGGCCTTCAGGTCATGTCTATAAACCTCATCCTCGAAAACGAGACCGAGCCTGTCGTGTGGCGCGGCCCCGTCATCGCCGGCGTCGTCACCCAGTTCTGGACGGACGTGCTCTGGACGGATGTGGACTACATGTTCGTCGATATGCCTCCCGGAACCGGCGACGTGCCGCTGACCGTGTTCCAGTCCCTGCCCATTGACGGCGTTGTCATCGTCACCACCCCGCAGGATCTGGTGAGCATGATCGTCGCCAAGGCCGTGAACATGGCCAAGCTCATGAACGTGCCCGTGCTCGGCATCGTCGAGAACATGTCCTACTACAAATGCCCGGACTGCGGCAAGGAGCACGCGATATTCGGCGAGAGCAAGGTGGACAAGGTCGCTAAAGAATTCGGCATCGAGAACACCGCGCGTCTGCCGATCGATCCCGTCATCGCCGCAATGGTCGATGCAGGCGAGGTTGAGTCCGTGGACGGCGGGAACATCTCCGGCATTGCCGACGTCATTGAGAGGAGAGGCAATAAATGAAAGTGGCTGTTGCATACAATAACGGTCAGATAGGCGAGCATTTCGGCCACGCCGAGTGCTTTGCGATATACGATTATCAGGACACCAATGTCGATTCCTGCGTCAAGAAGCTCATCGACTGCACTGACCGGCACGGTCATCAGGCGATGGCCGACCTCATGCGCGAGAACGACGTTGACGCGGTCATCGTCAGCCAGATGGGCGATGAAGCCCGCGCTCTGCTGCTGAGCGCAGGCATCGTGCCCGTGCTGGGCTACTGCGGCGGCGCTGACATGGCGGCCGACATGCTCGTGAGCGGTCTGCTGTCTATCTCCCCCGAATTCGACGGCGGCGGATGCGGCGGCGGCTGCGGTGGTGGCTGCGGCGGCGGATGCGGCAGCGCCGATGACGGCGGCTGCGGATGCGGCGGAAGCTGCGGCTGCTGATATAACCGAACGCAATGATCCCCCGAAGCAGAGCAAGGCTTTGCTTCGGGGGAATCTTTGCGCCTAAATATGTCCGGTGAGCATAAGGAGCGTCAGCGTCAGGAGCACTGCCGCAGTGGCCGCGGTCAGCATCGGGACGAGCTGCGGCCTCGCCCGTCTCGGCGGCAGATGCTCCGATGCGTACTTCCCTGCCGCCTCCCGCGCACGGCGCAGAAGCTCTGTCTGGCTCTTCCCCGGGGTATGCAGATAATCGTCGCTGACTATGAACACCGCCTGCTCAAAGACGCGCGGGTCAGGCGACGGAACGACTATCACGCGCCGCGCCGTTCCGCGCAGCGGCTCCATGGGCTGCGCACCCTCCGGAGAGGCAAACAGCGCATCTTTGAACGCTCTGCCCAGATCGGCGAGCCGCCAGCGCAGCCCCGGCCTCATACGCGCTCCTCCACGCGCACCGTCACGACCGTCATGTCGTCCTCCGCGCCGTACTGCTGCTCGGCCTCCTTGAGCGTGGCCTTTGCAAGCGACTTCATGTCCTCGCCGCTCTTCTGGAGCAGCGTTTTCAGCCAGCCGTCGTCCTCGTCAACTATCACGCCGTCCGAGGCAATGACCGCCGTAGAGCCGGGGCGCAGCCGCATCCGCACGAGATCGGGCGCTTCCCCGTCGCCGAGGTTCAGCCCCGCGGCCAGCGTCTCGCCCTTTATCCTCCGGATGCGCCCGCTGTTCATCACGTATGACGGCGCGGCGCCGTATTTATAAAAGCAGGTCTCGCCGGAGAAGAGATCGACGCACATGAGATCGACCGTGGCGTAGCCCCAGCTGTCGTCCCCGCCGCGCAGGAGCATAACGGAGTTGAGGAGCTTCATGGCGACGGCGGGGTCTGCGCCGGAGCGCAGGAACTTTTCGAGTATGCCGACTATCTCTGCGCTCTCCTTGGCGGCCTCGCTGCCGGTGCCCATGCCGTCGGAGAGGATGACGCAGAGCACGCCGGAGTCGGTTTTGAAATAGCTGCCGCGATCTCCGCTCACCTTCTCCCCGCGCTTTTTCAGCGCAGCGATGCCGACGGACACCGCCAGCGGCTCCGCCTCCAGCAGCGTCATGCATGAGCAGCCATCCGGAAGCTCGTTCGGCAGGCACAGCCGCACCCCGACGACCGCCGACAGCTTTTCGAGCCAGTCGTCAAGTCCGGTCAGCGGACTGAGCCGCCCGCTCTCGATGCTGACGCGCAGCCGGCCGCGCCCGTCGCGGTATACGGCGGTCTCGGCGTCGATATCCAGACTCTTCAGGTAGCGCTGCAATCTGCGCTCGGCCAGGGGATCTGCGCCGTTCACGCTGCCCAGCTCCGCCGCGATGCGCCCGAGCATGGCGGCCATGTCCTGATACTGCCCCCACGCCGCGCTGCGGTTTTCGGACAGCTTCGCCTGAAGCTGCCGCCGGTACGCCATCGCGCGCAGCTCGCCGTTCACCGCCGCGACAAAAGGCATCAGGCTCACGCACTTCTCGCGGAAGAAGCCTGGGAAGTCGGTGTTTTCAAGGCTTCCGTGCTCCTGCATGGCGCACGAGGCGTCGTTCATGGCCGACAGCGTATCGACATATTCCGCGTTCCAGCAGCGGTTTTTGAACTTGCACTTGACGCAGACCTGGTCCGCGGCGCGGTCAAATATCCGCGCGATGTTCTCGTCGTTATACGGCTCCTCGATATTCCGCCGCACGACCTCGAACAGCTCTGCGTACGCGTCGCCCAGCTCACGCACATGTCCGGCGACGTAACGGCGCAGGTTCGTCTCGCCGCTGCCGCGCTCCATGCGCTGGAGTATCACGCCCACGTGGGTCAGCAGCTGCGTCGGCAGCAGCACAAACACGACCGCCGCGCAGAAACATTCCAGCAATGCGCCAAGGTATCTGTCCGAGTCCCAAGCGCAGATCACCGCGATCGCGTTCGCGACCAGAAACGACAGCGTGAAGAGTATCCGTCCGTGCTTGCCGAACACACCGGCGAGCAGCCCCGAAAACGCGAACACCATCGTATAAAACGGCGCGCCGCCGTGCGAGATGTCCATGGCGATGCCCATGACCGTGCCGACGGCGGCGCCGGTCAGCATCCCGCCCTGCATGGCCGAGGCCATTACCAGCAGCAGCGCCGCCCAGCGGCCAACCGACACGGGGCCGAACAGCTCTATCCGCCCCACCGCTATCAGCACGCAGGCGGCGGAGATGAGCAGCGCGGAGCTGTGGCGCAGCTCATCCGTCTCGCTCCTGCGCGGCGCGGTCGAGAGCGCCTCGCGGAAAAAGTAGCAGCCGCCGAAGGCGAGCGAGGTCTCAAGCACGAGCTTCGCCGCGAGGGGGATCTCGTCGGGCTTTGCAGAGAAGCTGCCCAGAAATCCGGTCAGCGCCATGACCAGCCCTGCAATCGCAGGCATGAACAGACCGCGTTTATAAAATTCCAGCTCCTGAAACACAAAGCCTACAGTGTACACCAGCACGGCAGCGGCGATGTAGCGTATCCCCCAGTCGATGCCGCCGCTCAGCAGATATCCCAACGCCGCCCCCGCGAGCGCGAACACGCCCTTTATGCCCGGCCCCGCGGCAGCCACAAAGGCCATACCGAACGGCGCGCCCGATGCCAGCACCCGCGCGCAGGCCGTCACGAAGCCCGCCAGCATATATCCGCCGCAGCGCAGCGCCGTGCCGAAGCGCGGGTCAAGCTTGCCTCGCGGTATCCGTCCGGCAAACAGTTTTCCTCCCTCAGTTGCCATATGTAGTCCTCCTAAGTTTACATAATTGTAAGTTTATTATAATTATGTAATTCTACGAAGGCCGTCACATAGCGCTGTAACATTTTAGTTTATACAAGAAAAAAATAAAGGAAAATGATTCACGCGGCTCTGAACGTGAAAAAATTCCGGACAGCCGATATTCTCGGCTGTCCGGATGCGGTTTACTTTATACTCATTAGTATCGGTTGACAAGGGCAAATACGGTTTTGGCGGGCAGAAATGCGCCCATACTTCTTCAAAGCCCTTGACAATACAGCAAGTATTCTCGGCGGCCTTTTCATCGTCTGGCCACATT